>Ga0310697_10006235_pt1 | contig 11373 bp, 8 predicted proteins | sample 172DNAGHGlowgp2_FD_203883 | JGI IMG/M metagenome (GOLD analysis project Ga0310697, IMG submission 203883) | Sheep rumen microbial communities from Palmerston North, Manawatu-Wanganui, New Zealand - 1728 DNA GHGlow gp2 (v2) (version 2) | ecosystem: Host-associated > Mammals > Digestive system >... | reverse complement strand
GAGGTGCCGATGATTTTGTAATACACGCCTCCCGTCTGAAAATCGTATGCCAGAGCACTGTTGAAGGCAATAAAAGCGAAAATCGCTAATATAACTGTTGCAAATCTTCTGTCGTTCATAGCTGCTACTTTTTCATGTTACTTCAGATAAAAGAACGCTGCAAAGATACGACTTTTTTCCCCCCAAAAAAAACTTTTCTCAAATCCAACTTTTTTTCGTATCTTTGCAAAACGTTATAATTAACACTAATTATTGATTATCAGTTAAATACGATATAATAACATGAAACCGACCTTATTAGTTCTTGCCGCTGGCATGGGCAGCCGCTACGGCGGACTGAAACAACTCGACAACGTAGGTCCCAACGGCGAAACCATAATGGACTACTCCATACAGGACGCCATACGCGCCGGATTCGGCAAAGTGGTGTTCGTTATCCGCCACAGTTTCGAAAACGAATTCCGCCAAATTTTCACCCCCGAGCGTTTTGGAGGCAAGATACAGATGGAATACGTGTTCCAGGAATTGGACAAGCTTCCCGAAGGCTTCACCGTGCCCGAAGGCCGCGAAAAACCATGGGGCACCAACCACGCCATACTCATGGCCAAGGATGCCATCCACGAGCCTTTCGCCATCATCAACGCCGACGATTTCTACGGCCGTAACGCTTTCGAGGTGATGGGCGCACACCTGCAGACCCTCGGCGACGCGCAAGGTCGCTATTGCATGGTGGGTTACCGATTGGAAAACACCTTGTCCGAAAACGGCTCCGTGTCGCGCGGAGTGTGCAACATCGACGCCGCCGGCAACCTCGTGTCCATGACCGAACGCACCGCCATCTCGCGCACCGCCAACGGCATCGAATACAAGGAGAGCGACGGCTCCCTGCACCCACTCCCCGCCGACGCCATAGTGTCGATGAACCTCTTCGGTTTCACCCCCGACTATTTCGCCAAATCGGAGAAACTCTTTGTGGAATTCCTCAAAAAATCGGGCCACGAGCTGAAATCGGAATACTACATACCCTTTGCGGTGAACACCTTCATCAACGAGGGCAGCGCCACGATGCAGGTACTGCAGACCACAGCACGCTGGTTTGGAGTTACTTACAAAGAAGATCGCCCCATGGTGGTGCAACGTCTGAAAGAACTTCACGAACAAGGCATCTACTAAAATGAACTGGCTGAGAAGGCTTTTCCATTGCGGCTCCGAGGCCGAAGCAATCGATAACACGATGAAATACCTCATAGTTGGACTTGGCAACATAGGCAGCGAATACGAGGGCACACGCCACAACGCCGGTTTTATCATGATAGACCGCGTGGCCAAGGAGCTCGAGTGCGATTTCGCCCTTTCGCGCCACGCCTACCGCGCCGAAGCCAAATACAAAGGCCGCACCCTTGTGCTGATAAAGCCCACCACCTACATGAACCTCAGCGGCAAAGCCGTAAAATACTGGATGACAACGGAAAAGATTCCACGAGAAAACATCCTCGTTATTGTTGACGACCTCGCCCTGCCCGTAGGCACGCTGCGCCTGAAAGGCAAAGGCGGAGCCGGCGGACACAACGGCCTCACCGACATAGAACAGTGTCTAGGCACACAGGACTACGCCCGTCTGCGCGTAGGCATCGGCGACAATTTTTCGAGAGGCCGGCAGATAGACTACGTGCTGAGCAAATTCCCCGACGACGACCTCGCCATCATCAACGAAAAAGCCGACACCGCCTGCGAGATAGTCAAATCCTTCGCCACCATAGGCATCGAACGCACAATGAACTATTTCAACACAAAAAAATAACCCGATGAACCTGACGATAGACACCGGCAACACACGCACCAAATTCGCAGTATTCGACGCTGACAATATCGTCGCTTCGGGCATATTGGAAAACACCCAACAATACACCGCCCTTTTCGGGCAATACCCCATAGAGGCGGTTATCGCCTCTTCGGTAGGACAAGAGATTGATTTCCAATCTATCACACCCCAACAAGTACATTTCCACACCCTCGGCCCACAGCTGCCGCTGCCCATAGTCATCGACTACGAAACTCCTGAGACCCTCGGTCCCGACCGCATTGCCGCCTGCGTGGGAGCCGCTGCACTTTTCCCCTCGCGAAACTGCCTTGTGATAGATGCCGGCACCTGCATCACCGTGGACCTTATCGACAAAAATGGGATATTTGACGGCATCGCCATTTTGCCGGGACTTACAATGAAATTTGAGGCATTACATACTTTTACAAAGAAATTGCCGTTATTGCACTTGTCGGATGTAAACGAACTCAACAAAAGAGGCAGCGGAAGTACCCGAATGTCAATACTTTCCGGCGTTTATATCGCTACCTTGCTGGAGCTCTATGGTTTTTACGACATGTACAGCATAGATCACGAAGAGCTTAAAGCGGTGATAACAGGCGGCGACGGCCTTTTGCTCGAGCAGAAGCTGAAATGCGGCGACATCGACACAAATTACGTCAAAGACTTGACACTGATAGGATTAAACAAAATATTGGAATATAATGAAAACCAAAATAAATAGCATAGTGATTGCGGTTGTGATGACCGTCGCCTGTGTCGCAGCGTGGGCTCAGAACGGCATCAACTCGCCATACTCGCAGTTCGGCATCGGCGAGATAAAATCGCCGTACAACAATCCCTACACCAACGCCATGGCAGGATTGTCGTACACCGTACGTAACAATTTCGCCATCAACAGCAACAACCCTGCTTCGTACACGGCCATCGACACACAGTCGTTTGTGTTCGACTTCGGTCTGGTTTTCGATTTCGAACATCTTACGGACAATAACCAGACCTACCGCGACGCCAACGGCAACCTGTCGCACATAGCCATAGGTTTCCCCATCACCCGTTGGTGGAAGACAAGCATAGGCCTTGTGCCGTGGTCCGAGCTTAACTACAAGACCACCCTCGTTATCCCCGACACCAGTTTCGGCAACGTAACCACGGTGTTCGACGGTAGCGGCGGCATCAACAAAATATACTGGGGACACGCCTTCAGCATCACCCCTTCGCTCTCGGCCGGTTTCAACGCCAATTTCCTTTTCGGTAACATCAACCGAGCAATAACTTACCATTTCGACTCCATCTACGCCCTTAGCTCGCGCAAGCAGAAAGAAACGGTGGTACGTAATTTCTCCCTCGATTTCGGATTGCAGTACATACTGCCGCTAGCCAACGAGAACTCCATGACCTTCGGCCTAACCTACTCCTGTCCCTTCAAACTCAACGTGGACGACAAGGCTACCATCTACACCTTCTCAACCAAAAGCGGCACAGAGTATATAGCCGACACCGTGTTCCCCACCGAGAGTTACGTGAGCAGCCTCGAACTGCCTTCGGTAGTGGGATTGGGCGTGGCTTTCAACAAAGCCGACAAATGGACCGTCGGACTCGACCTCACCTACTCGCAATGGAACGGCGCAAAATACACCGAAAACACGACCAAAAACATCTTCGGCGACTGGAACGCCATAGAATACGACAACAACTACCGCATGGCTCTCGGCTTTGAGCGCAGAAGCGACCGCAGCGGCAACAAATACTACCAGCTGATGTCGTACCGTGCCGGCATTCATTATGAAATCGGCAAGAGCAACATAAATATCGCGGGCGAGAGAAGCCGCATTGACGATTTCGGCATACACGCTGGAGTTTCGTTCCCCGTAAGGAAGATGAAATCGTTCGTCAACCTCAGCGTACAGTACGGCAGCTACGGCACCCCCGACCTTGTGCGCAAACAATATGTGCAGATAGGATTGTCGCTCTCCACCAGCGACACCTGGTTCAAGAAACGTAAGTATGAATAAACAATAGTTACAAACATAAAAACATAAAATAACTTTTAAAGCATTAAAGAGATGAAAAAGTTGTCATTCATAGGATTAGCACTCTTAGCATCGATAGTACCGATAAGTGCAAACGCCCAAAAATACGGTGCCACACCCGAAGACAGCGTACAATGCGTACAAAACATCGCCCTCTACACCGAATTTTATAAACAAAAAGATTACGTTAATGCCTACGAGCCTTGGAAAGAGGTCCTCAAGACATGTCCGCGCAGCAGCGAAAATGTGTTCATCCGCGGCACAACTATCGTGAAAACCATGATAGCCCAGAAGGACATCACCCCCGAACGTCGCGATTCGCTTATGGAAGAGCTGTTCGGCCTCTACGACTTGCGCATACAATATTTCGGAAAGGAAGGCCCCAACAAGGCGCGTAAAGCCGCCGACATCGAGGCCTACAAAGGCAAGAAAGCCGTCGAGACCTACTATCCCATTTACGCAGAAGGCATCACAATTGGTCAGGAGAGCGTTCCTTCCAACCTCATACTCAAATTTTTCGAGGCCACAATAAACTATGTAAACATTACTAAGAAAGCCGATGTGGACTTGATTGTGGAAAACTACAACATCGCCTCCACCCTGCTCGAAAAACAGCTGGCCGCAACGCCCGGCGATGCTGAGAAGATAAATCCCTGCATAGCCAATGTCGAGGCTCTGTTCGCACCCTACGCCACATGCGAGAAACTCGAGGAGATTTTCACCAAGAAATTCGAGGCCGCTCCCGAAGACACCGTGCTTCTGCGCAAGATATGCGACCTTCTGGAATCGAAGAAATGCATGGAATCGAAACTCTACTTCGACGCCACCGAGCAACTGCACAAACTGGCTCCCAGCCCCCAAACAGCTTATCTGATGGGCAACCTCTGCTACGCCAAGAAACAGTTCTCCGAAGCTGCTAAATACTTCCAGGAAGCCGCCAACGGACTTTCCGAAGACAAAGACAAATACAAAGCCTACATCCGCTTGGCCGCCGCCTATCAAGGAGCACACAGCTACGCCGCATCACGCAGTGCAGCCTACTCCGCCGCCAAACTGGACCCCAACTCCGGCGAACCTTACCTGATTATTGCTGGCCTCTACGCACAGTCGGCAGGCTCCTGCTGCGGCGACTCGCCAGTACAACGCCGTGCAGCATTCTGGGCCGCCGTGGACAAAGCAGTAAGAGCGCGCAGCATCGACAACAGCCCCGAAATTCAGGAACGTGCCAACAAATTCATAGGCACCTACTCGGCACACTTCCCCCAAAAAGCCGACGCCTTCATGGAAAATGTCATCGACGGACAGTCGTACTACGTTGGCGGATGGATTGGAGAATCCACAACAGTAAGAACACGCAACTAACACTCCTTTGACAACTGTAAAAAACATATACAAAACGACACAACTCCTCCTTTTGGCAGGGGTTGTGTCGCTTTTTGCACTCTGCTCCTGCAGCAACGACATGGACACCATACGTTTCTTCGAGAAAAAGGAGATGCCTCTGCAAACGCTTTCGGGCGCCGAAATTCTGCGTAGCAAGGACGGCAATGTGCAGGTGCGTGTGCTGGCACCCGAAATAAACCGCTACGACGGCGAAAACGCCCGCACCGAATACCCCAAAGGCGTACTTTTGCAGTTTTATGATGCCAACAAAAAGGTGAAATCCACGCTTACAGCCAAATACGCCATCGACTCGGACCGCAAAAACCAGATAATTGCACGCAACAACGTTATTATTATCGACCACCAGACGGGCGACACCACCTATATGGAAACCCTTGTGTGGAACCGCAACGAAAAACGAATCTTCTCAAATAATCCGCTGATGTCGGTGAACGGACAGCGAGTAACCTACGGCGACGGCTTCGTGTCAGACGAAAAGCTGGAAAACCCACGCATACTGCGACAACGTGGCACCATAGAATTCGACGAGGAAGAGAGCGAATCCGCCGACGAAGAATAACCCTCATGTACACCAAATGAGCAACAGCCCCCGCAAACCCGCATTTATGAACTTCTCGCAATCCGAAAAACGCGGATTTTTCTTTGTATTGGCCTTTCTGGTGGTGCTCATCGTCGTGCTTGCCCTGCGTCCCGTCCTCTTTGAGCGCGAAAGCCAGAAATACGACTTTACAGGATTTGAGAAAGAGATAGCGCAATACAAGGACAGCATCCTCAACAACTTGGACTCCAACGATTTCCGCTATTTCGAGAACAACAATTTCAACCGCTCCTTCGGGCGCAAGCTCACGCCTTTCACCTTCGACCCCAACACCCTTTCGGTAGAGGGCTGGACAAAGCTGGGCTACAGCCCGAAACAGGCGCAGGCTGTGGACAAATACCGTCAGAGAGGGGGAGTGTTCCGCAAAGCCGACGATGTAAAAAAGCTTTTCTTCATCGACGACGAGGATTTTCAAATTCTTGAGCCTTACATCGTTATCGAGAACATCCCCGAAAGGGAGCCCCGCCGCGAATACTCGTCGGAAAGGCCGTCGCAACCCACTGTAACAAAGAAAGTGGAGCTGAACACCGCCGACACTTCGGACCTGAAAGAGCTACGGGGCATTGGCAGCGGCTACGCCAGACGCATAGTGAAATACCGCCAACAGCTTGGTGGTTTCTACAAACCCGAACAGTTGCTCGAGGTTTACGGCTTTACGCAGGAGCTGTACGAAAAAGTGGCACCCAACGTCATCATCGACGGCGACGAACTGCGCAAGATAAACCTCAACACCGCCACCATCGACCAGCTGAAACGCCATCCATACCTCGACTACTATCAAGCAAAAGCCATAGTGAACTACCGCGAGAAATACGGCAAATTCGCCTCGGTGAACGACCTGCTGAAAACCAACCTGATTTATCAGGAAACTTTCGATAAAATAAAACCATATTTGGTTGTTCAATAAAAAAAGAGTATATTTGCATAACGGAACGACAAACAATCCAAGACTGCAAACATCTGTAAATCACCGCATCAATGAAATTCGAAGCACAAAAAATAGCACAAATGCTGGGCGGAACGGTGGAAGGCAACGCCGCTGCCGAAGTCTGCAAACTCTGCAAGATTGAAGAAGGCGTGGAAGGCGGCCTCTCCTTTTTGGCCAACCCCAAATACACACACCACATCTACGAGACCAAAGCCTCCGCTGTTATCGTGAACAAGGACTTTGTGGCCGAACACCCCGTGCACACAACCCTTATCCGCGTGGAAAACGCCTATATGGCTTTCGCCCAACTGCTTAGCATATACAACGAAATGCAGCTCGACAAGAAAGGCGTTTCGCAACTGGCTTTCATCCATCCCTCGGCAAAAATCGGAGAGAACTGCTACATAGGCGAATTTGCCTACATCGGCGAGAACGCCGTGGTGGGCGACAACAGCAAAATCTACCCCCAGACCTACGTCGGCGACAACGTGCAAATCGGTACCAAAACCACATTGTTTGCAGGTGTTAAGGTGTATATGAACTGCATGATAGGCAACAACTGCATACTGCACTCGGGTGCCGTTGTGGGTGCCGACGGCTTCGGCTTCGCCCCCAAAGGCAACGGACAAGGCTACGACAAGATTGCCCAGATTGGCAACGTGGTGATAGAGGACGACGTGGAAATTGGCGCCAACACCTGTATCGACCGCGCCACTCTCGGCTCCACCTTTATCCACAAAGGCGTGAAACTGGACAACCTGTGCCAGATAGCCCACAACGTGGTGGTGGGCGAAAACACCGCCATGGCATCGCAGAGCGGAGTGGCCGGCTCGTCGAAAGTGGGTGCCAACTGCATACTCGCCGGTCAGGTGGGTGTGGTGGGACACATCGAAGTGGGCGACAACGTAACGATAGCCGCTCAGTCGGGCGTGACTAAGAACGTGAAATCCAACAATATAATGCTTGGCTCCCCTGCCCTTCCCGCCGACAAGATGCGCAAAATCTACGTCTACGAACGCAAGCTCGAAGAGATGGCACAACGCATCGCGGAACTGGAGAAGAAAGTTAAGAGTTTATAGTTTACAGTTTATAGTTAAGAGTTTTAGAGACACTCCGAGTGGGTGTCTCTTTTTTTTATTGACTATTCTATTAAACTTTAAATACATTCACAGGAGACAATGAAATATTGTTATTATTGTAAAAAATATCAATATCACTAAAGTTTGAATTTTTTTTCGTATATTTGCAAAAACTAAAAAAGCCAAATTTTTTGTAATGGCAATGTGTTTCAAATATTTGTTGTGATAATAAGATGGCTAGATTATATGATAATATTGATTTGAATTTCACTGATGGGCTGCAGGGAATGATTACAAATATTGGTGTCCGTCGAGTTGATTTTTGTGTGGGATATTTTAATCTGCGAGGATGGAATATTGTTATGGATCAAATAGATACGCTCGAAGGCGACTATGTTTATGAGAACGACAAGAGGGAATTCCGCAGATGCCGACTTTTAATAGGCATGCATCGCCCCGACGAAGAACTAGTTAGACAACTCTATACATCTACAAATCCACCTGATGCAAATTATGTAAGCAGGTGCAAACTGGAAATTGCCCGAGACTTTAAACGTCAATTATTATTAGGATTACCAACAAAACAGGACGAGTTCACTTTGAGACGACTATCGGCTCAAATGAAAGATGAAAAAGTTTGTGTGAAACTATATCTTAAGGAGCCTCTACATGCAAAACTATATCTTGCACACCGACCTGATGACAACTTTAATAAGATACAGGCTATAATGGGTAGCAGCAACCTGACTTATGCGGGTTTAACAAAACAAGGAGAACTTAATGCTGAATTTGGAGACAGTGATAGTGCCGAGAAACTATCGCACTGGTTTGATGACCGTTGGGACGACAAATTCTGCATCGATATTACTAATGAATTAATAAATATTATTGACAACAGTTGGGCTGGAGAACGCGACATCCCACCCTATTATATTTATCTCAAAACTGCATATCACCTCAGCGATGAGGCCCGTTCAGGAATCAAAGAATTCACCATACCGCCAGAATTCAAGAACACACTCTTCGATTTTCAGCAAACTGCTGTCAAAATCGCAGCACGTCACCTCAACAACGAGAAACGTGGTGGAGCAATGATAGGCGATGTCGTCGGTCTTGGTAAGACAATAACCGCTTGCGCCATAGCCAAAATGTACGAAAACACTTTTGGAAGCAATACGCTAATAATATGTCCTGCAAACTTGCAGGACATGTGGGCTAAATACCGTCGAGAATATGACTTGAAAGCTGACATTATGTCAATGGCAAAACCCATTGATGTTGACAATGCTCGCTACTACCGACTAATAATTGTTGACGAAAGCCATAACTTGCGCAACAATCAAGGCACTCGTTATAGGAACATAAAAGATCTTATCAGCAGACAGGATTGCAAGGTTTTACTCCTCACAGCCACCCCATACAACAAAGATTACCACGACTTAAGTAGCCAACTACGTCTATTCATCGACGATGATACCGACCTCGGCATCCGCCCTGAAGCATATATACGTAAGATAGGAGGCGAACGCAAATTTGCCGAAAAACATGAAGATTTTATCCGAAGCATCAAGGCCTTTGAGCGCAGCGATTGCCCTGAAGACTGGCAAGAGCTAATGAAATTATTTCTTGTACGCCGCACCCGCACTTTTATAAAAGAGAATTATGCAAAAACCGACACATCAAACGGACGTAAATATCTTGAGTTCCGCGATGGTCACAAGTCATATTTCCCTGACCGAATCCCCAAAGCTATCAAATTCCAAACCGTAAAAGGAGACCAATACAGCCGTCTCTATTCTTCACAGATGATTGATCTGATGCGCAGCCTTAAACTGCCACGCTATGGTCTGATACATTATCTCGACGAGAAAAAGGCCAACGAAGCCTCTCAATTCGAAAAAGTCTTGATTGAAAACCTATCACGTGCTGGAGAACGCATGATGGGCTTTTGTATGAGCACTTTCTTCAAGCGTATCGACAGTAGTGGCTATGCCTTTTTACTCACTTTATTCCGCCACATACTACGCAATACTGTTTTCATCTATGCTATTGACAACCATCTAAAACTCCCCATTGGTGACGAAAACACATTCCCTGAAAATTTCATCGATGACAAGGACATCAACGATATTTTCACCCTCGATAACTACGAGAATGAAAAAAATGACAGTATCCAATTGGATATTCCCACCCAAATCGTAACTTACACAGAACTAGCTCAGAAGTACTACAACAACCTCGTCGGGAAAAACAATGTACAGTGGATTGACTCGAAATACTTCAAACGGACTTTGAAACAGCAACTCAAACAAGACTGCGAAAAACTCATCGGAATGATTGAGCTCTGCGGAAAATGGGAACCGTCAAATGACCAGAAACTGAACAAACTTGAAACACTTCTTAGAAACACCCACGCTAAAGAAAAAATTGTGGTTTTCACACAATACTCCGACACTGCCAATTATATCTACCACCAACTTAAGGCACGTGGCACAACTCAAATCGGCAAAGTTACGGGAGGCTCTCAAAATCAGACTTCCATAGTTGATCGATTCTCCCCAATAAGCAACAATGCAGAAGTTTCACCCGACAACGAACTCCGCATATTAATTGCCACCGATGTATTAAGTGAAGGGCAGAATCTCCAAGATTCACATATCATTGTCAACTACGACCTTCCATGGGCAATAATAAGGCTTATTCAACGTGCCGGCCGTGTGGACCGTATAGACCAAAGCTCCGAAAAGATATTCTGCTACTCATTTTTCCCTGCCAACAAGGTAGAAGAAATTATTAGATTGCGACGCAGGCTGAACGACCGTATAAACGAAAATGCTAACATTGTAGGCAGCGACGAGATATTCTTTGAAGGTAATGAGCAAAATCTCCGCGATATGTACAATGAGAAAAACGGCAGCCTTGACGAGGACGAAGACGACTCTGATGTTGATCTTGGTTCTCAAGCATACCAGATATGGAAAAACGCCACCGATGCCAACCCAGAACTAAAAAGAATAATACCCGAACTAAACAACATTGTATATTCTACAAAAAAGGCCACAAGCAATATCGAGGATGGTGTAATAACATACGCTCGCACATACAACGACTTCGACGTACTGACTTGGTATAACTCCAAAGGCGAGATTGTAAGTCAATCACAGAAACGCATTCTTCAAGCTATGGCTTGTTCCATCAAAGAGCCTGTTTTACCTGCTCAAGACAATCACCTCGAACTAGTTGACAAAGCCATTTCTGAAATCAAAAACGAAAACAGCAGCATGGGCGGAATACTTGGCAGCAGATTCAGCACCAAACGAAAAATATATGACCTGCTGAACAATTATTATGAACAGCCGTTAACCATTTTCAACACTCAAGAAAAAAAAGATATAGTCAAATTCGCAATAGACCAAATATACAATTATCCGCTTTTGGAAAGCTCCAAGTTTCTACTTGGACGTTTGATGCGCACAGCAATAATGCAGGAAGACATTGTAGATACCATT
>Ga0310697_10006233_pt1 | contig 11375 bp, 8 predicted proteins | sample 172DNAGHGlowgp2_FD_203883 | JGI IMG/M metagenome (GOLD analysis project Ga0310697, IMG submission 203883) | Sheep rumen microbial communities from Palmerston North, Manawatu-Wanganui, New Zealand - 1728 DNA GHGlow gp2 (v2) (version 2) | ecosystem: Host-associated > Mammals > Digestive system >... | reverse complement strand
GTGGGGCGCCAGTATCGGATGATGGTCAACGATGATCCCGGCTACGACTACGCCACGCTTGGCGCGGTGCTGAAAGACGGTGTCAGCAGTGAGCAATGCCAGTTAGCGATGGAGGAGCTGCGCAAGTTGTCGGGCGTGAAGGGCGTCACGATGGCCTACGCCAATCTGACGGAGTACCAAAGCGGCGACAACATTTATCTGCCCGGCAGCGAGCGGGAGAATATGAACATCGCCGACCTCTACTACGTGGGCGACGGCTATTTCGACGTGATGGGCATCCCCATCGTCTCCGGCCGCACATTCACGGAGCAGGCGGACACACTGCGTGAGGTGATGGTGAGCCGACAGTTTGAAGAGCGCATGAAGCAGATAGCCGGTTGGGACCGTGCCGTGGGCAAGCAGATTATCTGCACCTCGTTCCAGGGACCTTACACCATCGTTGGCGTGTATGAAGACACTCGCATTGGCAGCATCACCGACCCGGACACTCGTCCCAGCCTCTGCTACTATAGCCGCAAGCCCGACCAGATGCACTATCTCTACATCCGCTTCCACTCGATGGAAGGCCTGGAGGAAGCCAACAAACTGGTGAAGCGGCTGATGACCGACAATCCCGACATTGCCGTCACGCCCTATAGTCAGATGATGACCGAACTCTATACCGATGCCCACCGCTTCCGCACGACGGTGATGATAGGCGGAGTGGTGGCCCTGCTCATCGCCCTTATCGGACTCATTGGCTATCTGGCAGGCGAGATAGCCCGTAGGCAGAAGGAGATTGCCATCCGTAAGGTGAACGGTGCACGGACGCGCGACGTGTTGCACCTGTTCTTCACCGACATTCTCCGCGTGGCCCTGCCGGCAGTTCTTGTCGGAGTCATAGGGGCTTGGTATGTAGCCCGACTGTGGCTGGAGCAGTTCAGCGAGAAGGCTCCCTTGTCTGCCCTGGCCTTCGCAGGCTGCGCCCTGCTGGTCATTGTCGTCATCCTCTCAGTAGTAAGCATCGGCTGCTATCGCGTGGCCACCAGCAATCCCGTGAATTATCTAAAGACGGAATAAATGAAGAATGAAGAATTTGCTGCCGCCTTACGGAATAGTTAAATAATAAAATCGTAAATAAATAGTAAATAGTAAATCTGTAAATAGTAAATAGTCATGATGATTAAGTTAGAAAACATTCAGAAGGTGTTCCGCACGGAAGAGGTGGAGACCGTGGCCCTGGGGGGCGTATCGTTTGAAGTGAAGAAAGGTGAGTTCGTGGCCATCATGGGACCGTCGGGCTGTGGTAAGTCCACGCTGCTCAACATCCTGGGCCTGCTCGACAATCCTACCGGCGGCAAGTATTGGCTCGACGGACAGGAGGTGGGCACACTGAAGGAGAGCCAGCGCACGGCAGTACGCAAAGGGCAGATAGGCTTCGTGTTCCAGAGTTTCAACCTCATCGACGAACTGAACGTGGAGGAGAACGTGGAACTGCCGCTGACTTACCTCGGCGTACCCAAGAAGGAGCGCAAGCAGCGTGTGGAAGAAGTGCTACGCCGCATGGCCATCTCGCATCGCGCCCATCATTTCCCCCAACAACTCTCAGGCGGTCAGCAGCAGCGTGTGGCCATTGCCCGTGCCGTTGTGATGAACCCCAAACTGATCCTTGCCGACGAGCCGACGGGTAACCTCGACTCGAAGAACGGCTTGGAGGTGATGCAACTGCTCACCCAACTGAACCAGGAGGGCACCACCGTGCTGATGGTGACCCACTCCGAGCGCGATGCTGGCTACGCCCAGCGCATCATCAACCTCCTCGATGGTCAAGTAGTCCCCGAAGTGAAACTGTAATAATCCCTCATGAATAGGGAAATTAGGGTTTGCACTAAAGCAATCTCTTATATTTGTGAATAGCATAGTAACAGAGTCACATCTGCTACTATGCTATTCCACTTTGTGTAAACTCTGCATCGGTTTGCTTCCATAATTCCAACTCCTCACGTGTTCCCATTCGGGCATCAACCTTGTTGGGGACGAAAAAGATTTGGGCTTTCATCTGCGGATTGAGTTGGCGAAGGCGGTTAATGACCTGAATAAAGGTTCGGGTTGAAGATAACGACTTCGATTCGTATTCAAATGGACAGATAATGTAGTCTGCATAAACGAACATCGGGGCCAGCCCGTCATCCTTGATGGTGCCAGGTGCATCAAACAGCACAAAGCCATCCTGAGATTGTGCGTTCTCCATCAGCATCTGCATCGTCTTGGGATCGCTGACCTCAAACGACTGAATGCTGTATGGCTCATCCTCTCCAAAGGTTTGCTTATCCTGCTCACGTTCTTGCTCTGGCAAGCGTCTCAAGGGCCGAGCGGCAGGGAGGCAGGCTGTTGGAGGTCGGTGTCTATGATGCAGACACTTTTCTTCCAATACGCCAGATAGTCTGCCAGAAGGATACAGAGCGTGGACTTGCCTACTCCGCCCTTCTGATTGGTCTTTTCGTTTTTTTATGACAAGCGTTCACTGCTTTCTCGATTTTTTGTGCTACCTTTGCACTCAGAATTTGAATTGACGATTATGAAAAGAATGTTTTTTAGCCTCATGGCAATGGTCTGTGTGCTGACGCTCTCGGCACAAAGGCTACGGGTAGGCGAGCCTGGCTCGGGAATGAGTATCTATGATTTCAAAGTGAAGGATGATGTAGGACAGGAGGTGTCGCTCTCTGACTACAAGGGCAAGGTGCTGCTCATTGTGAACACCGCCACCCGCTGTGGATTCACACCTCAGTACAAGGAACTGGAGGCGCTCTATGAGAAGTACCGCAGCGAGGGACTGGAGATTCTGGACTTCCCCTGTAACCAGTTCGGACAGCAGGCTCCCGGAACCATTCAGGAGATTCACCAGTTCTGCTCGGCCAACTTCGACATCCAGTTCCCACAGTTCGACAAGATAGAGGTGAATGGTGCGAATGAGCATCCGCTTTACACATGGCTGAAGGCACAAAAGGGCTTCAGCGGCTTTGATGTCAACAACCAACGTGGCAAGATGATGGACGGCATGCTTCGAAAGCAGGATGCTGACTACGACAAGAAGTCAGACATCAAGTGGAATTTCACCAAGTTTCTTGTGTCTCGTGATGGACGGGTGCTGAAGCGCTATGAGCCAACGGACGGGATGACCGACATTGAAGCAGACATCTGCATGGAGGTGAACCCTGTGCTAAGTTGTATCATGGCACGTCGCTCCATCCGCAAGTACCTTGACAAACCTGTGGAGCATGAGAAACTGGAGGTTGTCGTGAAGTGTGGCATCAATGCCCCCAGCGGCATGAACCGCCAGCCGTGGGTCGTCCGTGTCGTGGAGAATCAGAAACTGATTGCCGATGTGACGGAGGTGTTCAAGACAAAGAACCCCGACATGGTGAAGTGTGACCCGACCTTCAAAAACATGTTCCGCAATGCCCCGAATATCATCTGTGTCTGTACTCCAGCCAAAGGCGGTGGAGAGTTAGACGCAGGACTGTTAGGCGAGAACATGATGCTGGCAGCACAGTCTTTGGGCTTGGGAACCTGTTGCCTTGGCGGTCCTGTCCGCTTCATCAAGGCAGAGCCAGAAGCCAAGTTCTTCCTTGACAGCCTCGAAATACCAGAGGACTACCAGTTGAACTACATGATTGCTATTGGTTATCCAGAAGAGCAACCAGAGGCAAAGCCCCGTGATGTCGGCAAGGTAAAGTACATCAAGTAGAATATGGAACCGAAATTTGAAGATATAATTCACCAAGACTTACACCACTGTTATCACGCCTGACTTGCCGATGCGCCCCAAAGAGGCTGTTGGTTTTATCCGTGGACTGATTGACAGTGAGAAGCCAGACCTCCTGATTGGCAATAGTTCTTGCGTCCCTTCGGTAGCAAGCGAGCAGAGTTCGAGCGGTGGTTCCTTCTATGCTCAGATGGCGGCTCCCGTTGTGGGTGTTCCGGCTTTACTTGGTAATCCTCACTTCAAGATGACAGAGTTTCTGAAACAGCGTATCTGGTGAGCATCAATACAAGTCACCACGAAAGGACGGCAAACAGAACTTTGTCATTGACGAAACCTTGATTGAAGAGTTTGCAGAAATGTAGGCTATTCAATTCAACAACTGCAATCCCGACTTCAAAGACCACATTTGGGGTTTATTCGGGGAAAAGGACACGCTGGCACACTTTGAACCGACCTTCTTGAAGTATTACAACAAGTTGTTCCATTTCCCAGGTGGTCATACTCCGACGGCAGATGAAGTCCGTGACTGGTATGTACCTCTGGCTGAGAACCTGCTAAGAACTAATTTGGAAAGTAAATGAAAGAAATGAAATAGCCTAAGCACACCTGCTGCCATTCTCGGGCATCGGCCAATTGCTTATGTAGTTTGGCATCCACGTCGTGCCATCGCTGCTGGTCGATATGGGGTTTGGCCTGCTGCCAGATGCTGATGAAGTCTTCCACCTCGCGGACGCCGCGCTGATAGCGCCATTGCATCTCTTCCCACAGGGTGCGCCCGCTGTTGAGGCGGCGCGACCAGGGCACACGATGGAACCAGAGGAGGTAGCGTTCGGGGCAGGTGTTCACATCATCGTAGAGGGAGCAGTAGGGTTCGCGATATTGGCTGGTGGCGTTGGTGCCGGTGCTGCTGCGGTCTACGCCGATGCTGTCTTTGTTGGCTCGGTGGTAGTAGACGGGGCACCACTCTATGGGATAGGAGGGGATGTAGCCGTCGGGCTGCGGTCCCATGTGGTGGTCGAACTTGAAGATATGGTGGAGGCCTAGGGGCATCATGTAGTCGACGCAGGCTTCGCGGGAGCGGAGCATCATTGATAAGAGGGCCTCACTCGCGGCACCCGACGCTGACGCATCGGGGGTGGTGGGAGAGGGGATGGGGGTGAGGCTGAAGGTTTGCTGAATCCATTCCTGGGCTATCTGCCGGGATGTGAGTGCGGGGTTCCAGGCGAGGCGGCCGAAGGCGTACCAGTTGGCCTGTGCGAAGTGATGACCGCACCAGTTTGTGTCTAGTCCGATGTTGGCTACGCCGGCAATGCCTTTCAGTCGACCAGGTGCCACGAAGGAGAAGAACTCCTTCCACATGGGTGCGAGAAACACAAGGTGGTCGCCCTGTCCGAGGTATTCCTGGGTGATTTGCAGTTCGGCCATCTGCGTGGTTTTCTTCATCTGGTCGAAGATGGGAGCGTAAGGCTCACGCGGCTGGAAGTCGAGCGGTCCGTTTTTCGACTGGAGTATGACGTTGTCGCGGAACTGTCCGTCGAGTTCGGCAAACTCGGATACGGCCTGTTTGACGCGGTCTTCGCCCTGGTGCTTGGCACCATAGACAAAGGATCGCCAGATGACGATGCCGCCGTAGGGTTTGAGGGCATCGGCGAGCATGTTGGCACCGTCGGCATGTGTTCGGCCGTAGTCGAAGGGTCCTGGTTGACCTTCGCTGTTGGCTTTGACGAGGAAGCCGCCAAAGTCGGGTATGGCTTTGTATATCTGGCGAGCCTTGTTTTTCCACCATTGTTGGACCTGGCGGTTAAGCGGGTCGGCGGTCTTGGTCTGGCCCAGTGCCTTGGGTGTGCCGAAATTGACGGACAGATAGACCTTGATGCCCCATGGCCGCAGGAGGTCGGCATAGACCTTTACCGTATCTATATATTCGCGTGTGAGCATCTTGGGCGAGGCGTTCACGTTGTTGAGCACGGTGCCGTTGATGCCGATGGATGCGCATGCCTCGGCATACTGTTTTATAAGTGAAGAGTGAAGAGTGAAGAGTGAAGAATCGGCTGATGCTCCCCAGAAGATGCTGTTGCCGGCATAGCCTCGCTCTATGGAGCCGTCGAGGTTGTCCCAGTGGTTGAGGATACGCAGGGCGAAGAAGGGATGGGACTCGCCCTGTTCGCCGCGCATGAGGGCATAGCGTCCGTAGAGCAGGCCCATCTGCGTGCGTGCGGTGATGGTGTGGCCGCTGATGCGGTAGCCGTCATCGTCGGGCATGGTAGAGTCAATCTGTTCTACAATGTCTTTCGGCATTTCACCGCGCAGCCATAGTTTGTGGCCGTCTTCAGCACTGGCCGACAGAGGACAAAGGGTAAGAAGGTAAAAAGGTAAGAAGGTAAGAAAGAAAAAAGAATAAGGCTTCATAATACTGATTTCTATTGTCTTGAATTTATGTTATAACTGGCTAACAGTTCCTTTTCGTTCAAAAGCGTTTGCTTCAGAAATTCCTGGTATTCATCACTCTCAGGATGAAAAGGACGATGACGAAGGGCATCCTTTATGGGCTTCCACTCTTTGAGGAAGTGTTTGGCACGCGGACTGAAATAGGCATCTACCAACTGCTGCCAGATGTATTCCACGGCCTGCTCAGACGGATGGATCATGTCGGACTGATAGAAGCGATAGTCGCGCAACTCGTCGAGTATAATTTCATAGGCGGGGAAATAACTTATACCCGACGCTGACGCGTCGGGAGTGGCGGCAGAGGGAGAACCGTCGGGAGTGGTGGTAGGGGGAAGAGGGAGAAGGGAGGATTGAGAAAGGACTTTATCCACGGCAAGGAGCAGTGTGGCCTTGGACATCTGGCTGCCGTGGAAACCATATTTGGCATAGCGGATAGGGCTGACGGTAAGCACAATATGCGTCTGCGGATTCCTGTTGAGCAGCAGTTCGATGGTCTTCAACAAATAGTCGGCACACTGGTCTACTGACAGTTCCTCCTCCTGAAAGAGCCGCTGCGGCCGCTTCTGGCAATTGTCTACAATCTCGCCCGTTTCCTTGAGGCGGTAGACATGGTTGGTGCCGAGGGTGATGAATACGGTTCTTGCTTGGGCAAGCGTCCCGTTGGACCGAGCGGAGAGTTGTTGTGACTCGTAAAAACGAAAAATGGTGTGATGTACAGACGCAGGGTTGTACATCACACCATAAGGATTAATTGTTACAGGGAAGCGTTCCTCCTGAAACCGCTTGCCAATACTGTCGGCAAAACATGAGCCCACAAAAAGGATTGGCTCCAGCGGCTCTATCTGGAATCCCGGCTTAGGAATGTCTACTATGGTTCTAAATTCCATTCAACCTTCAACCTTCTTTACGCTTCGCCTTTGCCACCGGCACAAGGAGCAACCTTCTTTACGCTTCGCCTTTGCCACTGCCAAAAGGAGCAATAGTGCGCGGACCTTGTTGCTGCTGCTCGGGCATCTTGATTTGTCCGAACTGACGCTCGTAGCGCATGATATTCTCCTGGAGTGCACCCAGCAGGCGCTTGGCATGCTCGGGAGCCAGGATGACGCGGCTGCGAACCTGTGCCTTGGACAGGCCGGGGAGCATACGTGCGAAGTCCACGATAAACTCACTGCTGCTGTGGGTGATGATAGCGAAGTTGGCATACTCGCCCTGAGCCTTCTCAGGGGTCAGTTCTATTTGCAGTCCTTGCTGCTTCTGTTCTTTTTCGTTCATTGCTTTGATGTTGTTTTGTTAATAACGAGCGACAAAGGTAATCATTTTTTATGAATACAACAAATAATCCCGCAAAAAAATCACTCTACAAAGCCATCCATGATGGCTGTCGGAGTACCCTGGCGGTCGAAGGCCCCCAGCCGATAGCCGCCTGGCAGACATTGCGGCTCCCAGTAGAAGACCCCACGGCAGCGGTTGCCGGTCTGCGTGCGAGCCTCGCTGACAACACGCTGCAACTGCCTGCGACCCTCTATCATCACCTCGGGATGGGCCTCGTCGACTTCGAAACCTGTCTCTACAATCATCACATCGCAGCCGAACGACTGGCTGACATGCCGGATGTTGCGTATGCAGTCGCTGATGATGGAGTCGGGATCCAGTTCGGGATGATCTTGCCGGGCCCAGTAAGGATAGAGCGACATGCCCACCATGTCGAACTTGCCGCCATACTTCTTGACGATGCCCAGGTTGTAGTCGTAGAGCGACTGACTGTGCCCGCGGTCCAGATGCACGATGACGATGGCCTTGGGAAAGATTTTCTTCACCGCCTTGTAACCCTCGCGGATAAAGCCGGCATACTGCTTTGGATGTTTCTCGATATGTCCCATGTCCCACAGCAGGCCGTTGCTGGTTTCATTACCCACCTGCACCCATCGGGGCGTGATGTCATTCTGCTTCAGCAGCGACAATACCTCGATGGTATGGTCTCTCAGGTCGCGTCGCATCTGCTTGTAGGAATGTCCCTGCCAGGCTTTTGGCACTGGCTGTTTGCCGGGGTCGGCCCAAGAGTCGGCATAGTGGAAATCAATCATGATGTCCATACCCAGTGCCTTTGCCCGTTGAGCCATTGCCAGCACCTGATGCTTGTCGCAGTCACCGCCACGAGGGTCAACCCATACGCGCAGCCTGACGGCCGAGATCTGGTAGTCGTTTTTCAACAACTCCAGACATTCGCGCTCCTTTCCTGTGCGGTCGTGAAACACCACGCCGTGCCGTTCCTGACCAGCGAGGAAGCCTACGTCGGCACCCTTGATGAAATCGGTCCCCGACGGAGAACCGCCGGGAGTGGAGGCAGGAATACCCGACGGAGAACCGCCGGGAGTGGAGGCAGGGTGAGAGGTGAGCAGGAAGCGGTCGATATAGTCCTGCACAATGGGGTACTGGCTTTGGGGCAACTGACAGTGGCCATGACCGCCAACGATGTCACAGGCCATGCGGTCGGGGATGCCGAAGTGCTCCCATACCTTATGGGCAGCCTGTGCCGAAACGCTCATCGACGAGTCGGCGAGCCATTCGTAGTCGGGATTGCCCAGCAGGAGGAGTGCACGCGGACAGACCATCGCACAGAGTTCGTGCTGGTCGTAGGGCAGGCGATAGACGGAGTCGCCATGGAAATTATCCTTCTGGCTCTCGAGGAACCAGTGATAGTCGGTCTTGTCGATATCCTCCAGATTCTTGCCGGCCAGTGTCAACTCATGCGACTTACGCCAGACGGCAGCACCGCCGCCACCAGGTTCCTGTGCTATGGTGAGGGCGATACGCTCGTCGAAGGCTCCGCAGTAGAGTGCCATCTTGCCGGCATAGGAGCAGCCGGTGACACCGATGCGGCGGGTGTCGATCTTCGTCACGTCGGGCCCCAGTTGCTGCAGGCCGTCAATGAGGCGGCTCATGCCCCACGCCCACTCGCTGTAGGCTCCGTTGTCCTTTAATTCCGGATAGAGGCGGTCGAAGGGATGGTCGCCTCGGTCATGGTGCTTGCCCCACTGCTTGTAGTCGTTTACCTGGGCTGAGCGGAAGTTCATGGTGGCAATGGGACGGTCGTCGAAGAGATGACGGGGCAAGGCAATCATATCGGTGCCGATCATCAAGGCGTATGGCGGCTGCCCCGTTTTGGGATAACGGATATGCGACTGCAGGGTGAGCGTCTGGCCATTGACGGTGACATCTACTACCAGCATGGTGTCGCCCTCCATGCGGGCTTTCACCTGTGAGGGGTCAACAGCGGGCTTGGTGCCGATGCCGTAGTGCTGGATGAGCGAGCCTATCTCGTTGCGTCGCCGCTGCCAGTCGCTGAAGTCTTTAACGCCTTCCAAGGCATCAGGCAGTTCGATGCATACAGGCAGGTTTTCAGGTGCCGCGAACTGCTTCAGCGCATAGCGGATGCCCGCATTCTCCTGGGTGTAGAAATGGGGTATGCTGTCGGCTTTGTCCTGGGCAATGGTTTGCCCGCTGCCGTTCAGTGTGAGGAGGCAGTAGGCCGCAAGGGTAATAAAAAGGTGCTTCATAGGAATAAGGATTTGAGCGAGCGGGGCTGGACGGAGGGCCGAGGCGGGGGCGAGCGGACCGAGCGAACCGAGCGAGCCGAGCAGGCCGGGCAGACCGAGCGGATCGAGCGGACCGAGCGGGGAAAAACCGCTCGCACGGACATTGTTAGAAATCAGGCCCCCCGAAACCGCCGCCGCCACCAAAGCCGCCGCCACCGAAGCCGGGGAACTGCGGTGTAGGCTCACGGCCTATATCCAATAGCATCTTAACCAATGCACGGCGACGCTGTGTCCAGGTGGGATAGTCGTCGGCGTTTAGGGTGCGAATCTTGAAGCCGGGCATCTGTGGCATGCCCTGCATAAGGTCGAGCGTGCTGGTGGTGAGTATGCACGATTTTGTCTTGCCGTCGGCCATCAGACGGTCGGCAATGGCATCGGCACCGCCCACCTTAAACCAACTCTCCATGGTGTCGTTTTTGCCGGGCACCAACTGTATGAAGACCGGCATGCTCATGGTGCGGGTCATGGGGGAGGTGTACCATGCCTCCATACGCTGCAGGTCGTAGGCTACGCGGCCATGCTCCATCTCCTGCTGCGAGGCGAAGTTGAAGGGTGAGCGGGGGTTGTCGGCAATGCTGTATTTGAAGCCCTGGTCGGGCGAGAGATACATGTTGCTGGGGTCGGCAACAGGGGTGCCATCGACCACGAAGCAGTATTTGAAGGTCTCGAAGAGATAATCCTTCAGCGTGGTTGACCATACGCCGTCGGAGTCACGCTCCATGGTGATGTAGTCGGGCAACATCTCGCAGTCCAGCAGCACCTTCTTAGCCTCGGGAGCCTTGAAACGGAAGATGATGCCCAGGTCGGTGTATTCTGGCGAGATGATGGGCCTGGGGAACAGACGTGCCATCACGCCGGGTGTGAACTGCTGCTCATTGCCGGTGGCGGCGGGAGCGGGCTGGCCTGCCTTCATGGCTGCCTCGGAGGCTTTCTTGTTGAAGAGCAGGGGCAGGGTCTTCGAAAGGAAGTACTTGGCATTCATCCAGGTATGGCCGAACTTGTCGGTGGTGAACTCCTTCACACTGCGGATGCCTTTCTCGTCGAGGAACTGCATATAGTCGCGTGCGTTGCCATAGAGGAAGTCGTCGGTACCCACGCCAAGCCAGAGCAGGTGCAGTTTCTTGTTGGTATCGGCAGCCTGGTCATAGACGTTGGGGATGTCTGTCGAGGTGAATGAACTATATGAACAGAGGTACGAGAACTTGTCGAGGTTGGCCAAGCCGTTGTACAATGCCTGGTTGCCGCCGCGTGAGAAGCCGCCGATGGCACGGCTGTCGCGGTCGGCCTTGGTGCGATAGGTCTTGTCGATGTAGGGAATGAGGTCGTTGATGAGGTCGAGGCTGAACACGTCGCCGCCAAAGCGCGTGGCAGGGGCTGTGCTGGGTTCAGCAGCGGGATCTGGAAGTTTCAACTTGGTTGGGTTGCCGTAGGGCATGACCACAATCATCTCCTTGGCCTTACCGTCGGCCAACAGGTTATCCAGTATATAGTTCACGCGTCCTACCTTATAATAAACCTCCTCAGTATCGGTGGTACCGCTGATAAGGTAGAACACAGGATATTTCTTCTGCACATCCTCCATATAA
>Ga0310697_10006232_pt1 | contig 11378 bp, 9 predicted proteins | sample 172DNAGHGlowgp2_FD_203883 | JGI IMG/M metagenome (GOLD analysis project Ga0310697, IMG submission 203883) | Sheep rumen microbial communities from Palmerston North, Manawatu-Wanganui, New Zealand - 1728 DNA GHGlow gp2 (v2) (version 2) | ecosystem: Host-associated > Mammals > Digestive system >... | reverse complement strand
CGGCGAAGCGCTCGGTTCCGTACTCGGCTCCTCGCTCGGCGGTGCAGACGGCTCCCCGGTCGGCTGTTCGCTCGGCCCCTCGCTCGGCGGCGCGGTCGGTTGTTCGCTCGGCTCCTCGCTCGGCTGTCCGGTCGGCGTTGCCGACGGCTCCTCCGTTTCTGCGGGCTCCGAAGCGGCGGTCGGTTCCGTTTCATCGCCTTCCGCCAGTGCCAGAACCGGCGTCAATACCAGTATCAGTGCCAGAATCCATGCAAATACTCTCTGTTTCATACCGTTATCCTCAATTTCTGTGTTATAGCATTGTCATGACGCCTGCGTCCATCTCGCAGACCGTGTCGCAGAGCACCTCGATGTCTGCGATGTTGTGGCTCGCAAGGAGGATCGTGCGTCCGTCGGTCGCAAGGGATTTGAACAGCTCGCGCATCTCGGCGACGCCGTTCTTGTCGAGACCGTTCATCGGCTCGTCCAGGATCATCAAGGACGGATCCTCCATGATCGCCTGCGCAATGCCGAGGCGCTGCCGCATGCCGAGACTGTACTTGCCGACGGGCTTACTGCTCATCGGGTCCAGCCCCACGCGCCGGATCGTGTCGGCGATCTGCTTGAGATTGATCTTGCGCTTCAAAGACGCCAGAATTTCCAGATTTTTCAATCCAGAAAGCTGCGGCAGAAAGCCCGGCGTTTCGATGATCAGCCCGATGTCCTCCGGAAAGTCGACGTCCTTGCCGATCTGCTTGCCGTTCACCAGCACCTTGCCGCTTGTCGGCTGCAGAAACCCGCAGATGCACTTGAACATGACGGTTTTGCCGGAGCCGTTGTTGCCGACGACGCCGTGGATCTTCCCCGCCTCAAAGTTGCGGTTGATGCCCTTCAATACCGTATCCTGTCCGAATACCTTCACAAGATCGTGTACTTCGATTGCGTTTGCCATACATTTATCCTTTCATGCGCCGCAGGCGCAATTCATGTGTTTATACAATTCATGACCGCAAGGTCAATTCATTGACGCCTCGTCAATATCCCAGATTCCGGTCGATGATGCTGCCGTCGACCGCATTGATGCCGCAGATCGGACTCGGTTCTCGATGATCGCCGTCGTTTTGTTCGCGGATGCGGAACGGCCCGAGCTTCAAGCCCGTGATCAACACACTTTCTTTATGATCCGCCTGTGCGTCGGACCAACGACCGGCATTTACGATCGTGAGCGCAAGGGGAGAAATCCGATTGCATGCAGCTTTTTAGATGCCGCTTCAGTCGTCCTGCGCTTCCAGAAGGATCGGCGAGCCGTCCACTGCATTGAAACAACAATAATCACGATAGCTGCAGACGCCGTTGGGTCCATACCAATCGGAGACGACGACCCATGTCGGCATCAGATATGCCGCATCGCGTTCATTTTTGACCGGAACAAGCGTCTGTGTCAGTATCAGTTCTTTGATGACCGGCGTATCGGCATACGGCGCCTTGAGGTCTCCCATCCATGACAGCCCTGCGCACAGCATGTTTTTGATCCGCTTCTGCATTTCGGAAAACCCAAGCAGCTGTACATCGGGGTTGATCACTTCAACTGTTTCGGTCGGATCGTACCAGCCAAAGGATTCCACGCCGTACTCGCTGACATATGCAACCATGGATTCCGGATGCCACGGCGAACTGTATGCGTCTCCGTTTTCTAAGCGGAAGATGCTGCCGAGTCCGCCTTTTTCCAGATCGATCGGAATATACACGCCTGCATTCACAAGACGGAAGCTCCAGCCCTGACTATATTCCGTCATACCGAGATTATCGAAATAGCTTGCTTTGTCTGCATTGCAGACAAGATAACCGGAAAAGCCGTTTTGTTCCAGAAACGCATAGAGCGTTTCCTCCGCTTTTTCTCTGGAGATTTTCGGTTCAATGTGGACAGGACCCTGATTTTCGTAATATCCGTCTATCGCAAGAAGATCCGCCGAATACGCGATCGCATGACGATGCGCGTCGATGCACAGACTGTTCCCGTAACACTGTACGGACGCGATCTGCCCGTTTTCGCAGCGGAAGGACACCTCGCGCACACCGGAATCGATCATAACCTCCGAGGCGGGTTTCCAATCCTCGTCTGGAAACGAGTTTTCATTCATCTCCTGAAAGGTATCCTTCGCCAACTGGGTCAGTCCTTGTGCGGAAAGGCTCGCAAGCGCCTGTTCATACTCCTGCTTGCTGTGGCTTGTGCTGTTCCATACCGCATTGACCGGCGGGAGCATGGACGATGCGATTCTCTGCATCTCGTCCGTTTGTATCGCATGCCGCTTCACCTTGCAGATGGGACACGGATGCCCGTTGGTGCGGATCTGCGCTTCGATCGGGACCTGCATGCCTGCTGTTTCAAACCCGTCAACCCATGACGCGGGGATCGCTTCGTCGACGATCGCAGGGGCGTCTGGCTGCCGTGTTGTGTCCGGCACTGTCTCCGTCGCCTCCTGCGGCGCAGCGGTAACCTGTATCCGTTCTTCAAAAGTTCCGTCCCCTTTATTCACGACGAATTCCTCCTCTGGCGTGGGCTGACATGCTGTAAGCAGAATGAGCGAAAACATAATCATAATTAGCTTTTTCATAGGTTTCTCCTTTACGATTGTTCCGTGCCGAGGAACATAAAGTTGTACTTGCGGATCGCGCGGAGGATGCCGAACATCAGCCCGGCGATCAGCACAAGGAAGATCAGATACGTCTGCCAAAGCCGCGGCAGAAGGTCGTAGCCGAAGTTGTGCATGTGATACGTCGCCTGATTGAGCGGGCTGAGCCAGCCCACCGCGACGTTTGCCTTGTACATCAGCTCGTCCGGCAGATTGAACATCTGCTTGATGAGCTCCGGATTCAGCAAAAGCCCGTAGAGCGAGAACGCGAATGCCGCGACCACGCCCGCGCTCTTGCCGCGGAGGAGCTTCATGAACAGCATGAGCAGCGCGAGCACGAGCGTGTACAGCAGCATCAGGAGGAAAATCGTTGCAGCGCATTGGAACGGACGCGACATCTCGAGCGTTTTGACAAGCGCCGGTAAAGCGACAGCCTTGCCTGCGCCGGAATACCCGAGGATCGCCGCCGTTTCCGACCACATATTGCCGAGAAAGCTGTTCTGCATGCAGATCAGCGTCGTCGCGATCAGGATGAAAACCATATAGATGAGCGTCGCAAGGATCAGATACAAAAGCTGTCCCCACGCCCACGTGGACCGCTTCATGCGCACCAGATAATACGGTACGCCCGCGCCTAAAAACGGAATGTCCGCAAAGAGCAGCACGAGCAGCAGTGAAATGAGCAGAACGGAGTTTGCGTCGCCGAAGGTCCACACGAACGGCTCGAACGCCTGCATCGCCGTGTTCATTTCATAAGCGAAGCTCGCCGCCTTGTCGGAGAGCAGAAAACACAGAATAAACGCAAGCGCAAACGTCAGGATGATGCGGACGTTGCCGCGCCACATGCGGAAGTTATACCGCACGACTGCGCCGACCTGCGACAGCGTATAGAGCGGCGAGTTCTGCTTGATCTCCTTCATGGGCTTTGCTTTTTGAATGCGCTTTTCAAGCAGCTTCTGCGAGAAATTCTGCGCCGCGTAGTGGTGCCGCTGCCGCTTGTCGTCACGAAGCTCCGTCTGAGAGGTCATGTAGAACACGAGCTGTAAAATGAGAACCAACATCAGAAGCGTCAGCGCTGCGCTCTTGCCCTCGAGTGGCCATGCACCCTGCATGGTCAGATAGTTTTTCGGGTTCAGCATGAACGTCGTGCGGAAATAGCGCTCCTGCAGGATGATTAGAATATAGTAGAAGATGAACGGCGCGGCGTACGCAAGGTACACGTTCTGCGTGAGCGACGAGCAAAGAAGCCCGACGCTTGCCCACATCGCGCCGGAAAGGAAGAACAGGAAGCAGCGCAGGATGATGTCCGGGATCTTCGACTCGACTGCCCATTCGCCGTACGCTTCCATCGGCGAGAACACAAGCATAAAGATGCCAAGCGCGGTAAGGATGCCGAGCACGAGTGCCAGCCCGCCCGAGACCGCCGCGCCGATACCCTTGCCGAGAATGTAGCGGGTCACGCTTGTCCGGGTGAGGTACGGCTTCAGGTACCCGGACTTGACGTCGTCGGTGAACGCGGTCGTGTAGGGGATCGCGGCAAGGATCGGCACCGCAAAGAGGATGATATCGCTACCGAGCGCATTCAGCAGAAGCTCGCGGTGATAGCCGTAGAGCACATAGCCCTCCTCCATGCGGAACACGGAAAGCGCGTCCGAAAACGCGCCGATCATAAGGCACAGTACCATGCCCCCATACGCGATCAGAAACGATCGCCCGAAAATCGCCCGTTTGATGTCACCCAAGATCTGTCTCATACCGTTTCCCTTTCATGCGCCGATGGCGCAGTTCCTGTGCACCGTTCAATGCGTCAGCCAATTCATGCGCGAAAAGCGTTCCGCGTTTCTGCGTGTCCACCTCATCCGCCTTCGCTCAACTGCGTTTCGCTATGGCACCTTCCCCTCAATGGGAAGGCTTTTCTTTCGAGGCTTCCCCTTGAGGGGAAGCTCCGCCGTCAGGCGGTGATGAGGTGTTCAGAAGGACCATTCCCTTGACACGTCCGTTTTCTGCCGCTCAATAACCGTTCGTGCGGTTGATGCGCGTGCCGTCGACCGCATTGATCGTAACGTAGGCGCTGCTCAGCCGCGCGGGCTCACCGTCGCCCCAATCCGGGGAGTAGCCGAGAAAATCCCAGACCGGCACAAGATAGTAGGCGTCCTTGACGTCCTTGCGCTTCATGCGCATCAGATTCAGCTCGACGCGCGTGACGATCAGCGTCCGGTCCACGCCCTCATCGGTGAAATAGCCGGTGAAGATCGCGTTTTTGAACGCCTTTTCGATCTCGGAAAACGGCAGCAGTCTGACATTTTCGTTGATGCGTTCGCCGCGCGCAACATAGTTGCTCCAATCGAGATGCACGATCCTGCCGTCCTCGACGGTAACGATCATGTTCTCCGGTCCGAGGTACGCGTCATAATCGGGCATTTCGTGCAGGCCCTTTTCCGCGGCTTTCTGCTGCGCGGTATCCGAGCCGCTCGTCGTCCCGTACGGCTGCGCCTTCACCCCGTCATAGACCGGCACATAGGAAAACTCATAGCCCGATATGACCTTGCTGCTGCCGGTGCCGTCCTCCGCCGGGCTGACCGCCTGCACGCGCTCCAACACGAACGTCTCCGAAAGCCCGGAGCGCTGCATAAACTCCTCCGCGATCGCCTTTGCCGCTTCGGATTCCGCGCTCGGCTCGGCGTCCGGCTTTTCGTAATAGATCCCGTAAACGGCACTCCTGCGATCGTCGGAACCTAAGATCAGCCGGTTCGGGAAGGAGCGCATCTTGTTGTAATGCTTATCCGCGATCCGCACCATCAGCCCGTCCGAAAACGAGCCGTTCCACGGTTTACATTGATAATCCTCCGGCGCGTCGGCAAGCAGCCCCGCAAGGTACTGCATATTCTCCTGCCACTGTTCTTCTTCGCCGTCCCAGTGCTCCTCCGGATTTGTTTGGATCGCCTCGATCCGCTTCTGGTCCGTCCGGATCCCGTCCTCCAGCTTCCAGCGCAGCTTGCCGTTCTCGCTTGCATAGCGTTCGGCGTCGCCGAACAGCGCCTGTGCAATCGCTTCAAGCTGTTCGTCCGGAATGGTCTTGCCGGACGCTTCATAGACCGGGATCGCGCTCACGTTCGGCAGCACCACAACGGCGTTCGCCGAGACCGTCAGGTTCGAGAACGGAACCGTACGTGTTTCTGGCTTCATCGTGAAGCGCTCCGGCACGCCGAGCTGCGCGTACAGCGGGCTCTTTTCGTCCGGTGCGGGCGCATCGGCACGGTACGGCGCCGGTTCCGTATCCGCATGTATGATCTCCTCAAGCGTTCCGTCCGTCTTGTTTTTTACAAACTCCTCGTCCGGCGTCGGCACGCATGCAAGCAGCAGACATGCAAGCAATAAAATCACGATTCGTTTCATACCGTTTCCCTTTCATGCGCCCAAGCCGCAGTTCCTGTGCACAGCATAATTCTATACCGCTCAATAGCCCTTGTTCGCGTCGATGATGCTGCCGTCGATCGCGTTGACGATCAGCAAAGGATTCCGTGCGTCATACCACTCGCTGTCCGGTTCCTGAAAGCCGCTGCGCTGTGCTGCCGCCGCCGCGCTATAATGAAAGACGCCGGTAAAATACCACGCGGGCACCAAAAACCCGGATTCCATATTGTTTTTCTCACGGATCCGGAACAGTCCGAGCTGTACGCCGGTCACGTCGAGCGAACCGTCGCGCTTGTCCTCCGCGGCGAACACGCGGTTCATCTGCGTTTCAAAGCTGCTGATTATCTCCGCATACGGCATCAGCGTCGTATGCTCCGCAATCATCTCCGTGACCTTGTACGGTGCAAGCCAGACCAGCGAGAGCAGATTGCCGTCGCCGTCGACCGCCGCCGTCAGCGATTCATAATCCCATGCCTGCGCATATCCAGCGTCCGTTACCTCAAACGCCGAGGCGTTGCAGTACGGCGTATGGGCGCCGCCGTAATTCACGGAAAAGTGGATCAGATATGCCCGGCGGCTGCACATCATAACGCCGGTATCGCCGTGCAGCATGGCGTTGTTCGCCCAATGAACGTCCGCCGCGACAAAGTCGCAGACGCCGTCAAAACAGGCTTTGACGGTCTTGATTGCATCGTTCGGCGTCACGGTCGCGCCCTCGTGCGGCGTCTCATAATCCTTCGGGTCGATGCGTACGGTGCCGTACTTGTGACTGTCGTTGAAGCACCAGATGCTCGTGTCGTCGTCCATGTTCCGTTCCGCGACAGTAAACTCGATCGGACAATCGCATTCGTCTGCGGAGACGATCAGATGATCCAAAAAGCTGAGGTCCGTCGTGTCCGTCGCGCTGCACACCAGCCAGTCGTAATTGCGATGATTCTCATAATCCTCGCTGTAATCCGGTGCCGCGCCGAACCACTCGTCGAACGGCTCGACCGTTTCGTCCTCCGGCAGCGCGTTGTACTGCTTTTGATACTCCTCGATCAAACGCTGCCGGCGGCTTTGCATCTGCTCCCATTCCTGTTCGGTGGCGCCTTCCTCCTTCATCCATTCCGCCTTTTGTTCGGGCGTCATCTCCTGCATCAGCATGCGAATCATCCCGGCGAGCATTTCGCGCGTCTGACGGTATTCGTACAGATACAGGCGATCGCTGTTCAGAAGCCGCCTGCATACCGTCAGCCGCTCGGCGTCGGTAAGATTGCGGCGCTGTACGCGAAGCATCGGAAAGCTGCCGGTCTCGGAAAGAATTTCGATCGGCACGTCGGCCTGAACCCGAACGTTCTGCGCGGAGGTCGTAAACGTCGTCTGAAAGCGTTCGGGCAGCGCAGGCACATCCGGCGTATCTCCTTGCTCCTGTTCCGCACGCACAGTATCGATCAAAACGTTCGTGTCCTTTTGCTTGACCGCGTCCTTTTCCGGCGTCGGCTGACACCCGACAAGCAGCAGCGCTGCGAAAAACAGGATTGAAATCCGTTTCATGCTCCCTCCGATTCCGATTGTACCGGATCCGTTTGAAAAAGTTGTTACCGACTTGTAATCAAGTTGTAATTCCGTTTTGTTCCGGTCTCTGATTACATTATAAATTCGAGATGTCACAGAGTTGTCACATAGTTGTATCAGAGTTGTAAAATCTTGTCTGTTTTTTTCGTCTTAACGCGGAATCCCGCCCGTTTGCCTTCTCCGTGTCGGTCTTCCTCCGATATAAAAGACGCCTCGCAGCGCCGGTGTGTGACAGGATCCGAACCGATTTTTACCGAATCTTATAAAATCCCGAACCGTTCCCACGGTTAAAACGATCCGAAAGGCGTTTTGCTGCAAAGCCCGGAAAAGCGCCTGCCGCACCGGCAGGAAAAAGGAGCTGCCGGAGGCTTCGCAGGCTTGCGAAACGGGGGGAGAGGTTTTTTCGGCAGCTCCAAGATTCATTTTTCCGTATCAGTAGCCGTAATCGTTGTGGATGATCGAACCGTCCACGGCGTTGATGACAACGACGTCATGCTGCAGGTTCTCATCGTTCCGTTCACGCTCGCGGATCTCCCGCTCCGTCGCGTACTCTCCGTCGAAGAAAACGATCCAGCAGGGCATTTCGTAATAATCGTCGGAGTTCTTGACGTGCAGGGTAAAGGTCGTCAAAAGCAGTTTGTAGATTTCAAGATCAGTCTGCCGGTCGCCCCACTCCTCGAACGGAAAGCTGACGGAAACGGCGTTCTTTGCAATGCGCTTCACATCCTCGAACGGCAGCAGCTCCACGCTCTCGTTCACAAGCTCCAGAACGTCCTTCGGCGAAGAATAGGAGAAATACTGGATCCCGTTTTCGTCGATCAGCACCTCGATGTCCTCGTCACGAATCGGCTTGTTCATCAAATCCCCACTGTCGTCACCTACCCCCGGTCTTCTTTCATAGTACACGGGTGCATACGGAATGTTCGTCGAGGGGTACCCGCCGTAATTCCGGATCAGCTTGAACGTCCACCCGCCGGTCACATAGTGATGCCTGCCGCCCGTATAGTCCAGAAGATTCGATTCGATCGCGCTCTTTATCACAAAGTCCGTAAAACCGAGCCGCTCCATCTCTGTTTTCAAGATTTTTTCAGCTTCCGCCCGGTCCATTGTGACGTCCTTCCAAAGCTTTGCATTCGGCTCGCCAAAGTATTTTTCTTCTTCGTAATAAGAACGGTAATAATTGTATCCGAAATTGCTGCAGCCCTTCGACACGGCGACAAACTCTTTCCGCCATGTGACCGAAGCCTTGCCGCCGTCCGCAAGCGCAAAGCTGCTTGTTCGGTTCAGCTTCAGACCGCTGTAATCTGAAACCGGCGTCGTTTCCAGCTTCTCCGGCGCCTTTTCGATCTCTTCCATGTACGCCTTAAGCTGCGCGTCGACCTCTTCCTGCGTGAGCTCGGTCTCATCGCGGTCGACGCCGTCGTTCGGCTTGCCCGCCGCCTGCCACGCAAGCTTTGCGTTCGCCTCCTCGAGATACTGTTCCATCTCGCGTTTGATGTCGTCCTTGGTCGGCTCCTGCGTGAAGACCTCCGTGGGCTTCGGCAAAAGCGCGGAAACGAGCTTTGACGCCTCCTCTGCGGAAATCTCCCTGCCGCGCGTGCGCCAGACCGGATACAGCCCATCTGTCCTCTGCACGATATCCGCATGCACCGCGATCGTCAGGTGATCGCTGAACTTCTCGGCGTCCTCATCCCAGCGTTCCGGGAAGGTCTGCGGCGCAAGCGCAGCCGCCGTCGGTTCTTCTTTTTTCGGCGCGTCTTCGCTCGGTTCCGCATCGGCGCGAACCTCGTCCTCAGTCGGCTGCGCCGGGACCGGCGTCGCGGAAAGCTTCTGCTCGACGACGTCGTCGCCCTTGTTGACGACAAATTCATGATCCGGCGTCGGAACGCAGGCGATCAGCATGCACAGCAACAGCAGGATTGCGATCTTTCGTTTCATTTTCGATTCCTCCTTCTGGTTTCTGCTGCCATGCTATCATCGAAATTCGTCCAAAACGCGTCCAAAATGTCACAGAGTTGTAAGAGAGTTGTAAAATCGGCATCATCCTCGCCGTTATGACTCCGGTTTGAAAAAGATCCATTTCCCATCGAGCAGCAGCGCGATCCCGTCGTCCAGATACACATACGGCGCGTTCAGGCAGTCGATATTCGCCTCGTCCCGGCATGCCGGCACGACGGAGGACGGCACGACCGACCTGATCCGTCCGGAAGCCGCCTCCTCCGGGATCTCTTTGACCTCGATCCCCGTCCAGCAATAAAGATACGCCCCGATCAGTACCGCAGGCGCCGGCTGCCGTTTTCCTTCGATCGGCGCGTTTTTTATCGGAATACACGCAGCCGCAAAAATCAGCGCAAACAGCACGATCATCCGTTTTTTCATCTTTCGCTCCCCCTTTTTGCTCTCTGTACATTAAGACGTATGAAAACCAGGTTTCGTGACATTTTCGGCGCAGTTTTTTCAGTCCCCCGATACGGCAGACCGTCCTGCCCGATTTCGCCGCGCAACAGTCCGGCGCAAGCGAAATCCGTCTCACGGTTTGCAATCATAAAGTGGCCGGCCGTTTATTGGGAGAAAGGCACGATCAGCGACAGCGCGCATTTTCAATTCCCGCACGATCTTCTCCCGGGATGTGAATGCTGTATCGGAATCCTGCACTGTAAGTTTATCGATCACGATCTGGAAACGTACAAAAGCCGCGCGCTGGACGGTTCCGGTTTTTCAGGCGGGCCGAATCATTATAAGCTTTACGTGGGTGGCGACGAAGAAAACGGGAATCCCGGTTCTCTGTTCGCAGACAGCATCGTTTTCAAAGGTTCCGAATCCATGAAGAAAGTCTCTCTGCTGTCCGATATGCAGCCGGACAAAGCCGATTGGCTTCGTCCTGCCGCGGCGAGGCGTTAACAACCGGGCAAAACGACGTACTGTGCCGTTATGCGGGCGCTCAGTCGAGTCCCGACGATCCTGCAAAAATCTCAGTCCGCAAACGAGGGCTCAAATTTTTGGTGCGGGCGTTGATAACGGACTTCATCAAGCATAGAAACAGCTGCTCTTTGCGTATCATTTCGTTATACGTCCCATTCTCCGCGTATCCAAATTGCGTAGCACACACTTCACACAGCAGTAAAAATCGGTTATAATATGGATCTGACAGCGAACCTTGTGCTTGGGTTCAGACAAATAAAAAGGATCAGTAATAGATTTCGACAAATCGGGATTTATGGAGGTGAATTTATGAATAACAAAGGTATTGGCGCAATATTCTGTTTGATCTCAGCTGTTTTAATGAGTGCACGATACATAGCAGCAGCGATATTCATGAGTAATGTGGTGAGTTGGGATAGTTCCTTGTTTCAAGCCGGATTAAGTTATGTAGGATCGCCTTTGAAAGTCGCAGCCATTATCGCACTCATTGCAGGCATTTGCTTCTTAGTCTATGGAGTAGTTCGCGATTTTAAAAAGCAGGATAAATGAAGCGACAAATTCCCGTTTGTCAGGATGACGCAAAATCGGAATTTGTGGAGAACATTGGTATGGGAAAAGATTTGTCCGAAATGACACTGGAAGAGTTATGGGAATTATTTCCTATCTTTCTTGTGGCGCACGATGATCGGTGGAAAGACAGCTTCAAGGAAATCGAGGAAACATTGACCGGACTTTTATCATATCCGCCTGTTGTCCGGATCAGTCATATCGGAAGCACTGCTATTCAGGGAATATGGGCTAAGAATATCATTGATGTAATGATTGAGATTTCTCAAAGCGCTGACATGAAAGATATATCGCAGATATTATAGG
>Ga0310697_10006230_pt1 | contig 11378 bp, 11 predicted proteins | sample 172DNAGHGlowgp2_FD_203883 | JGI IMG/M metagenome (GOLD analysis project Ga0310697, IMG submission 203883) | Sheep rumen microbial communities from Palmerston North, Manawatu-Wanganui, New Zealand - 1728 DNA GHGlow gp2 (v2) (version 2) | ecosystem: Host-associated > Mammals > Digestive system >... | reverse complement strand
TTTCTCTGCCCTCGAAAAGTGAGAGCAGTTATTTAAAAACGAAAAACGGCCAACCCCATCGATCAGGGTTGAGCCGTAAGCAACAACTGCCGGTACACTTTCAGCCTGAGAAGGTCAAAAGTGAGAGCAGTTATTTATATACGAGAATCCGGGAAAAAGCTTAGTCAGCTTCCCTGGATTCTCCTTTCTCTAGAGCATAATAGTTGCACCCAGAAATTACCAAGTCCCGTTTTTGGGACAGCATTGCGTATATACTGAGAGCATGGGACAAAAGTAAGAGCAGTTGTTTCATAACCGAATCCACACTGGAAGGAGGCCGAAGCCATGAAACTGAAGCAGTATAACATCCTCCACATCTCCGCGCGGACGATCCTGAACCTCGCGCGGAAGACGAAGGACGGTTGGCGCTTTTGCTTTGACACGACTGACGAAACGAATCAGGCCCTGATGCAGAAGATCCCCCAGGACGATTGCGCCCTGTTCCATCAGCTTCTCGCCCTGACCACCATGGATAAGGAGCACATCCTGGTGCCCGACGGGGACGAGCTGCTGACGCACCTTGTGGTGCTGGACTTCTCCGGCATCTTTGACCGCCCGACGACCGGACTGGTGAAGGAACTGCAGGAAAAGGCAGAGCTGCTCTTTCGCCCGGAGGGGATTGAGATTGGCTTTTTCCGCGGCTTGATCCGCTTCGTGGCCTTTGAGCGCTCAGCCAGCATGAGCCGGGAAAACAAGCTCGCCTTCATCCGCGCCGATCTCTATGACGCCATGTGGGAACGCATGACCCTGGGCATGAAGATCGGGCAGTGCCAACTCTCCAAACTCTACGCGTACAACGGCCTGATGTTTACCAGCGGCTGGGCGATCGACCAGGGGCTTTTTCGGATGGACTCGGATCACGTCATCGTCGTAGATAATCCACACAGTGTCGTGAACGGGGTTCCCGTCGTCACCGTCGAGGATGACGGCAGCGACAAGCCGATCCGCAAGTATACCCGTGTGGAGAAAACCATGGATATCTACGTGGAAGAGTTCGATGGCGAGGGCCTGGTCTCTGCCGAACTGGCCCGCTTCCTGGACCCCTACGGCGACAAAAAGCGCGATCACCATTCCTTTCAGATCCGCATGCCCTACATCAAAGGTGTGGTCCACGAAGTAGATTTCCACGCCCTGTTTCGGGAACTGGGCGTGGAGGAGATCGAAGATATAGAGGGTGTCCGGCATCCGGTTTCCCGGGTAGATATGATCCTGACCAAAAGCATGTGCAAGGGCTGGGGCTGGATGGAAGAGAACGGGCTGAGCTGGAAGGAGTACCTGGATCGCTGCCGGGAATACGGACATCTGCTGTTCGTCTCCAACACGGACCGCCGCAGCTGGGACGGGCTGACGGAACTGAACTTCCAGCTACTAAACACCGCCGCCATTACCGCGGAGGAATACCGCCCCAAAGAGTTGCCCATGGGCTGGGAGCGATCGCCAGCTGAAGAAGAGCAGACCTGGCTCACCAAGGCAACGGAGACCGCCTACTATAACACGGTGGCCAATCCCGAATGGCAGCTCTCCTATTTCACCGCGGATAAGGATAACCCGGAGCTGGATTACAGAGATCCCAGGATGCTGCGGGCGCTGCTTTTATACAAGAACCCGGCCTTCCTGGCCGAGAAGGTCTTTCAAAAAGAGTTGGAGGACAAGGCGAAGCAGATCCGGGAGAAGTACGGCATCGGCAAGCTGCAGATTTCCGGGGATACCCGCTTCCTGTCCGACGACCTGATGCGGCTCCTGGCTGCCATTGTGAAGCCCACTTCGGCTCCGGCCTTCTACGCGTTGTCCAGAGAGTTGCTGAAAGGCGCAGAGATCTATGCTCCGCAGCCGAGTTATCCGCAGCGGGAGCTTTTGACGATCCTGCGCAACCCGCATATCTCCCGAAATGAGGAGGCGCTGGTCAAGCCGCTCTCTCCCGTGGGCCCTCTGCGGGAGAAGTATCTGTCCCACCTCTACTATGTGGCCATGGTGGATTCCCGGTCCCTGATCCCGGATCGCCTGGGCGGAGCGGATTACGATGGGGATACCGTCCACTTGTATGCCGAGCCCATGCTCTGTGACAGCATCCGCCGCAACTATGACGGCGGACTGGAGAATGCGGACAATCTGCCGCTGTTGAAGATCCCGTCAGCCGAACCCGTGATCGCAGACGCCCATGACTGGCAGGCCCGTCTGCAGACGGTGAAGAGCACCTTCTCCTCCCGCGTCGGGCAGATCTCCAATGCCGCCCTACGGCGGAGCATCCTGGCCTATGATGAGGCGACACCGGAGGATCTGCGGGAGCAGTACCGCAGGGAGACGGAGGTCCTGACCATTCTCACGGGACTGGAAATTGACTCGGCTAAAAGCGGCATCAAGCCCGATCTGTCCGAGTACCTGGGCAACAAGGCCAAGGTCAAAAGCCTTTTTCTGCGCTACAAGGACATCGCCGGGGAGCCGGAGGAACATGCCTGGTATGAGCCGACCAAGAACAAGCGGCTGAGAACCTTCTTCGAGAGCATCGAGTGGGATGAGGTCACGGCCAATCTGGAGCGCACGCCGCTCTATGCCCGGCAGCTCGGGAAGGAAACGAAAACAATAAAAGTACAGCCGGCCGAGAGCGAGGAGCTCTTCGAATTCGCCCTTGATCCGAACTGGAGGGAAAAGATCGATCCCGGCACACTGGAACGGGTGCGCCTGATCATTGCAGATTATGAGGAGGCCAAGCGCCGGTGTGAGGCATACCGGCATCTGACGCCCTCCGGCAATTACCGCAAGGATATTTCCAGAATCCTGTTCTCCCGGGATCAGGAGAAGGGGCTCTCTGCAGATGAGCTGTATCCATATTTCGAACGCTACAATGCTCACGCGATCCGGCGCATGCTGGACAATCTGCGCAGCAGCAACTGGATGTTCACGAGAAAGGAAGACCGGCTCCTGATGCTGTTCGAAATCTTCCCGGGCATCCCGCCTGACTGCAGGGAAATCCTGTGCGACTTTCGCTGCGGCGGGTATCGTCTGCTGGGGGATATCCTGATGGATCTGGACGAGCAGAAACGGGTTCAGGCGGCGGCAAAGAACAAAGGCATTCGCAAAAACGACAGTGAGCAGATGAAACGGATGATGCGGGATGCTCTTGACAGCGCAGATTACAAGCAGGCACTGATCAAAAACTGCCGGGACATTGTCCAGCCCAGCTTCCCAACGGAACTGGATCAACCGATCGAGTGGTTCGACATGCTGGTGGGTGCGGAATTCCTGGGCAAACGCGATTTTATTCTGGAGGTCATGCCGGCTATTGCCGTGAATAGAGCGATCAACCGCATTCCGCCGAAGAAAGGAGAAAGCTTTGTTAAACGAGTGGGAAGAGCTCTCGGCCTACACCGGGATTCCTGAATACACGGAAGACGCCTTTATGGGGCGCTTTACACTGCCCATGTTGCTGGACTTCAAGGGTTTCCACCGCATTTTGACCGTTCTGGCCCGGGGTTATCTGTTTCGTAACGGAAGCAACGGCTATGACCGGATCGAAGTTGCCCGTCGGGCGCTGCTGGCCTGGTGCAGTCTCTCCGGGGAGGAAATGAAAAAAGCCCCGGATCAGGAGACTGATCCGAGGCTCAGAGTAAACTATGGAGAATATGCGGAGGAGTTTCCGGAGCTTGTTACCCCGGAGGGAGACGGCTGGCTGATCCGGCATGTGGAGAACCTTGTCGCCTTCGTAGAGGACAATCCCGATGCTGTCCGCAAGGGCGTCGCAGAGAAGGCGCAGGCGCTCAAAACAGGCTTTCGCAGGCAGTGGGCCAAGAAGCTGCGGCAGATGCAGGTGCCGGCATTCGCGCCCAACACCAAGGGCGCGTGGGTGCTGCGCTTTGACGATATCCTGGCCGACGCCCTGGAACTCGGCCCGCTGCGGAACTGGGACTTCGACCTGCCCCAAGAGACGATCCAGCGTATAACCGAGCTGACGCCCAAAGGGGTACCGATGGAAGTCAGCATACTGCTGTACAAGTACTACATCGCAAACAGGGAGGATGACCAAGATTACGTCCTTCTGCCGCAGCAGAACTTCAACGCTTACTTTGGCAACACCAATTTCAGCCAGAAATGGGTAGGGGCGCTGAACGGAAAGCTGATTGAGAAAAAGGTGCTGGACGGGGTGTGCAAGTACCGTATAAGGTAGGTTGAATCTGGAAACTATCTCTCTATTGGGACGGATGCGCCTTGTCCTTCTGCTGAAAAGGCAGAAGGACAAGGCGTAGTTTGTTTCGGAGGTTCTCACAGAAATGGGTTCGTCAGCACGGACACCTGTGCCCGAAACCTGCTGAGGGCGCACACATTCCATCCCCCCGGGGGGCTTCCGAATCGGAGGCCGTCAATTTATAATCAGAAGCAACAACGAATCAGAGGGGACAACCATGAAAATGCTGACTGTTTCCGGCCCGCCGTCGGCCGGGAAAACCTCGGTGATCCTGCGGCTGTGTGAAGAACTGCCGAACCGGAAAATCGCCGTCGTCAAGTTCGACTGCCTGACTTCCTTTGACCAGGAGCAGTATGCGGCGGCAGGTATACCGGTGGTCGTGGGCTATGCCGGGAAGCTCTGCCCCGATCATTTCTTTGTGACCAACGTGCAGGAGGCCTTTGACTGGGCCAGGCGCAAGGGCTTTGACCTGCTAATCACCGAGAGCGCCGGGCTCTGCAATCGCTGCTCACCGCACATCCGGGGCGTACCCGCCGTGTGCGTGATCGACAATCTGGCGGGTCTCAACACCCCGCGGAAGCTCGGCCCCATGCTGCGTCTGGCCGATGTGGTGGCAGTGACCAAGGGAGACATCGTCTCCCAAGCCGAGCGGGAGGTCTTTGCCTACAATATCCGCCAGATGAACCCGCGTGCGACGCTCCTGCGGCTCAACGGCATCACCGGGCAGGGGGCCTTTCTGCTGGCAAAGATCGTGGAGCGCTCACGGGAGATCGACACCCTCAGCGGCATGCAGCTGCGCTTTACCACCCCGGCCGCCATCTGTGCCTACTGTACCGGCGAAAAGCGCATCGGCATGGAGTACCAGATCGGGATGAGCAAGCCCATGGAGTTTGACTGATATGGATTTTTACCAAGAGATCACCGCGCTCCCCCTGGGGGAGCTGATTCGGAAATACCCCGTCTGCGCTGACTTTCTGCACGGCTACGGGCTGGACGCCCTGCCGCGGCAGCTGCCGCTGGAGGCCGCGTTGGAACATCTGCAAAGCGACATGCTGGCCGATATGGGGCTGAGCGCGTTTGAACTGGTCGACCTGTTGAGCGAGCTGCTGGAGCAGGAGGCGGAGGCGGGGCTGAGCCGGGTCAGGAGTATCGAGATCCTGGGCGGCACGGACAAGGACGGGCAGCCGGAGAACGTGGAGCTCCGTATCCGCGCCGGGGAGGTCATAAGCCTGGTCGGCCCCACCGGCTCCGGCAAAAGTCAGCTGCTGGCGGACATTGAGTGCGCTGCCCGGGGCGACACCCCCACCGGCCGCCGGGTGCTGTTCGACGGCAGGGAACTCCGGGATGAGCAGCGCTTTTCCTTGGGCAACCGGCTGGTGGCGCAGCTGACGCAGAACATGAACTTCGTGATGGACTCCCCGGTGGAGGATTTTCTGCGCCTGCACGCGCGGAGCCGAATGATGCCCGAGGCGGAAGCCGTCATCGCGCGCTGCCTGGAGACCGCAAACGCCCTCTCCGGCGAGCCCTTTGAAAAGGATACCCGCCTCACTCGGCTATCGGGCGGGCAGGCCCGGGCGCTGATGATCGCGGACGCCGCCTGCATCAGCCCTTCGCCCATCCTGCTGATCGACGAGATCGAAAACGCGGGCATCGACCGGGTGCGGGCGGTGGAGCTTCTGACCGGCGGGAACAAGATCGTCCTTCTGGCGACCCATGATCCGCTGCTGGCCCTGTCCGCCGGGAAACGGATCGTGCTGCATAACGGCGGAATCCGCGCCGTGCTGGAGACAAACGAAGAAGAGAGCGAGGCCCTCCGGAAACTCCGGGAGGCAGACCTCCTGAATACAAGCCTGCGGCGGGCTATCCGCGCAGGGGAAAGGATCGTTAGCCATGTGGGAAATGTATGAGGAACTGATCGCCGGTATCCCCGAGGGTCTGCACATTAAGCGCTCTGTTGCGGGCAGCTTCTGGACGGTGGTGGAGAGTGAGCTGGGCGCCGGCGCGGCGGGGACGGCCAAAACCATGACCAGGCCGCCGCTGCAGCGCGCGCCGCTGGCGGGCATGCCCCTGAAGGAGGCGGCAGAGCTGGCAAAGTCCTGGAACTTTGTGGAGGCCTCCCTGGGCGTGGCCGCCATCAACGCCTACTACAACACCCCGGAGATCGCCCGGGCAAACGGCGTGCTCTTTGACCAGGGAGACGACCGCCTGAACGACCCCTACATCGCATACCGCAAATTTGCGCGAGACAAAAAGGTGGCCTGCATCGGCAGCCACTCCACCATGGTGGACTCCATGCTCAAGGACGTGGCGGAGGTCTCCATGCTGGGAGAGGACATGGGGGAGTTCCCCCTGCAGGCGGCAGACTATCTTCTGCCGCAGCAGGATCTGGTCTATCTGCCCTGCTATGCGGAGATCACCAAGGAGCTGCCGCGCTATCTCGCGCTGTGCAAAAATGCGGTGGCCGTGATCTGCGGCCCCTCTGTCAGCATGTCGCCCATCCTGTTTGCCTACGGCGCCTTCGACATGGCGGGGCTTGTGGTGACGGACGCGGACATGGCTTTTGAATCCGCCTGCGGCACCGCAGTCAAAAGAATGTTTGCCGCCGGGAAAAAGGCGTCGCTGCGGCGCGAAGTGGTACAGAATTTGAGATAAGCGGGTAACGAAAACATCCCCCCGGGGGGCTTGCGGTGGAATGGGACGGCTCGTACAATAGAACCGGAGAGGGAATCTGGCATCGCAAAAGGAGCTTTCTATGGAAATCGCTGATTACTTTGATTCGGTTGCAGCCTTCTGGGACGACGATTTTTCAGAGGCCAAGCCTGCTCGTGTCGTGGCGTCCACCGTATCGATCCCCTGGGGCGGCGCCTGTGTGCTGGATATCGGCTGCGGTAGCGGCTCTATGTTCCTGGATCTGCTGGAAAACGGCGCCTGTGAGATCGAGGGGCTGGACATCTCCCGCAACATGGTGGAGGTGGCCCGCAGCAAGTATGATTTCGACCCGCGCATCCATGTGACCCATGGGGATTTTCTTCAGCATGAGCAGCCGGGCTACGATGTGCTGATGGCCTTCAACTCCTATCACTTTTTCCCGCAGCCCCGGGCCTTTCTGAACAAGGCAAAGCAGCTGCTGCGTCCGGGTGGGCGGCTCACGGTCGCGTTTCCCTACGACCGGGATCACGTCAACACCCTCAGCGCGATCCTCCCGGCAGGTATGGCGCGAGGGCTGCTGTCCGCCGAGGAGGAGGCGCTCTTCTGGCAGGAGCTGTTCGATGTCGATTGCCTGTGCGACAACGGGAGCCTGTACCTGATCTCGGGCCTGGTGAAGTGAGCATGACAGAGAAAAAAAAGAAGAAGACCGACCGCCGCACGCTCTACACCCGCATGGTGATCAAGGACGCCCTGCCGAGTCTGCCGGCGGAAAAGGGGTATGCGGATATTGGGAAAAGATATCACCGGGTTTCCTCCATACGGCATGTTTGATGCGACACGGACATGAAAAAACGCCGTTTTTGTCGGGACAGACAAATACGGCGTTTTTCACATTCATTTGGTTTAAAACCTTGCTGTCCGGGATTTCCTTTACTGCTGACCAAGTGCTGCGATCAGCTTCCGGACCTCCTCGAAGTTGCCGTCCAGCGTGTCGCCGGAAAGGCCTGCGTCTGCCAGTTCCTCGCTCAACGGGAGGCGGCAGAGGATTTTCTCTGTTGCGCCGATCTTGGCAACCATGGCAGCCTCGTTCTTCGGTGTGACCTTGTTAAGCACATAATAGAGCGGATGCCCTACCTTGGTGCAGAGCTCTGCGATCTTCTCTGAGAGCTTCAGCGATTCGTAGGAGGGATCGACCACCATAAGCACCGCGTCCGCGCTGTTGCCCGTGCCGCGGCCCAGATGCTCAATGCCGGCCTCCATATCCATGAGAACAACGTCGTTCTCCTGTAGCTGCAGGAACATCAGGAATTGAGCCATGACGATATTGAAGGCGCAGGCACAGCCCTCGTTGGCGTCCTCAATTTTGCCGGGGGACAGCAGATAAATGTTGTCCTTGGCGGTGATATACTCACTCGGAATATCGTCAATGGTCATGGGACCGGCAAACAGCGGCGGGACGTTCATGGGGCCGTTGGCGGAGAGCATCATGATTCTCTGTTTGCCGCCGACATAGTCAGTCAGGTCCCGGGGCAGCTCCAGCCCAAGCTGCTGATGCAGACCGTAGTTGGATTCATCGCAATCAATGACCAGAACCCGCTTGCCCTGCCGGGCATATTCCTTCGCCAGCAGCGCGGTGACCGTGCTCTTGCCGCTGCCGCCTTTTCCGCAAATCATTATTTTCATTTTGGCTTCCTCCCTTATCCGGATTATCCCGGAGATTTATGAGGACACCATAACAAAAGGGCTTCAAGCCAGGAAGCCCCCCGGGGGGTTATAGTTTCGTACGTTTTTTTCAGAACGAAGAGAGTTCTGAACAGATTTCAAAAACTTGTACAGTCTTGACAAAAACAGACGGTCGAATATAATTCTAATCAAGCTGTTCAGAAAAAGGAGATTCCCCTATGGCTGAAAAGAAAACCAGAAAAACCGACCGCCGCACGCTCTACACCCGCATGGTGATCAAGGACGCCCTGCTGCATCTGCTGGCAGAGAAGGAGTATGCGGATGTGACGATCGCGGATCTCTGCAGGGAAGCAGAGATCAACCGCGGCACCTTTTATCTCCACTACGATAACCTCCGCGAGGTGATGGACGAGCTGTTTGACGATGCGCTGCAAAACATGAACGGCGTACTGGTGCAGATCGGCTGCGCCCCGGAGGAGAAGAAGTGCGGCGTCCCGCTCTGTCGCTTTCTGCGGGAGAACAAAAAGTACCAGCCGCTGTTTTTTTCTGACTCCCTGCACAGCCATGTGATCGAGCGCATCGCCGCCTCCGGCTGGGACAACTTTTCCGCCAGAATGAGGACACAGAGCGGCCTTGAAGAGGAGACGCTGAGAGCGATTTTCTTCTTTCAGCTCAACGGCTGCCTTGCCATCAGCAAGCGCAACATTGACATCCCCGACGAAAACTGGGCGGAGATCCAGTGCCAGGTGGATCGCTTTTTGAAAAACGGCTTAGCCAATTTGTGAACAAATTGTCTATAAACAATCAAATATCAAATATCTGTTCAGAAACATCTTTGCAAGCCGGAAAGTGTTCAGAATCCTATCCCCCCTGGGGGCTTAAAGAAAAAATGTCTGTCTGCTACCATTCAACCATCCGTATTGAATGGTAGTTTTTTTGTGAGGATTTGTTATGGATCTGGAAACCATCCGCAGGCTCTGGACGCTGACCCCGGGGGATGTGGCCGCCGAGACGGCCGCCTGGGACAGCGAGGCGGAGGAGTACGTTTTTGAGGAGAAGAACAACTTTGAAGACGATCCCTTCCTGCGCTTCGTGGCGGAAAAAACAGCGCTGACAAAGGACATGCGCACGCTGGATGTGGGCTGCGGCGCGGGGGCCTACTCCGTCGCCATGGCGCGGTGCGTCGGGCAGGCCGACGGCGTGGATCTCTCCCCCCGCATGGTGGCGGTGGGCAATGCCTGGGCCAGGGCGCACGGCGTCGACAATCTGCGCCTCTGGGTCGAAAACTGGCACGACTGCGACATCGCGCCCCTGCGCGGCAGGTACGATCTGGTCTTTGCCCACACCACCCCCGCCATTGCGGACTACACCACGCTGGTAAAGCTCTGCGAGGCGTCCCGGGACGCCTGCTTTCTCTGCAAGCCCGCCCGGCGGACGGATCAGGTCTTTGACGAGGTCAAGCGAATTGCGGGCCTTTCCGGCAGGCAGGACTTTGACGACTCCGTCGCCTATGCTTTCGACACCCTGTGGGGTCTGGGCTATGACCCGGAGGTCAGCTACGACATGACCCGGTGGCTGCCGGAGCGGAGCCTGGAGGAGGCGGAGCGCTGGTTTCTCGGGAGGCTCCGCGGCCGGAACGCGCTGAGCCCGGGGACGGAGCGAAAGGTCCGTGACTTCCTGCGAGAGATCAGCGTGGATGGCGTCGTCAGGGAGTGCATCGACACCACCCTGGTCAACATGTACTGGAGCGTGAAGCGGTGAAGATCAGCATTGTCTATGTGAGCGAGAGCGGCAACACCGAAAAGGTCGCGGGCTTTATCCGCGCGGGCGCGGAGCGCGTGCCTGATACCGAGGTGCGGCTGTTCAACCTGGCAAAGCCGGAGAACGTGGACGAGGCGTACATCAACGACAGCGCCGCCGTGATCTTCGGTACCCCCACCTATGTGGCCAACATGTGCTGGCAGATGAAGAAGTGGTTTGACACCAACTGGACGGTCAGGCTCGGCGGCAAGCTGGGCGGGGTATTCGCCACCGAAAACTCCCCCAACGGCGGGGGCGCGGAGCTTGCCATGACGGCGATGATCAGCCACATGCTGGTCAAGGGCATGCTGGTCTATTCCAGCGGCAGCGAGTTCAACCGGCCCTTCATCCACATCGGCCCCGCCGTGGTGCGGGATCAGATGGAGCTGCGGGAGGAGCATTGCCGCGTATTCGGGGAGCGCATGGCCATCAAGGCGCACACGCTGTTTGACCGATAAACCTGTACAACACTTCTTAGGAAGTTTGTAAGAAAAAGAGGAGGAAACGAACATGAAAAAACAGAGAACTTTGCTGGCTCTGGTCCTGGCCGTTTTGATGACGGTCTCCCTTCTGACCGGCTGCGGCGGCAGCGCAGCCCCTGCGCAGCAGGCGGCCCCCGCCGCCACCGAAGCACCCGCCCAGGCTCCTGCCGCCGAGGAGCCCGCTCCTGCGGAAGCCCCGGCCTCGGAAGCCGCGACCCGCACCGTCACCGACGTCTTCGGCCGTGAGGTGGAGATCCCCGCCGAGGTCAAGACCTGCGCCGCCCTGGGCAGCGCCGCCCGTCTGATCGTCTACGCCGGCGGCGTGGACAGCATCGTGGGCGCCACCGAGATGGAGCTGCGCGGCGACCCGGGTATGCCCTACGCCTATGCCAACCGTGAGCACTTCGCTGCCTGCGGAGCCGTGGCATCCGGCGGCAGCGGCAACGCGGACTACGCCGAGGCGCTGGTGGAGCTTGCCCCCGACGTGGTGTTCTACCAGGATTCCGACACGGTGGCTATGGAGGATCTTGCCCAGAAGACCGGCC
>Ga0310697_10006229_pt1 | contig 11379 bp, 10 predicted proteins | sample 172DNAGHGlowgp2_FD_203883 | JGI IMG/M metagenome (GOLD analysis project Ga0310697, IMG submission 203883) | Sheep rumen microbial communities from Palmerston North, Manawatu-Wanganui, New Zealand - 1728 DNA GHGlow gp2 (v2) (version 2) | ecosystem: Host-associated > Mammals > Digestive system >... | reverse complement strand
GAGAGTTTCGCCGATATTTTCACGAATTACAAGTTCTGCGTCCGAATCAGCGCGCGTTTCGGTCTTATTTATCAAAATTAAATGCTCACCACGGAAATAATCAAGTAAACCCGCCGCAGGATAAACAACTAAACTAGTTCCGCCAACAATCAGCGTGTCAGCCGCCGAAATTGCGCGAATCGCCGCGGAAATCGTATCATTATCTAAACTTTCGCCATAAAGAACGACATCTGGCTTAACAATTCCACCGCAAATGCAATGCGGAACCGGAATATTTTCCAAAATGTATTCGACGTCGTATTTTTTCCTGCAATTTACGCAAAAACTGCGCCGAATCGAGCCGTGCAACTCATAAACAGCCTTTGAACCGGCAATTTGGTGCAATCCGTCGATATTTTGCGTGACAACCGCGCTTAAAATACCTTTTTTTTCTAATTCAGCAAGTGCAAAGTGTCCCGCGTTCGGTTTTGCGCCCAAATAAACAAATCTTTTGCGATAAAAAGCAAAAAATTCTTCCGTGTGATTAAAAAAAAAATTATGCGATGCCATTTCCTCCGGCGAAAAAGTTTTATGCAATTTTTGATTATAAATTCCTGTCGCGCTCCGAAAATCAGGAATTCCGGACTCGGTTGACATACCCGCACCGCCAAAAAACACCGCGTTTTTGCTTTTAGATAAAATTTCGCTGAGTTTTTCTATTTCCGTCAAAAAAAATCCCTCCTCAAAAAAATTTTTCCGACAAATTATAAATCACGGCGTAATTATTGGCAACGGGCTAAAAATTTTTATGGACAAAATTTTTTTCTTTGATATAATCGCGGCGAAACAATTTAAAGGAGGAAATTTTATGCGAGGAAAATTTTTTGCGGCTTTAACTCTTGCGGCGACGCTTTTATTGACAGGTTGCGGCGGTGGCGGCGGCGATCAGCCCGCTAAAACCGATTCAAAGGAAATTTCACTTAAAATCGGCGCAACTCCCGTACCTCACGCCGAACTTTTGGAGCAAATTAAGCCGGATTTGAAAGAACAAGGCATAAATCTTGAAATTGTCGAGTTTAATGACTATGTTCAGCCAAACATTGCGCTCAATGATAAAGAATTGGACGCAAATTTCTTCCAGCACGAGCCTTATCTCAAGGATTTTGTAAAAGAACACACAGATGTTAAAATTATCAATGCCGGCGGCGTGCATATCGAACCGATGGGCATTTATTCCAAAAAAATTAAAGATTTGAGCGAAATTACCGACGGCGCGATTGTTTCTATCCCGAATGACCCGACAAATGGTGGTCGTGCACTGCTTTTATTGCAAAAAGCTAACCTTCTTAAGCTAAAAGACGGCGCAAATGAGACCGCAACCGTTCAAGACATCGCCGAAAACCCGAAAAATCTTGTAATTCAAGAAGTTGAAGCCGCTCAACTGCCCAGAACGCTTGAAGATGTAACAATTTCGATTATAAACACGAATTTTGCCATGAATGCCGACCTAAATCCCATGAAGGACGCGCTTTTTATCGAGGATAGCACTTCGCCTTACGTAAATATTATAGCTGTGCGCGACGGCGACCAAAACCGCGATGAAATTAAGAAACTTTTGACGACAATTAAATCCGACAAAATTAAAAAATTTATTGAGGAAAAATACAACGGCGCAATCGTTCCCGCGTTCTAAAATTCAATTTTTAACAAAAAATTTTCATTACGAATAAAAAAATCCCGCTAAATACTCGGCGGGAATTTTTTTTTGCTAATTTTTGTTGCTCAATAAGATTTTTTGTCCCCAAATGTACAATTCGTTCAGCGCGGGGATTAATTCGCGCCCAAAATCCGTCAATGAATACTCTACAACCTTCGGCGGCTCCGAAATTAGCTCGTGACGCTCAACTAATCCATCTTTTTCCATTTCGCGAAGAGATTTTGTCAACATTATGTGCGTTATTCCCGGAATTCGCCGCTTTAATTCGTTAAAACGCGTATTTTCTTTTTCGTGCAGGTACCAAATTATCGGTAATTTCCATTTTGACCCGATAACATTCATTGCGCATAAAATCGGGCATTTTTTTCCACTACATCGCTTAAAGTTTCGTCAATCGGATAATTTTTTTCCATTTTTAATCTCCATAGGCAATTTTTTCTGCGTTCTATCAAAAAATTTCTGTTTATATTATACTTCACGCCGTCAATATCTTTGTATGTAAAAAAATATCGGAGGAATCAAAATGAAAAGTATTTTTGACGAAATTAATTTAAAAAATTTGCACGCGAAAAATAGATTGGTTCGCTCGGCAACATGGGAAGGAATTGCCGACGAAAACGGAAATATTTTTGAAAATACGTATGAAATTTACCGCGAATTGGCAAAAGGCGGCGTTGGAACGATAATTACGGGCTTTACGAGCGTTTTGGCAAATGATTTTTATTTCGGCGGCATGATGCGCCTTTGTGACAATAAATTAATCCCGCAATACAAAAAATTAGTCGAAATTATTCACGCGGAGGACTGCAAAGCTATTTCTCAGCTGGCTTTGGGCGCATTTTACGATAAAAATAACTTTGAAATTGCCGAAAATGATTTAACAACGGAAAATATCCGCGAAATTATAAATTTGTTCGTAAATGCGGCGAATCGCGCTGAAATTTGCGGTTTTGACGGCGTTCAGATACACGCGGCGCATTTTTTCTTTTTAAGTCGCTTTATAAGTCCGCGAATAAATGCCAGAAATGACGAATTTGGCGGTTCGACGGAAAATCGAGCCAGAATTTTATTAGAAATTCTTCGCGGAATAAAAAAATCATCGCCAAAATTGCACGTTACGATAAAAATTAACTCAAGTGACTTCACTTTTGGCGGTTTAGAAGAAAAAGAAAGTATTTTTATCTGCAAAATGCTGGAAAATGCCGGAATTGATTCAATCGAGGTCAGCGGCAACGGAACTTCAGTCGCCGGAATAAAAGCGGGCGTAAATGAAGGATATTTTGCAGATTTTGCCGCAAAACTCGCTGAAAACGTAAAAATTCCTGTAATTTGCGTTGGAGGATGGCGCAGTAAGCAATTTATCGAGAAAATTTTAAACGAAACGCAAATAGAAATGATTTCTTTGTCTCGTCCGCTCGTTTGCGAACCAGATTTGCCGAAAAAATTCTTTCCCGATAAAAATTACGTTTCAAAATGTATTTCGTGCAATTCTTGCTACAGAACGCCCGCTCATCGCTGTATTTTTAACAGGAGGCGCGTTTAAATGGAAAATTTGAACGTAGAAACGCGGCGCGGAACGATTTTGAACGGCGTTTTATTCCCCGCGAGCAATTCTGATACGGTTGTTATCGCGATAACGGGAATTCACGGAAATTTTTATTCAAATCCTTTTTATTATAATATCGGCGACACGCTCAGCGAACACGGAATTGACTTTATTTACGCGCAAACGAACGATGCATTTGGAGAAATTGAAACTTTTAACGCGAAAACCGGTAAAAAAGAGTTAATTGGCTCGTGGAACGAAAGATTTTCTTACACATAAGAAGATATTGACGCTTATTTAGATTATGCGTCGAAAAATTATAAAAATGTAATTTTGGCGGGACATTCTCTCGGCGCGAACAAAGTTATTTATTATTTATCGAAAAATCATGATAAAACACGCGTAAAACACTTTATTTTGATGAGTCCGGCGAATTTAGAGCACATGATGAGCGGAGTTAGCGAAAAAGAGCGCGATTTTATAGAAAAAATCGTTCGATATGGGCAAGGAAATAAAATTTTGCCGTTTTATTTCATGGGGTGGGTAGTTTGTACTGCAAATACGGCTCACGATTGGTTGAGCGGCATTTTGGATAATGTTCACACGGATTTTAATGCAGATTTTAGTCAAGTTGAGCAAATTACGCACAATGGAGCATTAATTATCGGCACATATGACAATTTTACTGACGGAGACCCGTCAAAATTCCTAAAAAATATAAATAATCACATGAAAACGCCGGAAAATAATAAATTAATTTTTATTGAGCGAACCGGACATACTTATCAGCAAAAACACCAGGAAATAGCGGAAATAGTTTTAAAATTGGCAGAGGAATGGAGAAATAATTAAAAAAATTTTCCCGTCGAAAAAATTCGGCGGGATTTTTTATTTTAGCTTGAAAATTTTTCGTTGACGGGTAAAATATTTTTAAAACGGAGGGATAAACATGTATAAAAAAATTTTGGGCGAAATTCCGCTCAAATCGTGGCGATGGCTCGGCGTAAATGACGTAAAAACTTCTTCAGTACAGGTCGAAGAGCAAATTTTTGAGATTTCGGACGGTGAAACGCAAAAATTTTCCGAAATAAATCTTTCAGAAGGAAATATTGCGCGAAAAATAAAAATTTCTGTCGGGAAAGGCGCAAAAGTTGAATTTATTTCAGCGGATTTAGGTTTAGGCGACTATTCTGCGGACGTGGAGATAGATTTGCGCGGCGATGATTCGTCTGCGGATTTCGACGCGGTTTATTTCGGCGATGGTGAGCGAAAATTGGATTTTAATTACGTAATTCGCCAGCGCGGGCGCAAAACTTCAGCAAAAATGAACGTTCGCGGCGCATTAAAAGATAAAAGTGACAAAATTTTTCGCGGAACGCTGGATTTTCAGCGCGGCTCTAAAGGTTCAACGGGGCAAGAGTTGGAAGAAGTGATAATTTTATCTTCCGGCACGCGAAATCGTTCGGTCCCGCTGATGTTAGCGTCGGAAGACGAAGTTGACGGGCACCACGCGGTTTCAATCGGACGTTTGGACGAAGAAAAAATATTTTATTTGATGAGTCGGGGCTTAGATAAGGCAGAATCGGAAAAATTAATCGTTGAGGCGGCATTTAATCCGGTTTTAGATAAAATTTCGGACGAAAAATTGCGTGAAGAGATAATAAATACACTGCAAAGGCGGCTAAAATAATGAAAAAAGAAAATTTACGCGGAATGATTATCGGTTTAGCGGTCGGAGACGCGCTCGGCGTGCCTGTTGAGTTTGAATATCGAAAAAATTTGGAAGAAAATCCCGTTTTTGGCATGAAAAGTTTTGGAACGTGGAATCAACCGGCGGGAACGTGGTCAGATGACACGAGTTTGACGATAGCGGCGGCAGAAAGCATTTCTAGGCGGAAAAAGATAGATTTTGAAGACATAATGGAGAATTTTTTGCGCTGGTACGAGAAAAATGAGTTCACAGCGACGGACGAACGCTTTGATATTGGGAATACAACGCGTTCAGCTATAAAAAGATACTCGCGGCGGCTCCTTCCGCCGACAAAATGCGGTTCAACCGATGAAAATTCCAATGGTAACGGCTCATTAATGCGAATTTTACCGGCGACAGCATATCTTTTTTATAAAAATGGTAAGATTTCCGGCGAAGAATTAAAAATTATTCACGAATTTTCCGCGTTGACGCATGGACACATGATTAGTTGCATGGCGTGCGGGATTTATTCGCTGATAGCCGCCGAACTTTTGAGCGGGAAGAATATTTTTGACGCATTTTCAATGGGAATGGAAAACGCAAAGAAATTTTACGGCGCGGACGAAACTTTTAAAAAATTTTCGCGGCTTTGTGACAAGAATTTTGCCGCATTGCCGGAAAATTTCATTTCAAGTTCGGGTTATGTCGTCGATACGCTGGAGGCGGCGTTGTGGTGCCTACTCAACACAGAAAATTTTCAATCGCTCGCGCTAAAAGCGGTAAATTTAGGCGGCGACACAGATACAACAGCGGCGGTTGCGTGTGGATTGGGCGGAATTTATTATAAAGTCGAATCAATCCCCAAAGAATGGCTAAAAATTTTAAAACGGCGCGATTATCTCGAAAAAATTGCCGAAAACTTCGCTGAAACGCTTTAATCGCGGAAAATTTTTCTCCTGCAAAAAATTTTTCTTGACGTATTGACTTTTTGCTTTTTTGAGTTTATCATTTGCGGCGTCAAAAAGAAATTAACTGCTTTAATGGGAGTGATAACAATGGCAGGAGAAAAATATACAGCAAAAGCAACTCAAGCAATGCAAGCGGCGCAACAATTAGCAGCGATGAAGTATAATCAGGAATTTAATTCGTTGCATTTAATGCTCGCTTTGGCAAAAGAGCCAGAAGGATTGCTCGCAACGATTTTTCAAGAGTGCCAAACGGATTTGCCGATGTTAAAGGTAAAATTGGAGGCAGAATTAAACAAAATTCCGCAAGTAAAAGGTCAAGAACGTCTTTCAATGGGCGTTGACTTGGCTCGCGTGGTCGGAAAGGCTCGCGAATATGCAAAATCAATGCGCGATGAGTTTATCAGCACAGAACATTTGCTTTTGGCACTGGTAACGGACGGGAAAAAGGAAATTCAAGAAATTTCAAAGGAATTTAACCTTACAAAGGATAAAATCGACGCGGCGATTAAAAATAATCGAAAACAGAACGTCACGAGCGAAAATCCCGAAGAAACTTACCAAAGTTTAGCAAAATTCGGCAGAGATTTGACGCAAATGGCTCGCGCAGGGAAATTAGATCCGGTTATCGGGCGCGACGAAGAAATTAGGCGCACGATTGAAATTTTAAGCCGCAGAACTAAAAATAATCCGGTTTTAATCGGCGAACCGGGCGTCGGCAAAACTGCAATAGTCGAAGGACTCGCAAGAAGAATCGTGGCGGGCGATGTTCCCGAATCTTTAAAGAATAAAACCTTGTACGCGCTTGATATGGGCAGTTTGATTGCGGGCGCGAAATTTCGCGGCGAATTTGAGGAACGTTTAAAGGCAGTCCTCAACGAGATTCAAAAATCTGACGGGCAAATTCTGCTTTTTATCGACGAAGTGCACACCGTTGTTGGTGCCGGCAAGGCTGAAGGTGCAATGGACGCCGGAAATATTTTAAAACCGATGCTTGCACGCGGGGAATTGCGCTGTATTGGCGCGACGACGTTAAATGAGTATAGAAAATATATTGAAAAGGATACTGCGCTTGAAAGACGTTTTCAGCCGGTTATGGTCGGCGAACCGAGCGTTGAGGACACAATTACAATCCTGCGCGGCATAAAGGAACGCTACGAAGTTCATCACGGCGTTAGAATCCGCGACGCGGCATTGGTAAGCGCGGCTACTTTATCCGACCGTTACATTTCTGATAGATTTTTGCCGGATAAAGCGATTGATTTGGTTGATGAGGCGGCGGCTAAACTTCGGACGGAAATTGAGTCACTGCCCGCGCCGATTGACGAAATCCGCCGCAAAATTATGCAACTCGAAATTGAAGAACAAGCTTTAAAGAAGGAAACCGATTCTTCGTCAAAAGAAAAGTTAAAATCTATAGAAGAAGAAATTTCCGAGTTAAAAGATAAAGAAAAAGTCCTGCGCGACAAGTGGGAAGCTGAAAAGCAATCAATCTTGCGTGTTCGGGCGATAAAAAAAGAAATTGACGCCGTAAATAACGAAATTGAAGAGGCTCAACGCGCTTACAACCTGCAAAAAGCGTCAGAATTAAAATATGGCAAACTGCCGCAACTTATGAACACGCTTAAGAAATTTGAGGAAGAAATTGCCGCGCAAAGCAAAGAAAATCGCCTGTTAAAGGAAGAAGTCGGCGAAGAAGACATTGCACGCGTCGTAAGTCGTTGGACGGGAATTCCTTTGGCAAAAATGTTAACCGGTGAGCGCGAAAAGCTGTTGCATTTGGAAGATACATTGCATAAACGCGTTGTCGGGCAAGATGAGGCGGTAAAAGTCGTCAGTGAAGCGATTTTACGCGCTCGCGCAGGTATCAAAGACCCTAACCGCCCGATTGGTTCGTTTATTTTCTTGGGTCCGACCGGTGTTGGCAAAACTGAACTGGCAAAAACGCTCGCCGAAGCACTTTTTGACGACGAACGCAGCATAATTCGCGTTGATATGTCTGAATTCATGGAAAAACACACCGTTGCACGTTTAATTGGTGCGCCTCCCGGTTATGTCGGCTATGATGAGGGCGGGCAACTTACCGAAGCCGTTCGCCGGCGTCCTTACAGCGTAATTTTGCTCGACGAGATAGAAAAAGCTCACCGCGACGTTTTCAACGTGCTTTTGCAGATTTTGGACGACGGAAGGCTCACGGATGGCAAAGGGCGCGTTGTAAATTTCAAAAACACTGTTATAATCATGACGAGCAATCTTGGTTCGCAAGAAATTCTTCAGCGCGCAAAAATCGGCTTTATAACCAATCAAGCGTTCGCCGAGGCGGAAGGTATTATCAAAGATTTGCTCAAAAATTATTTCAGACCGGAATTTTTGAACAGAATTGACGATATTATCGTTTTTAAATCGCTGGCTAAGGATCAAGTTAAAGCTATCGCAGAAATTTTGCTTAAGAATTTGAGCGAACGGCTCGAAAAGCAGATAAATGTTCAACTCACATGGACGGAAAAAGCAGTTGTCACGCTGTCTGAAAAAGGTTTCGACGCGAATTTTGGTGCAAGACCACTGCGCAGACTTTTAACCAAGACTGTGGAGACCGAATTGAGCAAAAAAATTATTTCCGGCGACGTTAAAGAAGGCGACACCGTAGAAATTGATTTTGACGGAAAAAATTTCGTCTTCAACGCAAAAAAAATCAATCTGGAAAAATAATTTTTAGACGTTGCAATAAAAAAAACCGAGAGCCTTTTGACTCTCGATTTTTTTTGTAAAAATTTTTCAAGTGGTGATTTTATCTTTGAATGCGTCGAATTTTTTCTGAGCAATGCCGCGAACATTTTTAATTTCTTCAATAGTTTTAAATGCGCCGTTCTGTTCGCGATATTCGATGATTCTTTGAGCGAGCGCGGGACCAATTCCCTTTAGTGTGGCGAGGCGTTCGGCGTCGGCGGTGTTTATGTTGACGAGGTCGCCAGAATTTGCCGCTGAATCGGAAAAATTTTGCGCTTGCAATGAAATTTCTTTTGTCGGAATGTGAATATGTTGCCCATCAGTCAGCGGTGCCGCCATGTTTACAATTTCCGCGTCCGCAGAATCAGTTAAACCGCCAGCTTTGTTCACGGCGTCGATAATTTTTAAATCGCCGGTGTCTTCCAATTCGACGACAGAAATATTTTTTATCTGCCCCGAAATGTAGACGCTGATTTTTTTTACGGGCGGTTCGGGCGGCGGCAATGCGGGAGTTTCTTCAGCCAGACCGATTAAAAATAAAATAATCAGCACGCCGAGCGCAGTAAACAAAAATCCGATTAAAAATTTTTTCTTAAACATCGTAAGCAACGGGCGTCACGTCAAAAATCGGTTCAAGGTTTTTCATTTCGTCTAAGACTTGCTGGGAAATCGGATTATCAACAGTCAAAACCATTAAGCTTGTCCCTTCAATTTCAGTTTTGCCTACGTTCATGCCCGAAATATTTATTTTATGTTGAGCAAGGAGCGTGCCGACCATCCCAATGACGCCGGGTCGGTTAATGTGCGGGCAAATTAAAATTCTGGCGTGAGGGTCAACGTCCACGCGGAAATTATTTATCTCAACGATTCGTCCCGCGTTGCCAAAAAGCGTGCCCGTCACGATATTTCCGTTAGCCGAAACCGTCACGAGGTTTGCAAAGTCGCGGGCAATGTTAGATTTAATTTCTGAAAGGTGAATCCCGCGTTCAGCCGCCAAAATGTTTGCGTTGACTAAATTTACATTTTCAAGCGCGGCACTCAACATACCCTTTAGAACGGCGGTAGAAATTAAACTTGAATTCATGTCGGCGATTTTTCCGTTGATTTTGACTTGAACGCTTGAGATTGGGTCTTTGCTCATGCCGGTAATTGTTCTGCCGAGTCGTTCACCGAGGTCGAGATAGGGCGCGAGTTTTTCCAAAATGTGCGACGGGATATGCGGTAAGTTAACGGCTGTGGCAACGGGGCGATTGTTCAGCGCGTCAATAATTCCGCTTGCCACGTCAACTGAAACGCCGATTTGCGCCTCAATGGTCGAGGCTCCCAAGTGCGGCGTTAAAATTATGTTTTGCAGTTTTCTTAGCGGGGAATTTTCGTCGAGCGGTTCATTTTCAAAAACGTCGATAGCTGCGCCGGCGATAATTTTTTCCGTCAACGCCGTCACCAAATCTTTTTCGTTTATAATTCCGCCGCGAGCGCAGTTAATCAGCCGAACGGTCGGTTTCATCATGCGCATTTGCGGCAGGGCAATCATATCTTTAGTTTTATTCGTCAACGGCATATGCACGGTGATAAAATCGGCAACTTTAATTAGTTCGTCAAGTTCAAGCATACGAACGCCGAGATTTTTAGCGCGCTCTTCGCTGACGAACGGATCATAAGCTACAACGTTCATGTCAAAAGACTGTGCACGTTTAGCGACGCCCGCACCGATTTTGCCCAGACCGATAATCCCCAAAATTTTATTTCTAAGTTCCACGCCGACAAATTTTTTTCTATCCCATTTGCCTGCGTGCATAGATTCGCTAGCCTGCGGAATATTTCTGCTGACGGCGAGCATCATTGCAAAGGTATGCTCCGTGGCGGCGATTGTGTTGCCGTCCGGCGAATTGATAACGATGATTCCGCGTTCGGTGGCGGCTTGCACGTCGATATTATCTACGCCGACGCCTGCCCGCCCGATTATTTTAAGCTTTTTAGCGCGTTCCAAAACATCAGCCGTAACTTTGGACGCAGAACGGACAATCAGCGCGTCGAACTTCGGAATAATTTCCAAAAGTTCCGCGTGAGAAATTTTATCGTGCACTTCGACGTTGAAAATTTTTTTAAGCTGTTCGATACCTTCGTTGGCAATGCCGTCGACTGCCAAAACGTTAAACTTTGTTTGATTGTTCATGGTTAATCAATCTCCTTTAAAAGATGATTTATTATAGCCAAGCGCAGATATTTTTTCAATGTTCACGGCAAATTGACAAGCGCGGCGGCGCATGATATAAATAAAAATAATTTTAGCGACGCGCCCGAAATGCCGATAAATTTTTATCAACCGAAAAAATTTTGGGAGCGTGATAAAAATGGAAATTTGGGAAATTACAAGTGTGCAACCCACGACGCAAACTTCATACAAAAAAAATACAAGTGGCGTTGCCTCCGAGTATTCAAAAATTTTGGCTGAAAAAATTTCCAACATTAAAGAAGACGTTCGGAAGATGGACGCGGTTAAAGAACAGCTTGACGAGATTTGCGCCATGCAGGAAGAATTGACCGGCGAAGTTAAAATCAACAAGGATTCCGGCAATGCAAACCGCGACGGTGGCAACGTTTCGATTATCAGCAATGTTGAGACGATAAAACGGTTTATGCCGGACGGTTCGATTATGATAACGACTTATGAGGGCGGGCGAATCACCGAACAGATTAGACAACGCCCGCATATGGTTGCCGTTCCCGATTACACCGCGCCGCCCAAAGC
>Ga0310697_10006228_pt1 | contig 11381 bp, 7 predicted proteins | sample 172DNAGHGlowgp2_FD_203883 | JGI IMG/M metagenome (GOLD analysis project Ga0310697, IMG submission 203883) | Sheep rumen microbial communities from Palmerston North, Manawatu-Wanganui, New Zealand - 1728 DNA GHGlow gp2 (v2) (version 2) | ecosystem: Host-associated > Mammals > Digestive system >... | reverse complement strand
CAACCACAACACAATCACATTCAATAATAAAATGAGTACGATTATGGCACAAGAACGAAAACTGAAATTCGAGACGTTGCAATTGCACGTAGGACAAGAGAACGCCGACCCCGCAACGGATGCACGCGCAGTACCTATCTATCAGACCACGAGCTACGTGTTCCGTAATTCGCAACACGCAGCCGACCGCTTCGGCCTCCGTGACCCAGGCAACATCTACGGGCGTCTGACCAATTCAACACAGGGTGTGCTGGAGGACCGCGTGGCAGCATTGGAGGGCGGCGTGGCCGGGCTGGCAGTGGCCAGCGGTGCGGCAGCTGTTACCTACGCGCTGCAGAACATTGCGCAGGCTGGCGACCATATCGTGGCAGCTGACGACCTCTACGGTGGTTCCTATAATCTGATAACGCACACACTGGCAGCGCAGGGCATCAGCAATTCCATCGTCCATGTCAACAACCTCGAGGCCCTCGAAGCGGCCATCCGCCCCAACACGAAAGCCATCTATGCCGAAACCTTCGGGAATCCCAACTCAGGAGTAACGGACATAGAGGGCGTGGCCGCTGTGGCCCACCGCCACGGACTCCCCCTGATCATCGACAACACATTCGGTACCCCTTACCAAATCCGGCCTCTTGAGCACGGTGCCGACATTGTGGTTCACTCTGCCACTAAGTTCCTGGGCGGTCACGGCAGCTCGCTAGGCGGCATCATCGTGGATGGCGGCAGCTTTGACTGGAAAGCCAATGCCGACCGATTCCCCAGCCTGGCCAAACCCGACCCCTCTTACCATGGTGCCGTGTTTGCCGACGTGGCAGGTGCTGCCGCCTTCGTGACCCGCATCCGTGCGGTGCTCTTACGAGACACGGGAGCTGCCATCTCACCCTTCAACGCATGGATCCTGCTACAAGGTGTGGAAACACTGAGCCTACGCGTGGAAAGGCATGTGGAGAATGCGCTGCGAGTGGTGGATTTCCTGAATCGTCACCCCAAGGTGGCTCGCGTGAACCACCCCAGCCTACCCAACCATCCCGACCATGCGCTCTACGAGCGTTACTTTCCTCAGGGGGGTGGTAGCATCTTCACCTTCGAGATTGAAGGCGGGCAGGAGGAGGCCTGGCGCTTCATTGATGCATTGCAGATCTTTTCGCTGCTGGCCAACGTGGCCGATGTGAAGAGCCTCGTCATACACCCCTATACCACCACCCATTCGCAGCTCTCGCCCGAAGAACTGGCTGAACAGCACATCACGCCCGCCACCGTGCGACTGAGCATTGGCACAGAGCACATCGACGATATTCTGGAGGATATCGCACAGGCGTTGGAGAAAGTGTGACATATTTTTAATTCAATTTTTTATCGTTCTATTATTTCTGTCTATCTTTGCACGGTCAATAAAGAACTAATCGACAATGACGATTGAGGAGCATCTGAAACAACGAATCCTGATTCTGGACGGAGCCATGGGCACGAAGATTCAGGCACAGGGTATCACCGGCAACAACGATGCACTGAACCTGACAATGCCCAATCTGATTGCCTCGATTCATCGTGACTATATCTCTGCGGGGGCAGACATCATCACCTCCAACACGTTCTCCAGCAACCGTATCAGTCAGCATGAATACGACTTGGAGGCGCAAGCTGCAGAGATGGCACTGGCGGGAGCACAGATTGCACGTCGTGTGGCTGATGAGCAACACGACCGCAAGGTGTGGGTGGCCGGCTCTATGGGGCCAACGCCCAAATCCCTCTCGCTGGCATCTGACATGGAACAGCCAGGGAGCCGTGCGGTGTCGTTCGACGAGATGGCTGACGCCTACCGCGAACAGGCAGCGGCATTGCTGCAAGGTGGAGTGGATATTCTTTTGCTGGAGACTTGCTATGATGCACTCAATGCCAAGGCTGCACTCTATGCTATCCAGCAACTGAATGAGAAACGTCAGGAGCCTGTGGCCGTGATGGTGTCTGCGACAATCAATGACCGCAGCGGGCGCACACTGACAGGACAGACCTTGGAGGCCTTCTACATCAGCATTGCCCACTACCCTCGCCTGCTCAGTTTCGGCCTCAACTGCTCCTTTGGCGTGACGGAGCTACGTCCCTTTGTGGAACAACTCTCGCGACGCATCCCCGTCTATCTGTCGCTATACCCGAATGCCGGGTTACCCAATGAAATGGGCGAATACGAGGAACTGCCCCACTATACCGCCAGCCACCTGCGTGCAATGGCCGAGGCAGGACTGCTGAACATTGCCGGGGGATGCTGCGGAACAGACGAATGTCACATCCGCGCCATCCGCGAAGCACTCGACGGGCTGAAGCCCCGACAGCTGCCAGAGGCTGACAACCGCCTTTGGTTGGCAGGACTGGATGCCCTGCTCATCGACCCCAAGACGCAAAACTTCATCAATGTAGGTGAACGCACCAATGTAGCTGGTTCCCGCAAGTTTGCCCGACTGATTGCCGAGAAGCACTACGATGAAGCGCTGGCCGTGGCCCGCCAGCAGATAGAAGGTGGAGCCACTGTCATCGACATTAATATGGACGATGCCATGCTTGATAGCCGAGAAGAGATGCAGACGTTCTGCCGCTACCTCACGAGCGACCCAGCTGTAGCACACGCCACCGTGATGATTGACTCGTCGGACTGGGACACCGTCATCGCTGGCCTGAAGAACGTACAAGGCAAGAGCATCGTCAACTCCATCAGCCTCAAGAATGGTCCTGAGGATTTCTTGCACAAGGCTCAGGAATTGCGACATTTGGGCGCTGCCACAGTGGTAATGGCCTTCGACGAGGAGGGTCAGGCTACCACCTTCGAGCGCAAGACTGCCATCGCACGCCGTGCCTATGACCTGCTAACGGGCATCGGTTTCCCGCCGCAGGACATCATCTTCGACGTGAATATCCTGTCCGTTGGCACTGGACTGCGGGAGCATCAGGCATACGCCTATGACTTCATCCGCGCTGTGGAGTGGATCAAGAAGAACCTGCCGGAGGCCAAGACCAGCGGCGGCGTGAGCAACCTCTCCTTCAGCTTCCGCGGTAATAATCGTGTGCGCGAGGCCATGCACTCGGTGTTCCTCTACCATGCCATCCATGCCGGATTGGATATGGCCATCGTGAATCCGTCAATGCTGCAGGCGTATGATGACATCGCCCCCGAGTTGCTGAAGGCTGTGGAGGACGTTATCCTCAACCGCGACGACGAGGCAACAGATCGTCTGATTGCCGTGGCATCCGACCTACTGGCGGTTGCTGAAGACAGCAAGAATGCAGCAACCGCTGTCGAGACGTGGCGCAGTCGCAGCATCGAGGAGCGCCTGAGCTATGCTTTGAGCAAGGGCGACAGCAGCCATCTGGCCGAGGATATTCCCGAGGCGCTGGAGAAATACGGGCGACCCATCGCGGTCATCGAGCAACCGCTCATGCAGGCTATGGAACATATCGGGCAACTTTTTGGCGAGGGCAAGATGTTCCTGCCGCAGGTGGTGAAATCGGCTAAGGTGATGAAGGAAGCCGTAGCACTGCTGCAACCGGCCATTGATGCCGAGCGAGGCGCTGAGGACACCGACCGCCCGCGGGTGGTGCTGGCTACGGCCAACGGCGACGTACACGATATTGGCAAGAATATCGTCAGCATCGTGCTTAGCTGCAACGGCTTCGAGGTCATCGACCTCGGCGTGATGGTACCGAACGAAACCATTCTGGCAGCCACACGCGAGCACAAGCCTTGTCTGGTAGGTATCAGCGGCTTGATTACGCCCTCGCTGAAAGAGATGGAACAGCTCTGCCAGCTCTTTGAGAGCGAAGGACTCACAACACCTATCAATGTAGGCGGTGCCACCACCTCAGCAGTGCACACTGCCGTGCGGTTGGCTCCCCTCTACAAAGGCGGCGTCCTCTATGGTGGCGATGCCTCACAGACCTCTCTTCTGGCCAAACGCCTGCAGATGAACCCTACCGCCACCCTCGCCCAAGTGGAAGCAGAACAACAACAGATTCGAGACGCCTATGGTGAACACAGGCCCGCCATCGTGCCCTACGATGAAGCCAACCGCCGTGCACCTCATATCGAATGGCATGAAACCTCAGCACGAATTCCAGAAACAGATTTCCCGCTCGGCATAGGGCTGATGCTCGATCTACAGGAACTTGCCGCCCTCATCGACTGGCGGATGTTCCTACTCTTTTGGGGCTTTAAGGGTGAAAGCCTGCAGCAACAGCTCGTAAATCCCGAGGCGGAACGCACCCTCAACGAGGGAAAGCATGAATTGAACCGCGCCATAGAACAAGGATTGATTCAGGTGCAGGCATTAGCTCAATTCGAGTCGGCTATACGCCGCGAAAACGACATCGTGCTCTCCGACGGCACCGTTCTTCCAATGCTCCGAAGTCAGAGCGTAACTGGCCACTTCCTATGCCTTTCCGACTATTTCGATGAACAACACATTAGCCAACTGGGACTCTTCACCGTAGTGGCACGACCTGTCGGAGAGTCGGCCGATGAGACGGAACGCCTCATGAGTCACGCGCTCTGTGCCCGCCTAGCAGAAGCTGCCGCCGAAAAGGTCCAGCGACGCCTCTTTGGAGAACAGAAGAGCCTGCGTGTGGCCTTTGGCTATGCCACATGCCCCGACCACTCGCTCAAACGTATCGTTTTCAATCGGCTGAATGCTGAACACAAACTGGACATTACACTGACCGACCACTACTCCATACAGCCTTCCACTGCCATCTGCGGGCTCTTCATCAACCATCCCGAAGCACGCTATTTCCACGTAGGCCACATCGACGAGGTCCAGTTTAGAGACTACTGCCAACGCCGTGGCATTTCCCTTGCAGAAGGCGAGAGGCTACTGTCAAAACATAAACTCCCAAACCTATAACTCACACATGAGTAAAGTCATAGATATATTACAACGTTCAGGAAGCCCGTTTGCCAGCTTCGAGTTGGTGCCGCCCCTGAAAGGAAGCGATGCGAGCCGTCTCTACGACAGCCTCGACCCTCTGATGGAGTTCGCGCCGCCGTTCATCAACATCACATGCCATCGCGATGAGGTGGAATATGTTCCCAATGCAGACGGTTCGTTTACCAAGATGACGCTGGCCAAGCGCCCGAGCACAGTGGCTATCGTAGCAGCTATCATGCGACGCTATCCGCAACTTGACATCGTGCCTCACGTCATCTGCGGAGGGGCATCCCGATCACGAGTGGAGAGCGAACTGCTCGACCTGCATTTTCTTGGCATAGAGAATGTCGTAGCCCTACGCGGCGATGCATTACCCGGACAGCGCTACTTCATCCCTGAGACCGATGGTTTCTGCCACAGTTCGGAGCTCGTAGCGATGATTCGGCAGCTGAACAAAGGCCAATACCTCGACCCCACAGTGAGACAAGGGCTGCCAACAGATTTCTGCATCGGCGTGGCAGCTTATCCAGAGAAGCATTTCGAGGCCGCTAACCTCGACACCGACATCCACTACCTGAAGCAGAAGGTGGAAGCCGGAGCCGACTACATCATCACCCAGATGTTCTTTGACAACGAATGTTTCTATCGCTTCGTCGATCGTCTGCGCAAGGTGGGCATCACGGTGCCAATCATCCCAGGACTCAAGCCTGTTTCAGGCCAGCGACAGATCGAACTGCTACCCAGGTCCTTCCACATTGACATTCCACAGCCGTTGGTCAGCGAACTGAATGCTGCCAAAACCGCCGAAGCAGCTTACCAGATAGGCATTGAATGGGCTATTGCCCAAGGTCGCGATCTGCTGGCACACGGCGTTCCGGCCATTCACTTCTACACAATGGCCAAAACCGATAATGTTTGTCAAATCGTTAAAAATATTTTCTAACTCACAACATTTAAACACAATGAAACAGATTGCAAAACAACTGACTGAACTGATTGGTCGCACACCGCTCGTAGAGCTTAACAAATTCTCGAATGCCCGTGGCATCGCTAACCCCGTCATTGCAAAAGTGGAGTTCTTCAATCCTGGAGGCAGTGTGAAGGACCGCATAGCACTCGCCATGATCGAAGACGCTGAACAACGCGGCCTCCTCAAGCCTGGCGCCACCATCATCGAACCCACCAGCGGCAACACTGGCGTGGGGCTGGCACTGGTCAGCGCCGTGAAAGGTTACCACCTGATTCTAACTATGCCTGAGACCATGAGCGTTGAACGCCGCAATCTGGTGAAAGCATACGGTGCCGAAGTACGTCTCACCCCCGGCAAGGATGGCATGAAAGGAGCTATTGCCGCTGCAGAAGCTCTGCGCGACAGCATCCCGGGCAGCATCATCCTACAGCAGTTCGAAAACGCCGCCAACCCCGCCCGCCATTATGCTACTACGGGCGTGGAAATATGGGAGCAGACTGAGGGGCAGATTGACATTTTCGTAGCCGGTGTAGGCACGGGCGGAACGGTCTCCGGTGTTGGCAAACGCCTGAAGGAACTGAATCCGAACATTAAGATAATCGCTGTGGAGCCCAAGGCTTCCGCAGTCCTCAATGGACAGCCCAGCGGACCGCATAAGATTCAGGGTATCGGCGCAGGCTTCATCCCCAAGACCTATGACGGTGCCATCATCGACGAAGTGTTCGATGTTGAAAACGATGATGCGCTACGCACCGGAAGGGAACTGGCACGCACAGAAGGACTGCTCGTGGGGATCTCATCGGGTGCAGCAGCCTTTGCCGCTGCCGAAATAGCACGCCGCCCAGAGAATGCCGGCAAGCACGTGGTCGTACTCTTGCCTGACACAGGTGAACGTTATCTTTCCACCCAACTCTTTGACATTGAAAACTATCCCCTCTGAGAACACGTCAAAACCTGATTCTGGCAAAGAGCGGATAATGATCTGAGAGGAGACGACAAGTCCATTGTCCGTCCTCATCCTTCTGCCAACGGCCGTCAGTGCGAATAGCAAAAGCATCGACGGCCGTTTTGGGTGTCACAAAGATGTGGTCTATACGTTCGGTGGTGTAAGCTTGTGCGTTGAAGCTGCTGAAGCTTCCGTTCTCTACAAAACGCTCGCGAGCCTCAATGTAGCAGTCCTTAAGCACACCGGACTGCGTGAAGAGACTGTAGAGTTCATCGGTCTGCGGCACATTGAAGTCACCCGTGAGCACTGCCAGTTTCTTTCCGCCATCGGTCATTGCAGTGATGCGTTGCATGACTAACTTGGCAGACTCGCGGCGGGCTTTCACCCCAACATGGTCCATGTGGAGATTCAGGAAATAGAAATCCTTCTGCGTGAGACGGTCACGAAAATGTCCCCACGTGCAGATGCGTATGCAGGCGGCATCCCACCCAAGGGCTGGACGGTCAGGTGTCTCATTAAGCCAGAAATGGCCTTCCTCCAGGAGTTCTACGCGCTGAGGGTTGTAGAAGATAGCCGCATACTCGCCCGCCTGCTTCCCGTCGTCGCGTCCAACACCTATCCACTGATAAGTCTTCAAGCCTTTTTCCAAGTCTAGAAGCTGGCCGTGCAGCACCTCCTGTGTGCCGAATATGTCGGGTCTTTCCCAAAGGAGCTGGTTGCAGATGCTCGGACAACGCTCCTGCCATCCGTTGCCACGGATGCTGTCGCCGCGGTTCTTGTAGCGGATGTTGTAGCTACCTACAGTGAGTTCCTGCGCAGCGATGGTGATACAACAAAAGCATAAAAGCAGAGAGAAAAGACGTCTCATTTGTCATTCATTGATATTCTGTCGGATGCGGGTGAGGTAAGCTGTCATGGCTTCCTCATCGCGGTCATCGATTATCTGGATGAGATGCTTCAGTTCCGTGCGGATGCTCTCTACCTTAGGCTTCGTGTGGGGATTGAAAAGTATTTCGCGCAACAATGTGTCGTCCTCCGAAAGCACTCCTCGGGCTATTGTCATGTGACGCTTGAAGGTGGTTCCCGGAGTATCCTGATGCTTCATCACGGCTGAGAAGACAAAGGTCGAGACGAAGGGGATACTCAACGAATAGGCCATAGTCTCATCGTGTTCGGCGAAAGAGATTTCCTTAAGGTTGAGACCAAGGCGCGTGTAGAGATCACGGAAAAAGATTCGTCCCATGTAGTCACCCTCATTGATGAGAATGGCGTTCTCGCTGCTGAGTTGCCCAAGGTTGGCAAAAGTGGGACCGAACATCGGGTGCGACGAGACATAGCGGTGACCGGTGTTCTCGTAATACTCCTTGAAGCCCGTCTTGACACTGCTGATGTCTGAGAGGACACAGTCTTTGCCAATGTGGGGCAAGAGCTCATCAAACACAGTGAGCGTGTATTTCAGCGAAACGGCATTGATGACAAACTCTGGATGAAAGTCATCGACCTCGTCCAAAGAGGTGAAACGCTGTGTATTGTAGAGAAAGCGCAGACGCTGTGGGTCATTGTCATAAACGGCCACTTCGTGGTCGAAACTGAGGAGGTCCGTAAAGAACGACCCCATCTTTCCGGCACCTAAGATTAATATTCGCATAATATAAGACCTTATTTATTCATGTACTCTATCTGCTGCCTGACACTCTCGCTGTGAATAGCCTCATAGACCTTCTTGACGAAGTCTGGATTCATCCCGCAAAGAACGCCCTGGGCAGCACGCTTGTCGAGGATTTCACTATAGCGAGTCGTCTGCACAACGGTCATATTGTGTAGCTTCTTGTACTCAGCAATCTCTCGGCTGACACGCATACGCTTGGTGAGAAGGTCCATGAGCTGATTATCGAGTTCATCAATCTGCTTGCGCAGCTGGCTGATGCTCTCTGTGACCTCCACGCTTTCGCGAACAACGAGACGGTCGAGGATGAAATCGAGCACCTCGGGCAACACTTGCTGGTTGGCATCGCTCCACGCGCAGTCAGGGTTGCAATGAGCCTCTATCATCAGCCCATCCATCCCGAGATCCATCGCCTGCTGGGCAAGGGGGGCCACAAGATCGCGACGGCCACCCATGTGACTGGGGTCTGTGATGATGGTCAAGGAAGGGAAACGACGCTTGAGCTCGATAGGAATATGCCACATCGGTGGATTACGGTATAGCTTGCTATCCACACTGGAGAAACCGCGATGGATGGCCCCGAGGCGACGAATTCCAGCATTGTTTATACGCAGGAGAGCGCCTGTCCACAGCTCGATATCGGGATTCACAGGATTCTTAACGAGCACGGGCACATCCGTGCCCTTCAGTGCATCTGCAATAGCCTGCACAGAGAAGGGGTTGGCGGTGGTGCGAGCCCCGATCCACAAGATATCAATGCCAGCCTTGAGGGCTGTTTCCACGTGCTCGGGGGTTGCAACCTCAGTAGCTAAAAGCATCCCCGTCTCGGCCTTCACACGCTGCAACCAGGGCAGGGCCTCTGCGCCCTTGCCTTCAAAGCCTCCGGGCTTTGTGCGAGGTTTCCAAACGCCTGCACGGAAAATCTTTATACCATTATGGGACAACTGACGAGCGGTTTCCATCACTTGTTCTTCAGTCTCTGCCGAGCATGGACCGGCTATTACCAGAGGACGTCTCTCGTCTATACCTAAATTCATTCCTTCTAAAGTCAATTCGAGTTCCATATTTATGTTTGGTTTAATGTGTATTTTTAATGTTTAACATCGTTCGCACACGATCAAGTGCCTCCCGCATCTGCTCATCCTTGGCACAGAGTGAGATGCGGATATAACGGTTGCCATTAGAGCCGAAGATGAATCCAGGAGTGATGAAGACACGGGCTTCGTGGAGCACACGCTCTGTGAGGTCCTCCACATTGGCAATCTCTTCTGGAATGCGGCCCCAAAGAAACATACCAGTTTGCAAGGGGTCGAAAGAACAACCAAGGGCTGTCATAATCTCCTCTGCAATAGAACGACGGTTTGCGTATGTTCTGACATTCATTTCACGATGCCACTCCTCGGTGCTGTTAGTCAGCGCATCGGCTGCAGCCAACTGTAAAGCGCGGAATGTGCCACTATCTATATTGGTTTTCACCTTAAGGATCCATTGAATGAACTGTGCATTGGTGGAGAGCAATCCAACACGCCATCCCGGCATATTATGGCTCTTGGACATGGAATTGAACTCTATACAACAATCCTTGGCTCCGGGAATCTGGAGTATAGAGAGATGCTCACCTTTATTTAATATAAAGCTATACGGGTTATCATTCACTATGATAATACCATGCTGTCGGGCGAACTGCACCAGACGCTCGTAGGTCTCACGACGGGCTGGAGCACCTGTCGGCATATGAGGGTAGTTAGTCCACATCAGCTTCACACGGCTGAGATCCATGGCTTCCAACTGCTCGAAATCGGGTTGCCAGCCATTGGTTTCTGTTAGGTTGTAGTTGACCACCTCAGCACCCAGCAAACGGGAAAGAGCTGTATAAGTGGGATAGCCAGGATTGGGAACGAGAACCTGCTCGCCAGGGTTCACAAAAGCCAACGTGACATGAAGGATGCCCTCTTTGGAACCGATGAGCGGTTGAATCTCTGTCTGCGGGTCAAGTGTGACACCATACCAACGTTGATAGAAATGCGCCATTGCTGTGCGAAGTTCAGGCGTTCCTATAGTGGGCTGATAGCCGTGCCCATTCGTCTTGTGAGCTTCCTTGCACAACACCTCAATCGTACGTTCTGATGGTGGCATGTCAGGGCTGCCGATGGCAAGACTGATGATATCCTTGCCTTCAGCATTCAACTTGGCCACCTCTTTCAGTTTCCGCGAGAAATAGTACTCCTGAACGCTCGAGAGACGGTCGGCAGGTTTGAAAGTTTGTGTTTGAGAAGTTGTGTTACTCATTGCTTTGTTATTGAATGAAAAATCCCGCTCCATTGGGAAGCGGGATTCGTTATTATTTACTGTTACGACTTTGTGACGTTTCAACTGTTACACGCGCCTTCCCGCTTCACCTTGTTTGGGTAAAGTAATAATAGGAATAGGCGTATGCGTTGTAAAGTCTCATGACATTCTTATTTGTTTAACGGTGACAAAGGAACGCACTTTTCGTGAAACCACCAACTTTTTTACACTTTATTTTCGTTTCTACATACATTTTGGTCCCGTTGAAGCAAAAAATCAGGCGAAACGTGCTGTCTGTTCAGCAGCAAATGCTGCATCCTCAAAGTAATCAAGTCGCATGGCGCGGCGTACCTCGGACATTGTCTGAGAACCTGCCTCACGAGCCACCTCTGTGCCCTTGCGCAAAATATCTATCACGGCTGGTATATCCTTCTCCAACTCAGCACGACGCTGACGGATGGGTTCCAGGGTCTCCTGAAGGATCGCAGCAAGGAACTTCTTCACCTTCATGTCGCCCAAGCCACCACGGCGATAATGAGCCTTGAGCTCGTCGAGGTTCGGGTATTCGGGCAGATATAGTCCGAAATGCTCAGG
>Ga0310697_10006226_pt1 | contig 11382 bp, 8 predicted proteins | sample 172DNAGHGlowgp2_FD_203883 | JGI IMG/M metagenome (GOLD analysis project Ga0310697, IMG submission 203883) | Sheep rumen microbial communities from Palmerston North, Manawatu-Wanganui, New Zealand - 1728 DNA GHGlow gp2 (v2) (version 2) | ecosystem: Host-associated > Mammals > Digestive system >... | reverse complement strand
TATTCTCTCGGTCTCGGAATTGGTCAGCAACTCAAACAAATGGGACTCAAAGACAACCTCAAAGTAGAAGATTTCGCAGCATCCATCACCGATGTGCTCAACGACAACCCTCTCAAAGTCAGTCATCAGGAAGGACAGCAGATTGTCAACACTTTCTTCCAGCAACTCGAACAGAAGCAGAATGCAGCCAAAGCAGCTGCTGGTAAGGCAGCCAAGGTAGAAGGCGAAAAGTTCCTCGCCGAAAATGCCAAGAAAGCAGGCATCAGTGTCACCAAGAGCGGTCTCCAGTATGAAGTGCTCACACAAGGCACAGGCAAACAACCCAAAGCCACCGACACCGTACGTTGTCACTACGAAGGACGTCTCCTCGACGGCACCATCTTCGACTCCAGCTACAAGCGCAACGAACCCGCCGACTTCGGCTTACAGCAAGTCATTGCCGGTTGGACAGAAGGAGTGCAGCTCATGTCCGAAGGCTCCAAATTCCGTTTCTACATCCCCTACATGCTCGCCTATGGCGAGGGAGGAGCAGGTGCTTCCATCCCACCATTCGCCACGCTCATCTTCGATGTGGAATTGATAAAGGTGTTGTAAGAGGGGAAAAGAGAGATTTACATAATTAAACTACTAAAATAAAAATATGAAAGTTCAAAAAAAGATTACTCCCATTTTGATGATGGGAGTAATAGTATGGTGCCTCATGGCATGCGAGAAAATGACACTCCCAGAACATGAAGGAGAGGCAAACTCATCCCTTCAAGTATGCACAAGAATAGGAGAAGGCAATGAAGGCGCGGTCATCAATTACCCAGTTTATGTATATGTTTTCAAGGGTGAAGATTGCGTGGCATTACAAACTATTAGTAGCGAAAGCCAGATGCTGAACATTGCACTGACAGAAGGAACTTACTCTGTCTATGCTATTGGAGGGGCATCGGAAGAAAATTATGTGTTGCCTACTCAAGAAACAGCCACTCCATCCATGGCTATCACTCTAAAAGAAGGAAAAAGTCATGGTGACTTGATGATGGCCAAAAGCAATGTTACATTAGTGGATGGTGGAACGAACACCCTAACTTTGGGCATGGAAAGAAAGATTATGGAATTGAAAAGTGTGGTGCTCAATAACATTCCCTCTGCTGCCACTGCTGTATCTGTTACTATTTCACCCTTATGGCAACAATTGGAAGGAATCACATACGCTGAGCAAGAGGGTGAAGCAACCATAGCGCTGACGAAACAGGAAAATGAACGCACATGGACACTCGCCAACACACAATACCTTTTACCTCCTTCGGGCAATACCCTCACCATTGCAGTCAATATTGTGACCCCCAACGGTACCAAAACTTATACTTATAATAGTACAGAGGCATTGGAATCAGCAGGTAAGTTAAATATCCAAGGCACCTACACCGAGGCAGTTGGTGTGACTTTGACAGGCACCATTACTGGAGCCACTTGGAAGAGCGAGAAAACCATTTCTTTCGAATTCAATGAAAGTGGCAGCCAAACAGCTGACACCAACACTGGAAATGACAGTGGAAACGACAACAATACTGGCAACGAGAATAACAACAATGACATCATTACAGGAACTATTCCGCCAGTGGGCAGCACCTACCAAACCTGCTATGTATTGGCAGTAACAGACAAAGGCAGTTATTCGGAAGTTTTATTGCTGTCACCAACTCAGATTACACCTCTTGCAGGTGGGGAAACTGATGCAGATGCATTAGAGAAAATACAAACAGCGTTATCTGCATGGGAGGATGAAAACTTTAGTGGGTGGCGACTCATGACAGATGCGGAGGCGACAATTGCAATTAATGCAACCACACCTAAAATTCCCAATATTGGTTCAGTTTCTAATGGTAATACTTATTTCTATTTAAGAAGTAGCGACGGAAAAGTGAGGATGACAAAATTAACAAACACTTCGTTAGGTACTGGCTACACATTTAAGAGCACAGACCTTCTCCGTCCAGTCACCACCATCAAAATGAAAGCATCTGAATAAGAAAAAGGAGGCATCAAGGTCTTTTTATACAAATGTAGGACAAGGTTTATGACACCCATGAAGACTTACATCATTATCAACAACAAGGAGATAGATTTGGAGGCGAATTTGTCGCGTGCTCGTACCATCATCACGTTGGGTAGGGAGTCGGAGGAGGCATGGAATGTGATTGCAGTGGAGGATGAGTGCGTAGATCTGTTTCAGTGTCAGTTCACACGCACAAGTGAGGGGGTGTGGATGGTGCATAACGGACAATGGCGAACGGAGTGCCCGAAGGGGATTCGTTCACGCCTGCAATATGCTTGCAATCTTTGTATGGGTAGATGTGTGAACCCTCGTCCTGCTCACCCTACGTATAGCTGGAGAAGCCCCGAAAAACCTACGCTCCTGAACGGGAGAGTGCTGAACCATGAGGGGGTGGCGATGAAGGATGGGGATGTGATTGAATTGGGAGAATTGAATGTCTTGGTGAAAACTATAACGAGGAATGAGGAATGAGGAATGAGGAATGAGGAAAGATGCGGTTGAGCGAGTGCAGAGGTCAAGCTTGTTTGAACTATGCCGAGCGTGAGCATCTTCGGCGAAGCCAATTAGGAATTAGGAACCTTTAGCTCGACGGAGTCAATTGAATCTCTAAACCCTAAACCCTAAACTCTAAACCCTAATCTCTAAACTCTAAACTCTCAACTCTAAACTCTCAACTCTAAACCCTCAACTCTTTATTGTTTCATCCCGTTTTGGACTTGCTTCATGATGCGAAGGAAGTTGCCGCCCCATATCATTTGTATTTGTTCTTCGGTGTAGCGTTCGCGGAGCAGACGGCGGGTGAAGTTGATGAGCTCGCTGGCTGATGCACAACCGCGTATGCCGCCGTCACCGTCGAAGTCGGTGCCGATGCCTACGTGCTCGATGCCCATGATGTTGACCATGTGGTTGAGGTGGTCGATGGCATCGAGGATGGTGGCTTCAAGTTGACAGTTGACAGTTGACAATTGACAGTTGGGGTTGAAATCGACAGAGTCTTTAACAAGGAAGCCGTGGTAGAGGGTGACTTGTGCCACACCTCCTGCTTTGGCGAGGGCACGCATCTGGTCGTCGGTGAGGTTGCGTGGATGGTCGCAGAGGGCACGTGCGGAGGAGTGGCTGCACACGATGGGGGTTTGGCTGAGCTGGAGGGCATCGTAGAAACTTGCTTCGGCTGCATGGCTGAGGTCAACCATCATGCCGACACGGTTCATCTCGGCAATGACTTGTTTGCCGAACTCGCTCACACCGCCATGTTCGTGGTTGCCACGCGCAGAGTCGCAGATGTCGTTGTCGCCGTTGTGGCAGAGTGTCATATAGACCACACCCCGTTTGCGGAAGGCTTCGACATTGTGGATGTCGTTGCCGATGGCGTAGCCGTTTTCGATGCCGAGCATGATGGCGCGTTTGCCTGCGCGTTTGAGTCGCCAGAGGTCGTCGGGGGTGTAGGCGATATCGACAGCTGTGCAGTTCTTTGCCACCATCTCCTCGATTTGGGTGAGGATTTGGTTTGCCTTGGCGGTGGCGTTCTGAAGGGATGCCTCGTCACGCTCCTGTTGTTCGAGATAGGCGACCATGATGCTAGCGTCGAGGTGTCCCTCGGTCATCTTGTGTAGGTCAACGAGTATCTTGGGGTCACGGGATGCGAAGTTGATGCCCTGCGGGAAGAACATGGGGGTGTCGCAATGGCTGTCGAGGGTGATGATTTTGCTGTGCAGTTTCTTTGCCTGCTTGAATTCGGCACTCTCGCTGACGAGCCATTCGAAGATGGGGAGCATGTCGGTGCTGTTGCGAAGGATGTAGGTCTCGGGATGCCATTGCACACCCAGAATGGACTTGAACTGGTTGGATTCGACTGCTTCGATGACTCCGTCGGTGCTGATGGCGGTGACGGTGAGGCAGGGGGCAGCGGTCTTGCAAGCCTGATGGTGGAAGGAGTTGACTGCCAGTTCGGTGCCAAAGAGTTTGGCAAGGATGGAGCCATCGGTGATGGAAACCTGATGGGATGGATAGCGGCGGTCTTGGTCTTGGCTGTGCTTGATGCGTATGCCTTCCATCTGTGTGTGGATGTCCTGATAGTTGGTGCCACCAAGGGCGGCATTGATGATTTGGATGCCCTTGCAGATGCCCAGCATGGGGATTTGGCGGTCGTAGGCAAGACGTGCCAGCAGCAACTCCTGCAGGTCACGCTCGGGGGTGATGCTGTGGAGTTCCCTGATAGGCTCCTCGCCTAACAGCAGGGGGTTGATGTCGCCACCACCGCTGAAGATGATGCCGTCGAGGCGGTCGAGGAGTTCGCCGAGGCGGTCAGTCTCGTAGAAGGGAGGAATGATGAAGGGGATGCCACCTGCCTTGAGCACTGACTGATAGTAACCTTCTGCCAGTGTGCAGGTCTCCTGATTATAGTTGCCCGTGATGCCAATCACAGGACGTGCCTCCTTAGTGCTGAAAGTGCTGTTGAGGTCTTTGTATATGTCTTGCCAATTCATAATATTTTTTAATGCATAATGAGGAATTAGGAATGAGGAATTAGGAATGAGGAATTAGGAATGAGGAATTAGGAATTGAATCTCTAAACTCTAAACCCTAAACTCTCAACCCTAAACTCTCAACCCTAAACTCTCAACTCTCAACTCTCAACCCTAACCCCTCAACTCTCAACTTCAGTGCTTTGTTTTCCGCTGCTTCCATGATTTCGCGTTCACCGGGTCCTTTGTCGTTGATGCCGCAGAGGTGGAGGATGCCGTGGATGATGACGCGGTGGAGTTCTTCATCGTAGGTGGTGCCTTGCTGCTGGGCATTGGAGCGCACGGTGTCGAGGCTGATGAAGAGGTCGCCTGCGATGGTGTCTTTCTTGCCGGTGAGGAGGGCATCGTCGCAGTAGTCGAAGGTGATGATGTCGGTGTAGTAGTCGTGCTGCAGATACTGACGGTTCACCTCAAGTATTTTTTCGTCGTTGCAGAAGATGTAGCCGATGTCCCCCACCCTCTTTCCGTAGGTGGCTGCCACGGCTTTAACCCATTCACTGATTTGGCGGCGACGGATGGGTGGCATCTTCACGCCATCGACTTGGTATGTGATCATAATGTTATTTTTAGAGTTTAGAGTTTAGAGTTTAGGGTTTAGAGATTCAATTGCTAACTTTGTTATTTGGTCTTGATGTTCTGAAAGTTATTCTCGTCCTTGATGGCTTCGAGCCCTCGCTGGTAGATTTCGCTGGTGGGGTTGATTATCTCAAAGTATTCGGACATGTCGAAGAGGTCGCGTGCGATGTATGCCTTGAGTTGGAGGCTGAGCATGGGCAGGGATGCCTGGAAGGCGGAGTCGGTGACTTCTATCTTGGCTTCCACTGCTTTCTGCCTGAGCATGTCGAGCATCTCCTGTGGTACGGTGAAGTTTGCCTTGAAGCGTTCGAACCCTTCGCGATAGTCTTCGTAGTTGACGCTCTTGCCTTCGAGCATGCGTGCACGCTGTTTGCGGTAGGCGTTGGCGTTGTATTCCTTGGTGAGGCGTTTGCGGTTGGTGTCTGTCCATTTGAGTGCAGTGGTGTTGATGCAGCTCTTGGCAGACATTTCGCGGTGGAGACGGGTGAAGCGTGTGGTGTCGAGCGGCACGTAGATGTCGGGCATGATGCCTCCGCCTCCATAGACGGTGCGCCCGCCCATGGTGGTGAATTTGAGCGAGTCGGGGAAGTGGATGCTGTCGGCACTCATGAGTTCGCCGCTGTTGAGGCGGTCGAGCATGTCGTTTTCGTATTTCTTGTTGTCTCCCTTCACGTAGGGTTTCTGGAAGCAGCGCCCGATGGGACTGTAGTAGTGAGCAATGGTGAGACGTATCTCAGAGCCGTCGGGCAGGCTGATGGGGCGTTGCACCAGTCCTTTGGCGAATGTGCGGCGACCTACGATGATGCCACGGTCGTGGTCTTGGATGGCTCCTGAGAATATCTCGGCTGCGGAGGCTGTGTAGCCATCGACGAGCACCACCACCTTTCCGAGCGCCATCTTGTCGGAGGTGGCACGGTATTCCTGTCTGCCGCTTACGCGCCCTTCGGTATAGACAATCATCTCGTTGTGGCTGAAGAAGTGGTCGGTGAGGTCAACTGCTGCCTGCAAGAGACCGCCACCGTTGCTCTGCAAGTCGATGACGAGGTCTTTCATGCCACGTGCCATGAGGAAATCGACAGCATTGCGGAATTCCTTGTCGGTGGTGGAACCGAAGCTGCTGATGCGGATATAGCCCGTTGTGGGGTCAATCATATAGTAGGCATCGAGGGTATAGACGGGTATCTTGTCGCGTGTGACGGTGAACTGCTGCACACCGTTCACTCCCCTACGGATGATGCCCAGCTGCACTTTGGTGCCTTTAGGGCCACGCAGGCGTTTCATGATTTCTTCGCGAGACATCTTCACGCCAGCGATGGCGGTGTCGTTGACCGTCACAATCATGTCGCCGGCAATGATGCCCACCTTTTCGGAAGGACCGCCACTGACGGGCTGAATGACGACGAGGGTGTCTTCGTTCATGTTGAACTGCACACCGATGCCCTCGAAAGACCCTGTGATGGGCTCGTTGAGTGCCTGCACATCCTTGGCGGAGGAGTAGGTGGAATGGGGGTCAAGTTCGGTGAGCATGCCACGGATGGCGTCTTCGGTGAGTTTGGGAATATTGACGGTGTCCACATAGAGCTGCACGATGGCGCCCTGTGCGTAAACCAGTTTGCGAAGCTGTATGTCGAGTTCGGAAGAGTTCCGTTGTGGCTGTTGTGCCATGAGTGGCATTGCCATCATGAGGAGGCATGCCAACAGGATGGATTTTATGTTGCTCAGTTTTGCGTTCATGTCTATGGTAGAAAATCTTTTACGTCTTGATGATAGGAAATGAGTTCGCGCACAAGGCTGGAACTGATGCATGCATATTGTGCATCGGTGAAGAGGAGCACGGTTTCGATGCCTGTGAGGCGATGGTTCACCTCTGCCATGTCGCGCTCAAACTCATAGTCTTTCACGCTTCTGACACCTCGGAGAAGGAAGCTCGCCCCTACCCTCTTGGCAAAGTCGGTGGTCAAGCCCTCGTAGGTCTCCACGCGCACTCGTGGCTCGTTTTCGAAAGCCTTTCGGATGGCTTGCAGGCGCTCTTCGAGTGAGAACATGTACTTTTTCTCGTAGTTGATGCCAATGGCGATGATGACTTCGTCAGCCACACTCTGCAAAGCGCGGTCGACGATGTTCTTGTGACCTATGGTGAAGGGGTCGAAACTCCCTGCAAATATGGCTGTCTTGCTCATTCCTCTTCCTCCAGTTCTGTGTCTTCTTCGGGCTTGTCCTCTTCGATGACCAGATTGTTGATGATGAAGTTCTGGCGCTGCATGGTGTTCTTGCCCATGTAATACTCCAAGAGTTCCTTCACTTGGTCGGTCTTGCGCAGGGTGACAGATTCCAAACGCATGTCGGCACCGATGAAGTTCTTGAACTCGTCGGGAGAAATCTCACCCAGTCCTTTGAATCGGGTGATTTCGGGTTCTGGACCTAACATCTCGATGGCTTTCTGACGCTCTTCGTCGCTGTAGCAATAGATGGTGATGAAGTCGCCCTTGTTGTCGGGATGTTCCTCCATATACTGTTCCAACACCGCCTTCTTGATGCGTTTCTTACGGTTGCGCACACGGAAAAGGGGTGTCTGCAGGATATATACGTGTCCTGTCCTGACCAATTCGGGGAAGAACTGCAGGAAGAACGTGATCATCAGCAAGCGGATGTGCATGCCATCGACATCGGCATCGGTTGCCACAATGACCTTGTTGTAGCGCAAACCATCTATGCCGTCCTCGATGTTGAGGGCTGCCTGCAAGAGGTTGAACTCCTCGTTCTCATACACCACCTTCTTGGTCAAACCATAGGAGTTCAGCGGTTTACCTCGCAAGGAGAACACGGCTTGTGTCATCACGTCGCGGCTCTTCGTGATGCTTCCGCTGGCAGAGTCACCCTCGGTGATGAAGATGGAACTCTCCTCTTTCAGTTCACCCTTGGGGTCGTTGAGGTGTATCTTGCAGTCGCGCAATTTGCGGTTGTGCAGATTGGCTTTCTTGGCACGTTCACGAGCCAATTTTGTCACGCCTGCAATCGCTTTGCGGTCACGTTCGTTGTCCTTGATTTTCTCTTCGATTATCTCTGCCACATCGAGGTTCTTGTGCAGGTAGTTGTCCACTTCGGTCTTGACGAAGTCGCCCACAAACTTGTTCACGCTGATGCCACCATTCGGCTCCATGGTGAGTGAGCCCAACTTAATCTTCGTCTGTGACTCGAATTGGGGTTCCTGCACATTGATGGCAATGGCTGCGATGATGCCCGAACGTATGTCGCTGTATTCGTAGTTTTTGCCGTAGAACTCCTTGATGGTGCGGGCAATATGCTCTTTGAAGGCACTCTGATGGGTACCGCCCTGAATGGTGTGCTGGCCATTCACAAAGGAGTGGTATTCCTCGCCATACTGCTGGTTGGTGTGCGTGAAGGCAATTTCGATGTCGTCGCCTTTCAAGTGGATAATCTCATACAGGGGTGTGGCATCCATCGTGTCCTTCAAGAGGTCTTTCAAACCATTGCGGCTCACGATGCGACCGCCATTGTAGTATATCTCCAAACCTGTGTTCAGGTAGGTGTAGTTGCGCAGCATGTTGCTGACAAACTCGTCTTGGAACTTGTAGTTGAGGAAGAGCGTGTCGTCGGGTGTGAAAGAGATGAATGTGCCATTCTCTTCTGAGGTCTTCTGCGTCTGGTCATCCACCAGCTTGCCCTTCTCAAACACCGCCGTGCGCACTACCCCATCGCGGTAACTCCTCACCTCGAAACGATTGGACAAAGCGTTGACTGCCTTCGTACCCACACCATTCAAACCGATGGACTTCTGGAAAGCCTTTGAGTCGTACTTACCACCCGTGTTGAGGATGCTCACCGCTTCAATCATCTTTCCCTGCGGAATGCCTCGCCCATAGTCGCGCACTGTGACCGACCGGTTCTCTATCACCTCCACTTCAATGCGCTTGCCGGCATTCATCTTGAATTCGTCGATGCTGTTGTCGATGATTTCTTTCAGCAATACATAGATGCCATCTTCTGCATGGCTTCCGTCACCTAAACGTCCGATGTACATACCAGGGCGCAGACGGATGTGTTCCACACCTGTCAGGGTGATGATGTTGGCATCACCATAATTGGTTTCTGGGGTATTGTTCAGGTTTTGTTCTTCCATTATTTTATCTCCTTCTTGTAGCACCTTCTTCTCTTGTGCTGTCGTCTTTCAAAATAAATCCATTGCTGCTGCACCTTGTCGTTCGATTCCAATTCAGGATTCGTCTCCACATAGTCATAACCCTCGCTGATGTAGATGGGCAGCAAATCGTAGAAGAGGATGGAATTCACTCCCTTGCTCTGATATTCAGGAAGCACACCCACCAACATCAAATCAAGCACCTTTGGCTTCTTAATTTTCAATGCCTTGAGCAGATGCCACCAACCGAAGGGCGTGAGCTTTCCTTTCGCTTTCTGCAAAGCCTTCGACATGGATGGCATGGAGATGCCCACAGCCACCAAACGACCATTGGCTTCTGTGATTAGGCTGACCAATTTCAGGTCGAGCACGGGCAAGTACATCTTCACGTATTGGTCAATCTGCTTTTGGCTCAATTCGCTGTAGCCAAACAGGGGTTTGAACGCCTCGTTGATGAGCGCGAAAATCTCTTGTCCGTATTCCTTGGCAATCTTCTTCGAAGAGGTGTATTTCTTGATGTGCAGGTCGTACTTCTTCATCACAATCTCTGCCACACGCTTCAGACGCTCTGGAAGTCCTGTCTCTTTCGGCACCGTCATCAGCATCTCTATCCAGTCGGCATCTTTCTCAAAACCAAGTCGTTCGATGTGCTTCTGATAGTAAGGGTAGTTATAGATGGTTGCCATTGTGGAGAGTTCTTCGAACCCTTCAATGAGCATGCCTTCAGCATCCATGTCCGTAAAGCCGAGAGGTCCCTGAATGGTTTCCATGCCACGCTCTCTACCCCACTCTTCCACCTTGTTGAGCAAGGCTTCACTCACCTCTTCATCATCCACAAAGTCAATCCATCCGAACCGTACATTCTTCAGATTCCATGCAGCGTTTGCCTTTTTGTTGATGATGGCAGCGACACGCCCAACAAGCTTATCTTCCTTATATGCAAGAAAATACGCAGCCTCACAAAAGTCCATGGCGGCATTTTTGTCAGAGAATGTGTTCAACATATCCTCATACAAATCTGGTACGGAATAGGGGTTGTTTTTGTAAAGTTCGTAATTAAAACGGATGAACTGCTTCAGTTCCTTCTTTGTCTCTACTTGTTTGATTGTAACCATTATAAAAAAGAAATTTGGGGCAAAGTTACAACTTTTTTTCTTGTTTATCTTATTTTGTAGCGAACTTTTTCAGTTGGAAGGTGCCGACGATGGGCAAATGGTCGCTGATGCCTCCCTGATAAGTGGGACCGAGATAGGTGCGGTAGGGTTTGTTTCCACCATTTGTGACATCACGTTCAAGGAGAAAGGGGAGTGTGAGGATGCGGGTTTGCTGATGGGAGAGGGTAGTGGTGTGGGTGAGCAGATGGTCGATGGTTGACCACTCACCTTGGTATTTGTAAGTGCCTGGTAGGAGTTTGGCAGTGCGGTCAATGAGATGATGGCTGCGAGTGAGGAGTTTCAGTTGAGGGGAGTTGGTTTCAGCATTGAAATCACCCATGATGAGAAGGTTGGGGTGCTGTCTTTTTGTGCGCACAGAGTCGGTGTGTGCCTGCAATTGCTGGCATATGTTCATGCTTAGTTTTTGCCCTTCTGCACCACCACGTTTGGAGGGTAGATGAATGACATACACATCGATGGTGTCGCCTCCTGCGATGGTGCCTGCTACATGCAGGATATCGCGTGTCTTGTCTTTCTTGGAATGAGGCCGAAAGGATTCTTTTTCAATAGGATGGAACGTGAAAGGGGAGTAGAGTAGGGCAACATCAATTCCACGCTCATCTAACGAGTTGGTCATGATGTAGTGATAGCCAAGATTCTTCAAAGAAGTGCGCCGTGTGAGATACTGCATCACGGTGTCGTTCTCCACTTCGCAAAGTCCTATCAAGTCAACTGGACGCTTCTCATCAGCTGCCGCAATCACCTTGCTGATGCCCTTCAGTTTTTGAAAGAGTTTGTTTTGATTCCATTTCCGTTCGCCCCCATCGCAGTACTCATAATCGTTCTTACCCTCGTCGTGAATGGTGTCGAAAGCATTCTCGATGTTATAGGAAAGGATTGTAAAGGTCTGCTGTGCTCTCA
>Ga0310697_10006225_pt1 | contig 11384 bp, 8 predicted proteins | sample 172DNAGHGlowgp2_FD_203883 | JGI IMG/M metagenome (GOLD analysis project Ga0310697, IMG submission 203883) | Sheep rumen microbial communities from Palmerston North, Manawatu-Wanganui, New Zealand - 1728 DNA GHGlow gp2 (v2) (version 2) | ecosystem: Host-associated > Mammals > Digestive system >... | reverse complement strand
AAAGAATTCAGGTTAAAACAAAATGGATGCCACCTGTACAATACAGGATAGCATCCATGTGTTCAACCTGATTAATAAATATGTGTCCAGGATTCTGGGTACATATCAACTTCGGTCTGCTTTTTTCTATTTCACCAACATAATATTCGTATTCAAACATGCTAACCCTTCGGTTATGGTCATAACCACATCTGCATCATTCTCTATAAACACGTTTCTTATATTCTGAACATTATTCTTTTGTTTTCTTTTAACTCTTCCAATTCTCTTACCCATACTTATGTCTTGTTCAATACTTATTATAAAAGTATTCTTAATAAATCTAAAACTTAAGATCATATATTTACATTTGGAGTTATCAAGTATAAGTGTTTTTATAATACTAATTAATTGATATCTGTCCAAATAATCGGCCATACTTTCTTTATTATTACTTGAAATTTCAAAAGGAATTCCCTTTTCATCATACTCTTTTTGAAGATTATTCAAAAACAAATCAACCACATCGTCTCCAAGCAAGACTCTAGAATATAACAACTCTTCCTTCTTGTTATTTATATGCTGCTTATCATCAGTATACAATTTAGATAGTTGCTCTTTTATCTGGGCATTATTAATTTTTATTCGTTCTATCTCACTTTTCTGATATCTATTAATGATAATAACAAAGAAAATGATAGCAACAGCAAATGTAACCAAATCACCAATAAAGAATAAAATTGTCGCCGATTTAATATTTCCATTTACTAAATCGCTCAATTTCATAATACCATCTCTGACAAAAGATCCCAAAAATGAAATAATAAACACTATATATGCGACTATTTTATACCTAAGTTTTCCTTGAGAATTAGAAGTGTTAATAAATCTTCTAAGCAATATCGGAACTGAAATATACAAAATCACATACATAACCAACATATAAATATACGATGGCATAGGATAATTCTTATAGTAAAATATATATGCATTTTCAGATGCTTTTATAAAAGGCACACTACTTCCTATTACACAAGCTATAGTTTCAGTTACACTTGCAGATAGTACAAGAATAATAAAATTTAAGTAAAAATCGCCTACTCCACAATATCCTAAAAGTCCAATCAAAATAAAGCATTGAAGTAATCGCATCATAACCTCAATAAACATTCCATGTGGGCTGTCCACCTCACATAAATATACATAAATATCATAATACGAGATAAAAACCATTATCATAAAATAAAGCAACCAAAATATTATAAGTTTTATCTTTCTTCTGTTGCTATTAAATAAATATGTTATTATCCACATATGAAAAAACGTAAACAAAAATAAAATAGGTACTATTCCAATATGTTGAGACATAATTACTCCTTAATCACTATAAATTCCATATTAACACACACTTCATTTCCTTTATCAATCCACTCTATGTCCCCAGCAAATGAATCAACAATTTCTTTTACAATTTTAATTCCATATCCGTGTGTATTACCATCATCACTCTTATCACTTATTCCCTCTTTAATATCTTTACAGGCAGATTTATTATTTCTAACTCTTACAAAAAAAATATTTTTTTCTTTAAATAAATTTTCAAATTCGACTCTAACAAATCCTCCTTTCCCCGCTCCTCTTATGGCATTATTAATCAAATTAGCCCATAATCTTAATACGTCAATCTGATTAAACTTATTAAAAAAAGGGGATTTATCAAATCCAGACACAAAAAAATCTATTCCACAATCATTTGCATATTTTGTTTTTTCTTCTAGCAAATATTCAATAGCGTTCTGATTATTATTTGTCAGATATTTTCGGATTTCTGCTTCATCATGCATTATGTATTTATAATCTGTATCACGTCTGTCCAAACTACTTTTATTATTTGCTATACAATCCACTAATTCTTCATAAATCTTCTTTTGTTCATCAAATTCCAATTCACATTTTTTCTTTATCTTTTTAATCTTAAAAAAAACGTATATTTCAAATAATAATACAGATACAAACATTATTAATAATACAATAATAATTGTTTTATATGCGCTTAACATTATAGTTTAAAAACCTTTCCATAAATGATGTCTTTTTTGTTCGACCAATAGGGATTATTTCACCATTATTCATGGTAATTTCATCACCTTTAATACTTCTTATTTTTTCCAGATTTATTGCATAACTACCATGACATCTAACAAATGACTGCCCCATCTTTTTGCCCAATCTGTTTATGGTATCATAAATTGGATAAGAATCTGAATCAGTAACCATATCAACAACCTGACCACTTCTTTTAAGATATAATATATCTTTTGTTTTTATATAAAGTTTTTCACCACAATATACTACTTCAACATATTCATGTTCCTTGTTATCTTTTAATACCAATATTGCTTTATCAAGCGCTCTCTTCAAGGTAATATGTCTATTCTTTTTCAACACAAAATAACAATGTTCACTTTCATATACATCCTCACAATACTCTAATATCTCAGTTAAAAATATAACTGGACATATCGCATATTTCTCATTTATTTTATGTGCAATATCAATACCGTTAAAATCCTTAATATGGTACTCAATATCCAAAATGGCAATATCTGCCTCAAAATCCCCATCATTTAAAAGAAACATTGCATTTTCTGGAGATAGTATCATTACACTACTTTCCTCTATTGTTAAAATATTAGAAACTTCCTTTTTTATCTCTTCTGCAATCTTATGGTCATCCTCAACAATAACTACCTTCATAATAACCTCCATGTAACCAATGTTTTTATTATGTCATCACACTAATCTCTTTTACTCTTGTATATTTAATCGTATCATATTCCTTTATAATATGCACCTCTCCTATCAAAAAATGCTATTATTCATTCATATTCGCATTTAATCACTCCACACGACATAAATGAAATATTGACGCATACTTCTCTTTTAGTTATACCACATACGGTAATACATAAGAATAGAAGAAGAATTATGGGTAAAAAAAGCATAGATGAAATTACAACAAAGATTAATATAAATGAGACAATTAAAAATAATGAAAAACACTATCATAAGGCTAAAATGCCTCTTATAATTTGTGGTAGTTTGTTCATATTAGCACTTATAATTATTAACTTTAAGCCATTTGCTAAGATACAATCAAAAGCTTACTCCGTACGCGGTATTGATGTCTCACATTATCAGGGTGATGTTAACTGGAAGCAGGTACTAGAGGAAGATATCGATTTTGTATATATCAAAGCAACTGAAGGAAGTTCATATGTTGATGAGTGCTTTGAGAAAAATAAAGAAGCTCTTTCATCTGAAAGATTTGCATTTGGAATGTATCACTTTTTTAGTTTCGATAGTTCACCTGAGGAACAGGCAAAACACTTTATTAAAACAGTAGGTGATTTAAAAGGACATCTTGTTCCAGTAGTTGATGTTGAATATTATGGAAAATACCAAAAGAATCCACCTAAAAAAGAAGAAGTACGCAAAACCGTACAAACCATACTTGACTTGTTAGAAGAAGAATACAATGTTAAGCCTATGATTTATTCAACCACTCCATTTTATAATAAATATTTAAATGGAAAATTTGATGATTATCCATTATGGATTAGAAATGTGTATTTCAAGCCACCATATGATTGGACTATTTGGCAGTATACAGATCATTTAAAACTTGATGGTATAAACGGAAAAGAAAAATATGTTGATTGTAATGTATTTAATGATCGATTAGAAAGATATATCATAAAATAAACCTATAAAAAAATACCGACTTCAAAACTTTAAAACAATAATCTAACAGTTAGAAGTCGGTATTTTTCTATTCATATTCAATTCTTAATATCTATTATTTCAGCTGTATTTGCTGCTAATGAATCTATCTTAAATTCATCAAAAGTATCATAAGCAAAATAATAATCATCGATACAATAGATATAGCATTTTAAATTCTTTTTATGTAATTTTTCAACCATATCTTTATTAACTACTGCATAGTAACATCCTATGTTAAAGTCGTTCTCCAAAGCCCATTCTAAAGTAGATTTATCTCCCAATGAACTTTGAACTTCTTCCGGTTTAGGAGATAAAACATAAAACTCCGGCATAACTTTACAGTCTTTTTTTGAATATATATCTCTTATATTCACCATCGATTCAACATTAAAAGATATAATTACAATCTTATCATTCATATCATATGAATCTAATATCTCAGACAAACGAACTAGATCTTCATATTGCATCTCACCTTTTAATTCAATGACAGCACATTTACCATACTGCTTAATTATATCTAAGTACTCTTCGACTCTAGGAATCTTCTCATTTGGATATTTATCTATATTTTGTCCATTAGTCATATTTATATCTTTAATTTCATCATATGTGCAATTAGGTATTTCTAAATCAACTCCAAACATATGAAGCATGGATGGATTATGATTACATACAAACTTTCCATCTTTAGTAACATAAATATCACACTCCACACCATAAAAGCCATACTCACATGCCAAACGATATGCAGAAAGTGAATTCTCAGGTGCCTCTGTACTATACCCCCTATGGGCAACAATCTGATTTTTATCAGCATCAATGGAGCAAATGCAAACATGAATTTTAGTCTGTACTTTTTTGTCATAAAGTGATGTACAAGTAATAGTAGCTTTCCCCGCTTTTAATGCCTTAATAACTCCATCCTTGTCAACCGATACTACTTTCTTATTATCTGTTGTATATTTTATATCCTTATTAATTGCATTCTTTGGATAAACTACATCTGATATTTTTGTCTTTGTATTAACTCTAATTCTGTAGACATCTTCTTCATTCAATTCTATATTCTTAAAATCATCGTTTTCTTCTTTTTCAGCTAATTTATTTTTTTCTAACTTCTCATCTTTTAGAAAATCAAATTCATTAACCTTTCCATATAGCTTAATACTTTCCGGTTTTTGAAATTCACTCTGTATTTTATTATCATTATTTAAAGATATCGGTTTATTCTTGATAGCTATTTTTATTTTCTTTTTATACTTCCATCTTTCATCAATCTTTTCATATATCTTTAATTTAAAAGTTCCCTCAATATTTGCTTTAATAGTTCCTTTTTTCTCATCCACATCTAAAGCTACTTCATCAGAAGGAACAAATTTCAAAGCACGAAATGAATCACTTTTCAATTTCAATTTCGTTCTAATACTCTTTTCCTTATCAACAACAATTCTAACTTTATTACCATTTGTCATTTTTATCTTTTTAGGCAAAGCTTCAAAGTTATCATATACAAGAACACATTTATTTTTCTTAAGAGTCAAAACATTATCTTTAAGACCATATAAATTTTCATTTATCCCTGTCCTACCAAACAAAACAATCTGCCATCTATTACTTATACTCTTATCCTTAGCATATACCATGTTACTCATCATTACGATCAAACAAAAGCATATAAAAATCTTAAACCGTTTCAAAACAAGCGCCTCCATTTATATATACTTATATTATACACCACCAACACCTAATTTTTTTAATTCACCCACATAATTTATAATTTCTTCAACTGTTCTATCAACCTGTTCCTCAACACTAATTGTTGCTTCTCCATCACCCTTTTGCTTTCCATAATCAGCAAATGACGCATGATTACCACCATCAATTACTATTTCTTTAAAAAACTTTTTAGTAAATAAATCAGAACTAATTTCATCTATTTTTTCATAATCAATAAATTGCTCATAATAATTCTCTTCTGCCTTTTCATATTTTTTCATATTAAGTACTTTATCATTACTTCCATATACACTTAACACATTAAAATGGCCATCTATCTTTTTATTTGGATAAGCAGCAAGCAAAAAAACACCATCTATTTTTTCACTATTATCATTTGCATAATCAATTGCCATCACACCACCTAGTGAATGTCCACCCATATAGTAAGTATCATATTGATACTTACTAATAATTTTATCCGCTGCATTTTTATTAAGTACTGCAAGATGAAAAGGCATATCCAAAAGGAATGTGTCAATCCCCTCCTTTGCGAGCTTATTCATCAGTCTTGCATATGCCTTTGTTTCAACCTTACCTCCCGGATAAAAAATCAATGCCTTATCATCACCAGGTCCATCAAAGAAATAACCTTCCTTAATCTCTTTAACAGCAACTTGATCATCACTCCTAATAAATTTATCCGCCTCTTCACTTGATCTATAATATGTATTCAAATAATAAGTTGCATATCCAACAACCAATACTAAAAATATACATATTCCAATTAATACTCTCTTCTTCTTTCCCATATTGACCTCTCCTGATATAAACATTAATAATATTATACCATATCCACATATAAAAGGGCAGAGACCTAAGTCTCTGCCCTCCATTAATACAATCAAATATATAAAACTTTTTTTCAAACTACTATTTTGTTATTTTACATTTCTTCGGTGCTTTAGCTTTTTTTATAAGTTTCTTATATGGTTTTATTTTCTTCTTTGGTACTTTAAATTTTGCTTTCGAATTGATACCTTCAAAAGCATTAGCACCTATTTTTTTCAGTTTAGATGTCTTTATAACTATTTTCTTTAATTTTTTACATCCATAAAATGCTCTTTCTCCAATTTTAGTTACTTTCTTATTTATAACAATATTTTTTAAAGATATGCATTTTTCAAAAGCACTTCTTTTTATATTCTCTAACTCCAACTCATTCAAATTAACATTATTAAGAGCTTCACAATCAGCAAATGCAGATTCTGATATGTCTTTTATGCTTTTTGGAAGCACAATACTCTTAAGTTTTACACAATAGTTAAAAACACTTGGTTCAATTCGAATCAATTTTACACATCTTTTCAAATCAACCTCAGTTAAATTTGTGCAACCAGAAAAAGCTTCATTATCAATCTGCTGTATTTTATCGTACAAAACTAATTTAGTTAAGCCAGAACTATCAAACGCGGATTCTCCAATTTTTTCAACATTTTTACCAATTCTTACTGTCTTTAAATTTGAGCATCCCAAAAATGCCATTCCTTTTATCCCCAAAACACTATCTGGAATATTTATCCTCTTTAAACCAGTAGCTCCAAATGCACTATTTCCTATAATCTTAAGCGTACTAGGTAGTTCAACCTCTTCTAAATTATCCATTCCATGAAAAGTACAGGCTTTAATTTCCGTAATTCCTTCTTTTATTACTATTTTTTTAATATCACAATCGTGCCATGGTCTAGGTTTAACCGCACCATTATGAAACTTGTAATCATCTACATCTGGTTCAAAACTATTCCATTCATCAAGAGTATATTCTCCAGCTTCATGGTTCGTTGAATAATTATATGTTGCTCCTTTACCTTGTATCAATAATTCTTTTGTTTCTAAATTATAATACCAATTAACATTTTCCCCACATTTACCTGAATTTGAAGCCGCAAATATACATTGATTCGAACCATTAAATATTATAAATAATAAACACAAATAAAAAATAATTTTTTTCATATCATACCACTCTCCCATTAATTAACCTTCAAACTAACTACCCTATAGCATCCATTTTGAGTATAAACAAAGATTTTACACTTACCTTTCTTTTTAGCAATGATTTTTCCGTTCTTAACATCAACTTTAGCAATGTCCATATCACTTGATTCAAATCTAACTCCACGATGATTGGCTATACTCTTTCCTTTAGGAATATTAATTTTGAATTTAACTATAAATGTTTTTCCTTTCTTTAATGTTAATTTCTTATTAACAACATTTGTAAGATTTAATTCTTTAACATTACCAAATTTTCCACCTGCTGTTACAACATGAACTGCCTTAGCAGCTGTAATAACTTTACCATCCTTATCTAACGCCAAACAAGTAAATTTATAATTAGTTCCCTTTTTTAGTTTCTTGCCCGATATCTTTTTAATCACATACTTTAGTTTATTTACAGTTGCAATCTTTATATACTTTTTGCCCTTTCCGCATACATTACCATAAATAACATACTTCTTAGCACTAGCAACTTTCTTCCACTTAAGTCCAACTGAATTCTCCTTAATTCCGTTAGTATTAAACTTCAATTTTCCAAACTCAATTTGCTTTAATAATTTTTCTTTATTAAGTGCGTTAATAACTTCTGAAATATCTACTCTATTCTCTTTTTCATACCACAATTCAGATTTCTTAATATAAAAGGATCCATATAAAACACCTTTAAATCTTCCAATACCACGAATTATAAATTCACATTTTCCCGGTCCAACATTATTTTTATACTCAACCTCATAATCAATTCCCTCTTTCAATTCGATATAGTCATAACTCACAAAAAAATCTGGTCTTATAGGCTTTCCAGTATATTCATAATCATCTTCATCATCGTCTATATCCAGATAAGCCTCTGCTATATCCTTCTTATTAACAATTACTTTTACTTTTTTCTCATAAACAAAATTACCAGATATTTTTGCTTTAAGAGTAATTGTAGTAATTCCTTCCTTAAGGCCAAATAATTCACCTTCTTCATTACACTTCACAATATTACTATTCTCTACATAATATATAGTCGGAAAATATAATTGAATATATGAATATTTCCCATAACAATATAATCTAAGATTATCAACATATTTATCTTGAAACGGTACATTAACGCAATCTCCAACACAATAAGCCTCATCTAATTTCATTATTTCATCGGAAATTTTCAAACTATATTTTTTATATGTTTCATCATAATTTTTCTTTTGTTTTTGATCACTTGTAAATTTATCTACATATCCAAACTCTTGTACCCAAAAATATCTTCCATTAACCACGAAACATGCTATTCCTATCGCATTATAGTCTTTTTCAAGCATGTTTCTTCTATGTCCTTGTCCATCATATTTTTCATTTTCTTCTTTCCACGCCTCAAAAACTGCTTTTTCATCCTCATATCCAGATGCAATGTTTTCTCCTTTACACATATATGTAATATCAGATGGATATGCACTATCAAACATTTCTCCATTTGGTCTTTCGTGTTCAAAATAAGCCGTGATTTCTATTGCTCTCGTTACAGCGACTTTTTCTAATTCATAATCATATGTTAATGAATTTAAATTATCACATTTTATTTTTCTTGAATCATCTTCATCCCAATACCAAGCATCTTCTGAATGTCTAAAGTCATTTATCAGATTTAACATATTTCTAGCATCATTTTGTAGCAAAGCTCCATATGTCCAAACCTCGAAATTAGTATCATACATCTCTTCACCTAATATATTCGAAATAGCTCTATCCATTGTAGATTTAGATACTATGTACGTACTTTTATCTCTAACACTCCCCGTCGTATCAACATATGCTATTGCCGGAAATGTAACTGAACTAATTCCCATCATTCGCCACATTATCATGCTATTATCGCATCTACAAAACTTTACATTACTATTATTAATTTGTTTTTCAAACATAGAAATATCTTCAATATTTGCTTGATCTGAATCCACATATATAAAATTGACTCTTTCATCATTTATATATTTTGTATATTTAAGATTTTCTAATACAGTTTTGGTGTTATAACAGCCTATTCTCCCAAATATAATAACATTCAACTTTACTACTCCATTCGGAGTTGAATCTATAATTGTTCCATCTGTACATTCCAATTTATAATTTACGTTTTCTGCATAAATACAATTATTTCTATTAACGCAACAAATAATACATATCCATAAACATAATATATAAAACTTTTTCATTTAATCCCTCCAATCCTATTCTGATATATCAAACTCTATTCATATAATAATTATTTCTTAATTCCCAATAAACAATTATTATAACCTTGATAATCCCATAGATTTTCTCCCCATGCTAACCATATATTTCCAATTCTTGTATTATTCCATTCGTCCACTTCCTCAATCGTCCATACATATTCATTATCATGATATATTCCTTCTCCATATTCATTAGTGAACGTTGTACTAAACGTATCAAATGCTTTCTTTGCCTCTTTTGACGTAACCTCTTTATTTTCATCTTCTTGTAAATCTATATCTATTTCTTCAACTATATCATTATCATACGGAACAACAATTGTTATTTTGTCACATGCATTTCCTAGTATGTTTGGTTTTGTAACAAAATCAGATATAGTTATAAATTTACTTTCTCCATCAGAAGAAACATCTTCTTTAATTTTTCCATTATTATATCCAAAAATCTTTCTCAATTCTTTTTTTGCCTCTATGGTATCACAATCGTACATGGTCAAAACAAAATCCTCAAAATCAATCATATAAGGCAAATTACCACTATAATATTTTTTTGATACTTCATTACTTATTTTTTCTTGTTGTTTTGATAATTGCTCGTAACTTGGCAAACCATTAAAAGGAATCATAATACCTATTCCATCTAAAATTTTTTGTTCTATTTCTTCATCACTACAAGCCGAATACCCTTCTACTAAAATATTCTTATCATCATCATATGTAAAATAAAAACCATCCTGGCCTAAATTAACCAAAACGCAAACTCCATTTTCCTCTTCTACTTCATTCCAAAAATATATGTTACTTTCTATCAATTTATTATTTTGATATTCATTAAAATTAACTTTTCCATCCTTTAAAAAAGTATACTCCAGTATGGAATCTGTTCCTGTCATAAACCCATACCATTTACTATTCATTATTGCATTTTCATTATCCGAGTACTTTGTTTTACCAACATAACTTAAACTATCTTCTATATAGCAATAAATGTATCCTGTTTCACTATCCTCAATTACTATACCTTCATCATAATAACAATTTTTTATATCATACAAATCTTTACATAAATTATGTTCCAATTTCATCGAGGAAATCATAGTTTTATTATTATTATTTCTTATAATTATAATATCTTCACAATCCATCAAACTAGAATCATCAAACATTTCATCACCATTATGATCAGCTTCTTTAACATCATTCCAAGCATTTATAAAATAGCTATCAACTATAATATATCTCTCACTATTTGTTGGATTATCAACCTCAAAAACATTAAGTTTCCTTGTATTTTTTAAATAATCATATATAGCCGTAGTTATAGAATCAATATCAACATCTGTTTCAATCGAAATATATTGCTGCAATTCATTATCTATAGTTCTAATCTTTAAATCAGATCTTTTTTTTACCCATTCCTCTCTATCTATTTCTTTTCCTTCCCATGTAGGATTTTCACCAATCCATTCATCATTATCCCAATCCTTCCACATATACAACGAATTTTCTAGTTTCCATCCATTTTTAGTCCATACATTCATACTATCTTCAACAACACCAACAGTATTATAATCTTTTTTTATATATGTTTTATCATTATCAATTATTTCAAAATCA
>Ga0310697_10006224_pt1 | contig 11385 bp, 6 predicted proteins | sample 172DNAGHGlowgp2_FD_203883 | JGI IMG/M metagenome (GOLD analysis project Ga0310697, IMG submission 203883) | Sheep rumen microbial communities from Palmerston North, Manawatu-Wanganui, New Zealand - 1728 DNA GHGlow gp2 (v2) (version 2) | ecosystem: Host-associated > Mammals > Digestive system >... | reverse complement strand
CTCTTCACCTTCTCCTGCGACTCGCCCGCCTGCAGCTCCAGCTCGATCTGCACGCCCGCGCTCGTGAGGTCGTGGATCTTGCGGACCTTCACCTTCTTCTTGCGGATGGCCTCCTCGATGGATGCGGAGATGGAGTCCGTCGTCTCGCCCCACGGCAGCTGCGTGATGACAAGCTTCGTCTTCTCGCGCGCCTCGATCACGGCGCGCACCTTCACCTTGCCGAGTCCGTCCTGGTACTCGCTCACGTCCATCACGCCGCCGAGCTGGAAGTCCGGGTACAGCGTGAACGGCTTCTTCTGGATGAGCGCGATCTCGGCCTCCAGCAGCTCGGGGAAGTTGTGCGGCAGGATGGCCGTGGAGAGGCCTACGGCGATGCCGTCCGCGCCCAGCATCAGGAGGAGCGGTATCTTGGCAGGCAGCAGGACGGGTTCCTTGTTGCGCCCGTCGTAGCTCGGTACGAATTCCGTCGTCTTGGGGTTGAACACCTCGTTCTTGGCGAGCTCCGCGAGGCGGCACTCGATGTAGCGCGACGCGGCGGCGGGCATCCCAGTGAAGAGGTCGCCGAAGTTTCCCTGCCCGTCGATCAGGTACCCCTTCCCCTTGCCCCAGAGCTTGTTCGCCAGCACCACGAGCGCGTCGCCGATGGATGCGTCGCCGTGCGGGTGGTACTGCATGGTGTGGCCGACGATGTTGGCCACCTTCGTGAAGCGGCCGTCGTCCTTCTCCCAGAGCGAATGGAGGATGCGCCGCTGCACCGGCTTGAGGCCGTCCTCCACCGCAGGGATCGCGCGCGAGCAGATCACGTACGCGGAGTACTGGCGGAAGTTGTAGTCGAAAAGGTCGCGCAGCGGCCCGTGCCCAGTAAGACCATCCGTCGCGTGAGCTGGGGGCGGCGGTGCGGATGGCGGCGGCGCGGACGCCGCCTTGGGCGTCGGCTTCTCCGCCGCCTTGGGCTTCTCCTTTGCTTCCAAAGGCTTCGCGTCTTCCTGCGGTGCTTCCTCTTTCTGGACCTCTTTCGCCGTGGCGAACAAATCTAGGTTGTCGAAAAGGCTTGGTGGCTCACTCGCCGTATCTTTCTTCTTGCTCATTGCAAGGCCCATTATATCAAATCGCGCCGGGTTGTGCGCGACTATTACACCTGCCTCGATTTTTTCGTGTCAGAACGCACCCGTTTAGACGTTTCGTCATCCGATGCCGCCATCATCCAGCGCGGGAACGGTCGGCTGAACGGCCTCGTCGGCGGCCCTCAGGCATTCCGCCCTTTCTAACTTCTTTCCCTTCTTGTTTTCAAGCCTGACATGGAGATCTATCAATTTGCGCGCCGATTTGGCGATGGTATGCGCATGGGGGGCGTCCACAAGTGTTCCCTTTGCCTTCGCATAGGTGTCCGCCAGAGCGTCGATGGCGCTCCCGACGTCCTCAAACGTCTTGAGGAAACTGTTCATGCGCGCGAGCAGCTCGCGTGCCGCATCTACGATCTCCTGCTGATTGCGCGCTTCCTTCTCGTGCTGCCACGCGAGATACACGAGCCGGAGGTACGCCAGCAGCGTCAGGGGCGTTATCAGGATGACGTTGTTCTCGGCCGCATGCTGCCATAGTGACGGCTCGGCCTTGAGTGCCTCCATCAGCGGAGCCTCGTAGGGAACGAACATGGCTGTGATCGGCAGGTAGTTGCGATCCTTGTTTTCCGCAGCGAGTACCTGCGGGTACCTTTTCTTGGCCAGCTGGTCGATCTTCTGGCGTACGCTCGCCACGTGTTGCGCCAGCTTCTCCGCCTTCATAGCTTCGTCCGTCGCTTCCATGTACTCAATATATGCCGTGAGGCTCACCTTGCTGTCTATGATCAGCCAGCGGTTCTCGGTGTCGCGCACCTGTACGTCCGGACGATCGGAATCGGTGCCCTGCTGGAGAAAGAAGTTGACGTTCTCCTCCAGCCCGGCCTGGCGCAGCTTCTCAGCAAGGATGTCTTCGCCCTTGCGTCCCTGGAAGCGCGTGTTGGACGTCAAGGCGCTTGCGACATTCTGGAGGCTCTTGGCGATCCTGCCCATGTCCAGCACGTCCTTGGACATGCTTACGCCTAGCGATTGCGATTCCTTCCGAGCCTTGTCTGCCAGTTCCTGCAGGAGCTTCACCTGGTCGCGCAACGGGGAAAGAATGGCGTCCAGGTTCGCGAAGTTAGACTTTGACAGCCCCTCGCTCTGCGCCTTCATCTGTGAAATCGCGATGTTGGCGAACTGTTCCTTCAGGGTCTCGACCGCCGCCGCGAACGACTTTTCCTTTTCCTGAAGGAACTTGGCGATCTCGGCGTCCTTATCATCGATCATCCTCCTGCAGTCCGCATCCTTGCGCGCCAGGGCCGCATCCTTCTCGGCGACGATTGCGGCGCAAGCCCGCTCCTTCTCGGCGATGGCCGCCGCAAAGGACTCTTCCTTGCCTAGGATGAGCTGCCTGCAGGCTTCATCCTTGTCGTTGAGCCTGCGCGCCAGGTATTCCTCCTTGGCCGCAGACATTTTCGCCGTGCTCTCAAGCTCTCCCTGAAGGCGCTCCAGTTCGCTTTCGCCCTTGCTGGCCACTTTCTTGGCGCGCAGGTAGAGGACAAGCATTACGAAAAAGGCGGCGACAAATGAAACCGCGACCATGGTTACGATCGTAAGGGAAGTGATCTCGCTATTCATGCACATGCCGTCAGTCTCCATCATGCCTATTGCCGTTTTCGTCATTGCCTTTCTTGTTTCTAGGGACGACTACCATTATACACGAACACCCCGCCGAAAGACAATCTCCATGACGCGTGCCGCCAGCGTTCCTCTCTCGGCCGGAGGATCGATCCGCCGTCTTCTCCCCAGAAACGGCACGGCTGAAAAAAAAGTGGCCCTTCCGCCATGTGTTGGGGGGGGGGAGGCGGAAGGGCCGGACGGCCCAGGAGAAAGGGGAGGAACCTGGTACCGTCCAAAGATGAGCACAGTATATCAAAAAGCGTCCGCCGCGTCACGCACTTTCTGCTTGCGTTTCTCGGCGGCGTTTTTGCGCGCCTCCTTGCGCAGTTCCTCGTACTCGTCAGCCGCAAGGCGAACAACGGATTCGTCCCACGCGGTGATCACGGTCTCGTAGTCCTCGGACGAGCCGTAGAGGCATACGGTGACGTAGCGGTCGGGCGCGACGTAGAACGCATAGCACGGACGGTACCAGCTGCAGAGCCGCGCCCACGTCTGGTAGCGCTTCTCCAGCGCCTCGATGAGGTAGTGGCGCCTCCAGCTGCTGCCGGGCTCGATGGCCTCCTTCGCGCACGCGCACACCTTCACGACCTTGTGGGTCTTCGGCGTCACGTACACGTAGTAGTCGTCAAATCCTGCGAGCGGCTTGGAAGGCTTGAACTTTGCGCGCAGGAGCGTCGGATCGTCCGCCTCCTTGACGGCGTTCGTCACTTCGTGGACCTCGCCGAACTTCAGACCCATGAATGAGCCGGTGGCGACGGCCGGCGCGTCCTTCGCGCCCTCCTTCGCGGCAGGCAGCTTCCAGCCGGTGTCGCCCACGCTGTACGACTGGGCGTACTCGCTCGTGGTCGTCTGCAGGACGTTGCCGTCCATGTCCATGTTCGTGCGCGTCTCGCGGCGGTGTTCCGTCACGAGGTTGCCGTTCGTGGTGATCGAGCTCTCGACGAAGGTACGCGATACGCTGCCGTTGTCGTTTGTGACGACGGACGACGCCGCGGTCTTCGACGTCATGTCCTTCTTTTCCCCGGCATTGGCAACGCCATAGCAGACGGCTCCCGTCAGCGCCAGCACCAAACCGCAGGATACTACTGATTTGACTTTCATTCTGATGTTCCTTTCTTGCTTGGAGCAATTTGAGGTTGTTGTTCTTGGTTGTTGAAACGCCTAGAGTATACCACCCCTTTGTTAGGCCGATGTTAGGAACTCAAAGGATGAATCGCCTGCCGCCAGGCGCCGGGTCTCTTGCGTCCGCGCCGCCTATTTCCTATAATACCCGCGCATAGGAGAAGGCACATGAAGACGCGAGAGATAGACAGGTTGGCTTGGGGCACGGACGCCGGATTCTACCGGCTCTTGCCGGAGGAAGTCCTTATGCCTGCGAACGAGGCAGATGTCCGCCGCATCCTGGCGCGCGTCAGGGCGGAAAGGAAGTCCATAACCTTCCGCGCCGCCGGCACGTCGCTTTCGGGGCAGGCCATCACCGATTCGCTCCTCGTCGTATGCGGCAAGAAGTGGGAGCGCTTCGAGGTTCTGGACGGCGGCGCGCGGATCCGCCTCCAGCCCGGCATCGTGGGCGAACGCGTGAACGAGATACTGCGCCCCTACGGACGCCGCTTCACGCCCGACCCCGCATCAGTCAAGAGCGCGATGGTAGGCGGAATCGTGATGAACAACGCCTCAGGCATGAGCTGCGGCACCCACGCCAACAGCTACAGGATGCTCGACTCCGTGCGGATAGTCCTCGCCGACGGCACGACGCTCGACACCGGCGACCCGGATTCGCGCGCCGAGTTCGCAGCATCCCATCCCGATTTCGTCAAGAGGCTGCTCGCGCTGCGCGACCGCGTCCGCGCCGATGCCGAGCTCTCGGCGCGCATACGCCGCAAGTATGCCATCAAGAACGTCACCGGCCTCACGATTCTGCCGTTCGTTGAGTTCGACGACCCGTTCGACATCATCGCGCACCTGATCCCCGGCAGCGAGGGCACTCTCGCGTTCCTCTCCGAGATCGTGTTCCGCACCGGAAAGATCGCGCCGCTTTCGGAATCCGCGCTGCTTCTCTTCCCTTCAGCCCACGTAGCCTGCGAGGCCGTCGCCGCGCTGAAGCCGACGGGCGCCGCCGTCGCCGCGGAGTTCTTCGACCGTCGCGCGATGCGCGCGGTGGAAAAGGATTTCCCCGAGCTCGCCGACATGCCCGAGGACGCTGGCGCGCTGCTCGTGAAGATCGAGGCTGAAGACAAGGACTCGCTGTCCGGCCGCCGTTCGAAGATCGCCGCCGCGCTCGCCCCCTTCCCGACCGCCTCTCCCGTCACGTTCACGTCGGATCCGGCAACCGTCTCCCGCTGGTGGGCCATGCGCAGCGGCATATTCCCGGCCGTCGGAGGCACGCGCGAGATCGGCACCACATGCCTTATCGAGGACGTCGCCGTCCCGATCGGCCGCCTCGCCGAGGCGACTGACGACCTTCAGTCGCTCTTCCGCGCGCACGACTACCCGGACGCCGTCATCTACGGGCACGCCCTCGACGGCAACTGGCACTTCATCCTCAACCAGCGCTTCGACACGCCGGAGTCAGTCGCCCAGTACGACTCCATGATGCGCGACGTTGTGGCCCTCGTGACCGGGAAGTACGACGGCTCGCTCAAGGCAGAGCACGGCACCGGACGCAACATGGCGCCGTTCGTCCGCAGAGAGTGGGGCGACGCCGCGTATGCGCTGATGAAGGACGTCAAGAAGCTGTTCGACCCAGACAACCTTCTCAATCCGGGCGTGATATTCAACGAGGACGAGTCCTCATACGTGCGGAACCTCAAGCCCCTTCCGAAGCTCCATCCGCTCGTGGACCGATGTATCGAGTGCGGCTTCTGCGAGGTAAACTGCGTGGCGCACGGATACGCGCTCTCGTCCCGCCAGCGCATCGTAGTCCAGCGCGAGATCGCGCGCCTGACGGAACTTGGCAAGACCGACCCCTCCGCCCGCCGCGCCGCCAAGCTCCTGACGCGCGAGTTCCGGCGCATCGGGCGCGACCTCTGCGCGGGCGACGGGCTCTGCTCGCTCTCGTGCCCAGTCGGCATAAACACGGGCGAACTGATCCACGTCGTGCGCGAACGCGAGCGATCGCTCCTGTCGCGCCGAATCGGCGCTTTCTCCGGCGACCACTTCGCCCTCGTCGCGGGCGGCGCTAGCGCCGCGTTGCGCCTTGCGTCGCTTGGCCGCCGCATCCTCGGCGCGCGATTCATGGGCGCGATCTGCAAGGCTCTCCACAAGTGCTCGTTCGGCACGATCCCGCTCTGGACTCCAGCCACGCCCGGCGGCGTCAGCCTGGGCAAGGTTTATGAGCGGGTTTCCGCTCCTGGCGCGGAAGCGTCTGGGACAGTGGTCTACTTCCCCTCCTGCATCAACCAGCGGATGGGCGCCGCGCCCGGCGAGCGACCGCTCGTGGAAGAGACCGTCGAGCTGCTCGGCAAGGCCTGGTACAAGGTCGTGTTCCCGAAGAACTTGAAGAGCCTCTGCTGCGGCACGATCTGGGAATCCAAGGGAATGCCTGACGTGGCCGACCGCAAGACCGCCGAACTGGAGACCGCCCTTCGCGAGGCATCCGAGAACGGCAAGTGGCCGATCCTCTGCGACCAGAGTCCGTGCCTGCACCGCATTCGCGAGAAGATCAAGGGCCTGTCCCTCTACGAGCCAGCGGAATTCATTGGAAAGTTCGTGCTGGACAAGGTCTCGCTCACGCCGATCGACGAGACGGTGGCCGTGCACGTGACCTGCTCCACGCGCCGGATGGGGCTTGCGGACACCATCATACGCATCGCCCGCTCCTGCGCGAAGAACGTGCTGGTGCCAGAGGAGATCGGCTGCTGCGCCTTCGCAGGCGACAAGGGGTTCACGCATCCCGGCCTGAACGCCTGGGCGCTGCGCAAGCTTCGCGGACAGGTGGAGCGCGCCGGCGCGACGCACGGCTACAGCAACTCGCGCACGTGCGAGATCGGCCTCACCACGCATTCCGGAATTCCCTACTCCAGCATAGTACATCTGGTCAATCGCGCCGCGTCTCGACGATAGTTTTGACCAACCGCGAGCCCCTACCTTGCGGTGCTTACGCTCGCAGGCTGATTCAAAAAACATTGCGGAATATTGTACTTGCCGCGCCGCACCCAGCAGCTGTTGCACTCACATGCGCCGTCTCGGCCGCATGTTCCCTGTACGTCCGTGGCGGGATGCGGCTTGAGCGACTTTCGGCAGAGAGCGAGCAGTTCGTCGCGGTCTTTCGCGTTGCACAGCCAGAGCACGCGGCTCCTCGTTTCTTCAGCTCGGTTCACGAGAGCGTCGAACGGCTGCGCTGCGACATCCGCGCCGACCTTCTCCACAATTTACCGCGACGCTTCACCGACCTCACACAATGACCGCCTTTACAGCAGACGCTGGACACCGTTCTGCACGGCAACAGCCACATTGTCTATGGACTGCGTGGCGTCGATAACGACGAAACGATTCGGTTCCGCGTGCGCCAAATCGAAGAAACCTTCGCGCAGGCGACGATGGAACATGACGCCCGCCGTCTCGATACGGTCGCCCTTGGCGGAATTCGCCGCCTGACGCGCGGCAAGGCGCTCACGGCTCACCTCCGGCGGGACGTCCAGGAGGAAGGTCAGGTCGGGCACGAGGCCCTCCGTCACGAAATCGTTGAAGTTCTTGAGAAGCTGCACGTCGATGCCGCGCCCGAAGCCCTGATAGGCGAAGGTGGAATCGGAAAACCTGTCGCACACCACCCAGTCGCCATGCGCAAGTGCGGGGCGGATCACCTGCGAGACCACCTGCGCACGCGCCGCAAGGAAGAGAAGCACCTCGCAGCGCGTGACAGGCGGATCGTCCATCTCGTCGCGCACAAGGCCGCGAATCAGTTCGGCAAGACGAGTCCCGCCCGGCTCGCGCGTCACCACCACGTTCTTGCCCTGCTTCCTCAGCCAGTTGGCCAACGCCTGAACCTGCGTCGATTTTCCACCGCCCTCCGGCCCTTCAAACGTTATGAATTTCCCACGCATTGCCCTACCTCAACTCCTCATAAAAGTTCGACGTGTCATCCAGTCCTGCCCGCATCTGCGCAATGCCTTGTCGCAACTCGCTTTCCTACGTGCGGGATTTCAGTATCTTCCCTGCCAGCTCCTTCGCTCCAGCATGGTGCCAGGTGTCGAGCGTAAAACGTCGGCCGTCACGCGCATAGACAACGAGAATGCCCTTCTTCTCCCAGCGTCGGTCATCCACCCCGCTGACATCCGCAAAGGCAAGAGGCTTGCCCCCCGTGAGCGAGCCGCACATCTGCGCGTCGTCCCATTCTAGCGTCTGTAGGCGGCAACGCCCCACGCCGGCGGCGATCAGGAGCGCGGCGATTCCGCAGATTCCGGCGAACTGGTATTGACGGTTGATGGCCTCCTTCTTGAGCCTGTCGAAGCCACCTTGCTTGTCACGTCCATGGAGAATCTCCTCGCTGAACTTGGCGTCGTCCATGTTCGGATAGGTGACCGCCCCGTCATACAGAAACCAGCCGCACAAGCCGAGGAAAAGCACCGCCACGCCGAGGTGGCGCATGGCAAACTCCCGATTGAGCGTCAACTTCATTTCGACTCCTTTATGCGGATGTTGCGAAACTCTACCTTCATCGGCGGCCCCTGGTGGAGCTGTAGGGCTATGTGTCCCTTCGCCGGGAAGAACGCCTCGCGCGGATCCACCACCGAGGTCGTGCGCACGCCGTTGATCCACACCGTAATCGCACGCCCTTCCACCTTCACGCGCATGTCGTTCCACTGCTCGACGCGATAGAGGTCCTGGAGCGCCTTGCCGTCCGCAAAGCGCCTGACAGTCTTCTTCCCCGCCGCGTCGATCGTCACGTCCGCTCCGCGCTCGCCAATGAGGTGCTGCTTGGGATGGTAGAGGAAACCCACGATGTTGCCGCCGCCGTTCATGTCCGCCTGGTAGCCGTTGTCGCCGACGAACTGCGGCTTGCAGCGCAGCTGGATGCCGCTGTTGGCCTTCTTTGACAGACGAAACTCCGCGCGGAGCTCGAAGTCGGTCAGTTCCTCGGCGGTGTAGACGAGATGGTGGTTAGGCTTGCACAGGTGGTCCGCCGTGGACTCGCCGGTGATCACGCCGCCCTTGACGGAGAAGTAGCCGTCTTGCTGGGTCCAGCCCGTGAGGTTCTTGCCGTTGAAGATCGGACGGAACAGCACCGTATCCGCCCCGGGCACGAAGCCGCGCCGATCGAGCGTGTCGATAATGCGCACGAGCGCGGCCCGCTCGTCGCCCGTCGCCGCCTGCGCGGCGGAGACGAGCTGCTTCGCCAGCGATTCGGGAAGGCGGAGGCGCGATAGCTGGACTTCACCGTTCTCCTCCACGATGGCGGAGAGTTCCGGCCCGTCGCCGACGCGGTATGTTAGGTGGAGTTCCTTGACCTTGCCCGGCGCGGGATCGTGCGCAAAACCGCCTTGTCCCGCCAGATGATTGCTCGCCATGATGGCGCGCGAGCCACCCGCGACAAGCGCACGCACCATCTCCAGGACGTTGGCCACCTGACGCGGAGTCCCGAAGAATCCGTATTCGGCCTTGACGATCGTCACCGGCGTCGTATCCATCTCGAACGCGCGCGCGGCGATGCGGATGATGGTTCCAGACAGACGGTCCGCCTTCGGGAACTCCTTCAGCAGGGCCAGCAGCTGCGGCAGGTCTTCCGAGTCGCACAGCGTGGCAAACGTCTTGAACGCCTCCATGCGAAGTCCGCAGTTCTTCGTCGTGCGCGCGAACGCAAACAACCTAGACATCTCCACGCGTACGCGGCGGGCACCCAGGACGTCCAGCGCGAGCCGGGCCTTCTTCACATCTGCGCCCTCCAGCAGACCCAGCAGCACATCCACAATACCGTCATTCGGGAATCCGATCAGATGGCGGCGCGCGAGCGTGGCCTCGGGACCCGTACCGAGCGCGGTCTCCACGAGCACCGGCACGGCGGCGAGGTCGCCCTTCTGGACGGCGGTCTTCGACGGAAACGCGGTCAACTTCTCGCTCGCGCCGGCGTAGCCGTCCGGGATTGGGTTGGTGCGTACGCAGAACGACTTTTCAATCCCGCCGCGGCGTTTGGCGTCCGTGACGACGGCGAGCGCACTCTTCAACGCAGTTTCGGCCTCGGCGCCGGGGATGTTCTCGAGCGCGTAGCGGGCGGCGAGGAACAGGGACGGTTCGGTGGCATCCGTCAGAAGCGCCGCGAGCGCGGGCACGGCGGCGGACGTGCCAACGTGGCTGAGTTCCTGACAGGCCGTCACCTTGTCGTTGAGGCCGTTTCCCTTCAGCACGGCCAGCAGTTCCGGCTCGGTCATGCGAAACGCGGGCATCTTCAGCTCGGCAGCTATCGCGCCCAGCGCGGCCAAACCGCACATTATGCATAGTTTTTTCATGGCATCACGTCTTTTCCGCTTTACTGTTATACGCTTTTCGTCTGACTGGTGTTTCATGGCGTTGTTAGTTTATCACATTTTACCGCATCACGCCTGAAAACAGTTCCTTCAACCAAACTTTTTGGTTCAAACAATGCCTCACTCGTTGTTCTTGAGAGAGGTTATGTTGAAGGAAAGATTTGCGGGCGGATACGAGACGCCCTTGACCGTGGCGGGCTTGCCGCTCGCATTGTGAAGCACGGTCAGGAGCTTCGTGCCGTCCTTGTTCAGGAACTCGCCGCAGCTACGGCGGCGGACGCGGCGATTGCAAACGCGGCAACCATCGTCTATATCCCTGCGCGTGACGCGTGCATGGTTCTACAACTTCGCGATTTCCTCGACGGTGAGGCCGGTCGCCGTTGCAATTTGCTCAACGGCAAGATGCATGGACTTCAGGTTGCGGGCGGTTTGGAGCTTGTCTTGCAGCAACTTCTCCGTTGCCGCATCCAGTTCGGCACGAGCCGCGTCGAGTTTTGCGTGGGTTTCGCCCAGTTCGGCTGTCGTCGCGTCCAGTTCGGCGCGAGCCGCGTCCAGTTCGGCGCGAGCCGCGTCGCGCTCGTCCATCAGTGCCTTGTCTCGGCGAACCTGGTCCCAGTACCTGTCGTAGTCAAGCATCTCGGCCTCGCTGTACGCCGACTCCTCGAGTATCTCAAGCGCCTGACTCGTCTGCGGGTTGTCCAGAAGCTCGGCCGGAGCGCTTCTCGATTTCTCGTCGATCTCAGTCAGAAAGCGAAGCCACAACACCTGCATCTTCTTCTCGGTGAGGTTCTTCGCCTTGAACTTCGGCAACTCAATGAATACGAGATGCAGACCTTCAAGGACTTTCCCGCTGTCTTCGGCGTGAACCATCCTGTAGTAGTGGTAGTACCCGTCCATGTCCGGCTCGAAAATCTTGTTGACGAAGTTGAGCGCATAGACTGGCTGGCGCAGATTGTACTGTTCTGACTTGTCAAGCTGCCTGACATACGCCTTGGAGGCGTTGAAAAGGACGCGCTCGCGGAAATCAGCCGTCCAGTTCATCTGCATCTCGACGATGAACTTGCGCCCTCCAGTCTCTTCGCAGCGTACATCGACTATCGTGTTCTTACTCGTCGGGGTGCGTGGCACAAGTTCCGAAGGCAGATACTCTACCGACTCGACCTGCTTACCCTCGTCAAGTGGCAACAAGGCGTTGAGGAGGCTTATGA
>Ga0310697_10006223_pt1 | contig 11385 bp, 9 predicted proteins | sample 172DNAGHGlowgp2_FD_203883 | JGI IMG/M metagenome (GOLD analysis project Ga0310697, IMG submission 203883) | Sheep rumen microbial communities from Palmerston North, Manawatu-Wanganui, New Zealand - 1728 DNA GHGlow gp2 (v2) (version 2) | ecosystem: Host-associated > Mammals > Digestive system >... | reverse complement strand
TGTCACCTTTCTGCAGGCCGAGGGAAATCAGGCCGGCGCCGATGCGGTAGGCCTCGTTACGGGTCTGTTCCTGGGTGATCTCACGCCAGGTGCCATCGACTTTTTCGCGGAGGTACACATGGTCGGCAAACTGCCGGGTGTACTTTTCCACGAAGTCGATAATCGTAGGTCTTTCTGTCATATTGTATGGAAAATAAAAGCTTTCCCTCCGCTACTCGGAGGGGAACAGGCCGAAGAGTTCGGCGTCAATCTTGTCGGTGATAACCTGGAAGTCCTCCGGACGGTTCTCGAACTTGATGTTGTCCACGTCCACGATCAGGAGGCGGGACTTGTAATCCTTGATCCAGTCCTCATAGCGCTGGTTCAGGCCGGTGATATAGTCGATGCGGATGGAACGCTCGTACTCACGGCCGCGCTTCTGGATCTGCGCGATGAGGTTCGGGATGGAGCTGCGGAGATAAATCAGCAGGTCCGGCGGGTTCACGAGGGACATCATCAGGTCGAACAGGTCGCTGTAGTTCTCGAAGTCCCGGGTGCTCATCAGGCCCATCGCATGGAGGTTCGGGGCGAAGATGCGGGCGTCCTCGTAGATGGTACGGTCCTGGATGATGATGTCCTTCTGCTTGGAAATCTCCACCACGTCCTTGAAACGCTTGTTCAGGAAGTAGATCTGGAGGTTGAAGGACCAGCGCTCCATGTCCTCGTAAAAATCGGCCAGATAGGGGTTGAAGTCCACGGATTCGAACTTCGGGGTCCAGCCGTAATGGGCGGCGAGCATCTTGGTCAGCGTCGTCTTTCCGCTGCCGATATTTCCGGCGATGGCGATATGCATAGCGTCTATATTTTTACAAAAGTAGCAAATAAATCAGAATAAACCATAAAGCTCCGCGTCGATGCGGTCGGTGATGAGGGCGAAATCCTCGGGGCGGTTGAGGAAATCCAGGTCGTCCACATCGATGGTGATGAGGCGCCCGGTGTAGCTTCCAATCCACTCCTCGTACCGTTCGTTCAGGCCGGCGAGGTACTCGATGGAGATGCTCTGCTCGTAGTCCCTTCCGCGTTTGGCGATCTGGGCGACGAGGTGTTCGATGGAACTTTTCAGGTAGATCAGCAGGTCCGGCTGTTTCACGACTTCCATCATCACGTTGTAGGAATCCATGAACGTGTTGTAGTCCCGCTCCGAGAGGTTCCCCTGCGCATAGTTGTTCGCGACGAAAATGTGTACACCCTCCATCACGGTACGGTCCTGGATAACGACCGCATCGGACTTCGCGATCTCAATGACGTCGTGCAGACGCTTATTGAGGAAGTACATCTCCAGGGCGAAGGACCAACGCTTGATATCCGCGTAATAATCAGCCAGATAGGGGTTATAGGTCACCGATTCGAACTTCGGTGTCCAACCGTAGTGGCGTGCGAGGAGGGTGGTGAGCGTCGTCTTTCCGCTGCCGATATTGCCTGCGATTCCGATGTGCATACAGATGGGTGGTTATCCTTACAAAGTTGGGAAAATATCCGTAAATTTGCAACCTAATCCGATTGAGCCATGCTTCAGGTCAAGATATTCCAGGTCAATCCGCTGGGTGAGAACTGCGTCGTCCTCTGGGAGGATTCCGCAAAGGGTGAGGGACTTACGCCCTGCGCCGTCGTGGATCCCGGTTTCTTCCGGGACGAGGAGGAAGACGAGGTGCTCTCGTTCCTCCGGGACAATGCCCTCACGCCCGACGCCATCCTTCTGACCCATGGACACTTTGACCACACCTGGGGCGTTGCGCCGCTGGTAAAGCGCTTCGGTTGCCCGGTCTATATGAGCAAGGCCGACGACTATTCCCTCCGCTTCGGGTCCTCCCTGCTGGACCGGCTCCAGCTTCATAAGACCGTGGAACTGTTCGACTATCAGGACGTTTCGGACGGGCAGGTCATCCGTGCCGGCGGAGCGGACTGGCGGGTCATCACCACCCCCGGCCATACGCCCGGCTGCGTCTGCTACTACTGCGAGGCGGCGGGCGTCCTCCTTTCCGGCGACACGCTTTTTGCCGGCAGCATCGGCCGGACCGACCTCGAAGGCGGCGATTACGACTCCCTTATCAAGTCCGTCATGGACAAGGTCATGGGCCTTCCCGGCGATACCGATGTCATTCCCGGGCACGGTCATCCCACCTCCATCGGCCGGGAAGCCACGACCAATCCCTTCCTCATCCCTTTCAACGAGCCGGACACGGAATGGTGGAAGCAGGACGGCATCGAGTTGGAGGGGATTTAGGAAACTTACTGACTATGAGAAAACTCACCTTTTTGCTGGCCACCCTTGCCGTGGCTGCCGTTTCTGCACACGCCCAGGAAAAACCCCGCTTCAATCCGGACCTGAGCTGGAATACCCTCCGCGCCGAATATGGATACTGGACGCCGATGGACTCCCGGATGTCCTCCGGGGACGCTTTCCTCTCCCTGAATTACACCCGTCGTTATTCCGGACACTGGGGATGGCGGGCCGGGCTGATGTACCAGACGGAGAATACGTCGGTCCAGGACGGGATCGGCCTTCCGGTTGCGGCGGTCTTCCGCTCCGGGACAGCGAGTTTCGGGGAAACCATGGCCCGGGGAGCGGAAAGTGCGGCCTCCCAGCTGGTTCATGACGCCTGGATGGATTATGACGCAAAGGAGTCCTTCGGAAGGGGAATCGGCGTGTTCCTGCTCTCCCTGTTCCGCCGGGCGGAGATCTTTGCGGGCGTAACGCCGGGCTATATGCTCGGGCACAGTACCATTTACAGGCAGACGGAAGGGTATTCCATGGACGGTACCCGTTACGAATCCGACAAAGGCATCCGTCTCAACCGCCGTTTCATGCTCACGGCGGATACCGGCTTCAACCTCAGCATCCCCATCTGGCGTTTCAGCCTGGACCTCTCGCCGGCGTTCCACTACCTGGTCACCAACAACTTCACCGAATTCCAACAGTCCATCGACCCGCTCACCGACCGCCCCATAGGCACCCCTTCCGAAAAGTCCGTCCATTGGTACTTCTCCATCTCCGGCGGCATCAGCTGGTTTTTCTGATTCACTGTCGTACAAGGTGTGTTTTCATGTGTGACACCTTGTACGCGGGAACATCCTCCAAGCAAGTTTTACGTACACGATATGCCACCTGAAATCACACCTTGTACAAAACACCCTGGCTGAGAAGCGAAGGGTGGAAGCCGGTTTCGTCGGAGCGCTCCCGTTTTTCTTGCTTTTGCCGTTCCGATTTTGTAATTTTGTACGATTATGGGCATTTCGGAGCGGAAATGGACCGTCCGGGAACCGGGAAATCCGGAAACGGTGGGACGGCTGGCGACGGAACTCGGCGTGGACCGGGTTCTGGCGGAGCTGCTGGTCCAGCGCGGCGTGGAGACCTTCGAGCAGGCCCGCCGGTTTTTCCGCCCCTCGCTCGGCGACTTGCACGATCCGTTCCTGATGAAGGATATGGACAAGGCCGTGGAGCGGCTCCATGAGGCGATTTCCAAAGGCCAGAAGATCCTGGTCTATGGAGATTACGACGTGGACGGTACGACGGCCGTCGCCCTGGTCTATTCCTTCGTCCGCCGCTTCACCAAACGGGTCGAATACTACATCCCGGACCGGTATGACGAAGGCTACGGCCTGTCTTACAAGGGATTGGACTGGGCGTCGGATAACGGAATCGACCTGCTGATCACCCTGGACTGCGGCATCAAGGCCATCGAGAAGGTGGAATACGCCCGGAGCAAGGGCATCGACGTCATCATCTGTGACCACCACCTCCCGGAGAATGAACTGCCGGCTGCGGTGGCGGTGCTGGACCCTAAGCGGGAGGACGACCATTATCCGTTCGACGACCTTTGCGGCTGCGGCGTGGGCTTCAAGTTCGTTCAGGGCTATTCCCAGAAATACAACATCGATTTCGAGACCCTGGAACCTCTCCTGGACCTCCAGGTCGTGTCCATCGCCTCCGACCTCGTCTCCATGGTGGGGGAGAACCGTATCCTGGCGCATTTCGGCCTCAAGCGGCTGAACGAGAACCCGCGTAAGGGACTGCTGGCCATGATCAATCTCGCGAAACTGGAACCCGGTCACGTGGGCATCGACGACATCGTGTTCAAGATCGGTCCCCGCATCAATGCCGCCGGCCGTATGGAATCCGGACGGTTGGCCGTGGAACTCCTTACGGCGATGGATGACCGCTCGGCCTTCCAGATCGGCGAGAAGATCAACGACAACAACAACGAACGGAAGAACATTGACCGGGAAATCACCCAGGAGGCGCTCGAGATGGTATCCGGCGGCACCGCCCTGGAGACGGAGAACGTGACCATCGTCTATAATCCCACCTGGAACAAGGGGGTCGTGGGCATCGTCGCCTCCCGCCTCGTGGAGGCCTATTACAAGCCCACGGTCGTGCTCACCAAGTCCAACGGATTCGTCACCGGATCGGCCCGCAGCGTCGCCGGATTCGACCTGTATGCCTCCATTGAGAGCTGTGCGGACCTGCTGGAGAACTTCGGCGGCCACGTGTATGCCGCCGGCCTCACGATGAAGGAGGAGAACCTGAAGGAATTCTGCCGGCGGATGAACGCTTTCGTCTCCGGCAACATCACCAAGCAGGAACTCACCCCGGTCGTGGACATCGACGCCCGGCTGGACTTCTCGCAGATTACGCCCAAGTTCTTCCGCATCCTCAAGCAGTTCCAGCCCTTCGGCCCCGGCAACGCGAATCCCGTGTTCCTTACGGAGGACGTCTATGACGCCGGCAACGGCCGCAAAGTAGGCGCCGGCGGCATCCACCTCAAGCTGGACCTCATGCAGGAATCCCAGCCCTACCGCCAGATTCCGGCCATCGGCTTCAACATGGCCGACTTCTACGACCACATCAAGGCCGGCAACCCCATCGACGTCTGCTACTCCATCGTCGAAAACTTCTACCGCGGCTCCTCAACCCTCCAGCTCAGGCTCAAGGACATGCGCGAGCGGGATGAGTTGATTTAACCCTTACTGCGCAATGAACGCATAGGTGATCGTCCCCATCTGACGGGCGGGGGCGGTGGTGGAGGCGTTGAAGAGGCTCATGCGGGCGGCGCGGGTGGCGAAGGCGCGGAGGCAGCCGTCGCCGGAGGAGGAGCCGTTATCGACTTTGGCGTCGATGACTTTGCCCTGGTTGTTCACCGTGATGATCACCGTTACCTGTCCGGCGCCCACGCAGCGGTAGGCGGGGATGGGGAGACGGGTGGCCTTGCGCCCGTCCAGGGACCAGGAAAGCACGGAGGGACCGCTGTAGGTCTCTTTCTTGCGAGGCTCGGGTTTGGAAGGGGTGACAGGGTCCTGGACGAAGTCCTCGGGATTGTCCTGGACGCGGTTCTGGCCGTCTTTGAGCTCCTGGGCCAGGCGTTCGGCGTCTCGGTACAGCTGGTCCGCATCGGTGTTCCGGTCGTCCTTGAGCTGGGCGGAACGGTTCACGGCGACGTTGCGGACTTCCATCCGCTGGGCGGCGATCATGCTTTCCAGCTGCTCCAGGGCGCTCTGTTTCAGCTCTACTTGACGTTCCAGCTCCTCTTTTTCTTCCTGTTTCGTGAAATCCAGCACAAAGGAATTCTCCCGCTGGAGTGAATAACCGATCCCGCCCAGCAGCAAGACGATAATCACCGCGAGGTGTACGATCGCGGTGATGAGAAGGCCTGCTTTCTGGTCGGGGGAGAGCTTCATCTGCGGCGTTTGCTGCGTTTTTCCAGCGCTTCCTCCACCGTGGTAGTCAGGACGTCGATCGCCACCTTGTTATGGCCGCCCTGGGGGACGATGATGTCGGCATAGCGCTTGGAGGGCTCGATGAACTGCAGGTGCATGGGCTTCACGGTCTCGCAGTAGTGTTCGATGGCGGTCTGGATGTCGCGGCCGCGCTCGGCCATGTCCCGGACGATGATGCGGAGGACGCGGTCATCGTCATCGGCATCCACGAAGATCTTGATGTTCAGCTGGTCGCGGAGCTCCTTGCAGGTGAAGATGAGGATGCCTTCCACGATGATGACCTCCGCCGGTTCCACGGTGACGGTTTCAGTCGTGGACCGGGAGCAGGTGATGTAGGAGTACACCGGCTGCTGGATGGTCTTGCCCTGCTTAAGTTCCCGGATCTGCTGGCACATGAGTTTCCAGTCGATGGCATCGGGGTGGTCGAAGTTGATGTTCTTCCTTTCCTCGACGGGCACATGGCTGGAATCCTTGTAGTAGGAATCCTGCGGAATGACGGTCACCCTGCCTTGGAGCTGCTCCGTGATGGCCTTGACGACCGTGGTCTTTCCTGAGCCGGATCCTCCGGCGATACCGATGACAAGCATAGCGTGGGTGTGGTTAGGCGGTTATTTTCTTAAAACTCGGCGTTTTTCGGGGTACGCGGGAACGGAATGACGTCGCGGATGTTCGCCATGCCGGTGACAAAGAGCAGCAGGCGCTCGAAACCGAGGCCGAATCCGCTGTGCGGCACGGTGCCGTAGCGGCGGGTGTCGATGTACCATTCGAGGTTCTTGCGGGACATGCCCAGTTCGTCGATGCGGGTCTCGAGCTTCTTTAGGTCCGCCTCACGCTCGGAACCGCCGATGATCTCGCCGATCTTCGGGAAGAGGACGTCCATGCCGCGGACGGTCCTTCCGTCCTCGTTCTGCTTCATGTAGAAGGCCTTGATGTCCTTGGGGAAGTCGATGAGGATGACCGGCTTGCCGAAGTGCTGCTCCACGAGGTAACGCTCGTGTTCGCTCTGAAAATCGGTGCCCCAGTGGACCGGATACTCGAACTGCTTGCCGTCCGCGATGGCCTTTTCGAGGATTTCCACGGCCTGCGTATAGGTGACGCGCTCGAAAGCGATGCCGAGCACGCTCCGGAGGCGCTCGATAAGGCCCTCGTCATATTTGTCGTTGAGGAACTTGAGGTCGTCCATGCAGTGGTCCAGGGCATACTGGACAAGGTATTTCACGAACTCCTCGGCCAGCTCCATGTCGTCGTTGATGTCATAGAAGGCCATTTCCGGCTCGATCATCCAGAACTCCGCGAGGTGGCGCGGGGTGTTGGAATTTTCCGCCCGGAAAGTGGGGCCGAAAGTATAGATCTCGCCCACGGCGGTAGCGCCGAGCTCGCCCTCGAGCTGGCCGCTCACGGTGAGGCTGGTCTTCTTGCCGAAGAAATCCTTGGAGAAGTCCACATTGCCCTTCTTGTCCAGCGGGATGTTCTTGAGATCCATCGTGGTGACCTGGAACATGTCGCCGGCGCCCTCCGCATCGGATTCGGTGATGAGCGGGGTGTGGAGATAGACGAAGCCCTTGTCGTTGAAGAACTTATGGATGGCGAACGCCATGGCGTGACGGATGCGGAGCACCGCGCCGAAGGTGTTCGTACGAAGGCGCATGTGGGCCACGGAACGGAGATACTCCAGGGAGGTGTCCTTCTTCTGGAGCGGGAAGCGCATCGGGTCGCATTCGCCGATGACCTCGATCTCCTTCGCCTGGATCTCCACATGCTGACCGCTGCCGATGGAAGCGACAAGTTCACCCTTCACGGCGAGGGAAGCGCCGGTGGTAATCCGCTTGATGGTCTCGTCGTCAATGATTTCTGTATTGGCGACGACCTGGATATTGTTGATGGTGGAGCCGTCGTTCAGAGCGATGAATTTTACCTGTTTGTTGCCTCTCTTGGTGCGGACCCAACCTTTGGCCAGCACCTCTGCACCCGGCTCCATGCCGAGCAGCTCCTTGATCTTGATTCTCTTCATAATGGGTATAATCGTCTAAATCGTACAAATATACGGAAAATATCCCTATTTCCCTACGATGAAAGCGGGAATCTCCGTGAGACCGCTTTCATTCGGAACCTGTAGTGTCGAGAACCAACACAAACACCCCTTCAACGGGGTTCGTGAATCAATCAAGGTTCAATCGCCCTGATCCGGGTGGCATAAAAGTTCCAATTTGCCTTGTAAAGTTCAACGGATTCGGCCGGAACCAGAATCGGGCAATCATTCGTATCGTTCAGCATATTTGTACTGCCCGCCGGAGGGGTTTTGCGATAACTATAGAAAGAGGCCAGGCTGCGGCAGCCACTGAAAGCCTCAACCCCGATGGTGGCTACACTTTCCGGAAGGGCGACGGTAGGCAAACTGCTGCAGCCCTTGAATGCGGCACTGTCGATCGTAACCACACTTTCGGGGATGACCACGGATGACAAACTGGAGCAACCGGCAAAGGTATTGTAGGAAATCAGGCGTATGCTTTCCGGAATGACGGTCGATTTCAGGCTGCTGCAATTCTGGAAAGCACCGGGGCCAATCTCGGTAACGCTGTCCGGAATGACGACCGATTTCAGGCTGCTGCAATTCTGGAAAGCACCGGTTCCGATCTCGGTAACGCTGCCCGGGATGTCCACCGTTTCCAGGCTGCTGCAATCGGCGAACGTGCTGACCCCGATGGCTGTCACGCCCTGCGGAATCCGGAGGGACTTCAACGCGCTGCAGCCTTCGAAGGCGTGTTCTTGCAGCGTGGTAAGGCTCTTGGGAAGAACGACGGAGACCAGGCTGCTGCAGCCGATGAAGGCCAGGTCCATGATGACCGTCACGCTCTCCGGGATGGAAACGGACCTCAGGCTGGAACACTTGTTAAATGTGCCGGTACCGATCGTGGAAAGCCCCTCCGGGAGGACGGCGGATTCCAAACTGCTGCAGCCGGCAAAGACAAAATGAGCGAAATCCTTCACGCTATCCGGAAGGACGACGGATTTCAAGCCGCTGCAATTCTGGAAAGCGTAGCGCCCCACGGTGGTGACGCTGTTCGGGATCGTGACCGATTCCAGGCCGGTGCAACCATAAAACGCATTCTCCCCGATCGTGGTCACGCCATCGATAATGTCGTAACTGACAAGGCAGTCGGTATCAACATACTTGTCAAGGCGACCCGTGCAAGTACCGCGCATGTGAACCTGTTTGCTGTTCTGCTTGAATGCGCCATCGTTGACGGACGTTACACTCAGCGGAAGGCTGATTTCGGACAGGTTGCAGCCTTTGAATGCATTAACGCCAATCTTAGTAACACCGTCCGGAAAGACGATCGATGTCAGGCTGCTGCAGCCTTCGAATGCATGGTGGCCAATCTTAGTAACACCGTCCGGAAAGACGATCGATGTCAGGCTGCTGCAGCCTTCGAATAAACCATTCGGGATAGTAGTCACACTCCCAGGGAGGCTTACAGAGGTTACGCTGCTGCAATCTTTGAATGCATATTGACCGATACCCGTAACGCTGTCCGGTATGGAGAAGCCAGTCAGGCTGCTGCACCCTTCGAAGGCATTGTCCTCAATCGAGGTAATCTTTCCGCGAATATCCACGGAAGCGAGGCCGCTGCACCCCTTGAACGCCGACGCGCCGATCGTCGTCACCCTTTCCGGAAGGGTGATGGACGCCAGACTGAGGCATTGCATGAACAGCTCCCCGCTGACCTGCTGGATCTGGGGCGGAAGCGTAATGGAAGCGAGAAGATTCCACTCCTTGAACATGGCCTCCGGAAGGGAGGACAGGCCCGTAAAGAACTGGAACTCATCGAATGACTTATAGGTCTTGATGGCCCCGAAGGCCGATTTGACGGCCTCTCCCGAAGTCACGGCCGCTGCTTCGGCATAAGACAGTTCTCCATCCCCGTTGGTGTCGAACGCCGCCACAAGCTTCGCTTTCACTTTGTCGTCCGCAAACGGGATGGGCGTATTATTATCCTCATAGGCATTAACATGGACCTGACAGGTTGCCGTCTTTTCCCCTGCCTTTGCCGTAATGGTAGCCGTGCCAGGGTTGACCGCAGTGACACATCCTTCGCCATCTACCGTCGCGACGTTCTCATCCGAAGAAATCCAGGTAACCGTCTTGTCAGCCGCATCTTCCGGCTCGACAGTGGCATGCAGGATGGCCGATTGGCCGACGGCAAGGGACAATTCCGCCTTGTCTAAGGAAATGCCCGTCACTTCGCCCGGAACGGACGGGCCAATCCGCAGGGACGCCATCTTGGAAAGGGTGTTCCTTTCGATGGTGAAACTGGACGAAGCCGTTTTCTCAAACCGGCCGCCCTCGCTGTCCGTTACCGTCAGGGTAATGCCTTCGCTGAATGTCACCGGAGGAATCACCAGCCAGAACACGGTTGCATTCTCTTCGCTGTCGCCGAGGAGGACCGGCGTGTCAAAGCGTATGAAAATCTCCGTTGCCGCCGACTCCTCAAAGGTGAGGGTGGGCACCTGATCCGTCCGGGCTACCACCGTTGCCTGTCCGGCAAGCGGCTCGGAATCATTACCTCTGACGGAGAGGGAAGAGATAGAGACATTGTCGCCGTAGAGCCTGAGTGTCAGATAACCGCAGAGATTCCTGAACAACAGCTGGTTGTCATCCGTTACCGAAATCATCGTATTGGCTCCGGGGCCGAAGGAATTCACCCGATACCCCTGTTCCGAAGGCAGTGTAACCGTTATCTCGCCATCGTTCGATATCCGGGTATCTTCCCGGTAAGGATACACGGCATACACCTTGTCAAGGGAGTTCCCGACGATGAAAGCATCATTGGGAACCAGGACAAACGTCCCGGAATTCTCCCCGTCCTTCCCGTCGAAGCGATATTCCCGGTTAAAGGTGTACCGGTTGAAAATGGACACCCGGTCATCGGCATTCCAGAGCACGCGGAGGCCACTGTCCACGGAAACCCGGACCGCAGGCTCCTCGATTGTGGCGTAAAACACCTCCTCCCCGTTATCGACAAATACGGAACCCGTTTCTTTGGCGACGCAGGCCGAAAGAATCAATCCGCAAAGGGCAAGGAATAGACGATTCTGTTTCATAACGGTAGCAATGATTGGATTCTACACAAACTACATGCTGGGATCAGTCCCATTCGATTTCTTTTCCCTGTTCGCTGATGTTTTCGGTATTGCTTCTTAGGAACGATGTCTCTGAGTCGAGAACGACAAAACGGATCACAGGAGGACAATAATGCGCCATCCTTCGTACTATATAAATGTCATGTGTGGCTGTCATGGTATCTGGTGAATTCTAATTAGAAGTGCAGCACACTTCAAAAGTTAAAATTAAATAATTGTTCACAGAATTCCAAATGCGTCTTGTAACCGAGGGACTTACGGGGCCTGTGGAAAGAAAACCTAATAGAAAAAGCAACCGGTCCAACAAAAAAAAGCAGCCCTTGGAAGGCTGCTTCTTTGAAATATGTTCCGCGGGGATTATTTGTCTCCGCCGGGTTTACGGGAAGCGTACATGATCTTCAAGGCGGAGCAGCGGCGCAGCTCCTGCTTGACATCGGAGACGATACCCATTCTCACATCCTCGTCAACGCGGAGGTTGACGGTCATGAG
>Ga0310697_10006222_pt1 | contig 11387 bp, 21 predicted proteins | sample 172DNAGHGlowgp2_FD_203883 | JGI IMG/M metagenome (GOLD analysis project Ga0310697, IMG submission 203883) | Sheep rumen microbial communities from Palmerston North, Manawatu-Wanganui, New Zealand - 1728 DNA GHGlow gp2 (v2) (version 2) | ecosystem: Host-associated > Mammals > Digestive system >... | reverse complement strand
TTTCTGTGCAAAAAAGCGGCTGCACACTTCCCGCTGTCAAAAGTCATCAAACTGAGCTTCGGAAAGGCTATTACGGCCAGTCCACGGGGTTATGCAGCCGCTATGTTGAGCGCCAGCAGGGCATGAAAAAAGCCCCTCGCTGGCGACGGGCAACCACTCTTGGCTGCTCAGTTTGATTTTACTTTTGACGGTGCAAAAATACAACCTTTTTTGAAACCGGCAAAATTTTTCTGCAAAAAAACAACAAAAAATGAGCACGACATACACAACATCCGACCGTAAAAACAAGAGGACGAAGCCCCGCACCGGCTGCATATACAAGGAACAATGGAGCGACGACAAACATGGCAGAGGCAGCCGTGGCGGTGCAAAACTGGTCTGTTGTCGGCAAGTGTGGACCGTTGGTGACGCGCAAGGGAGAAACGCCGTGGGATAGATGTATCTTTGCAGCCGGAAACCTGATTTTGTAAACCAACAAAAAAAACAACATCATGAAGAAATTTTTCAACGATCACATCGTCCTCTGCATCGTCGTAGCCGTGGCCGTGGCTGGCACCGCCCTCTACTTCGCTCTGGACAACCGCAAGAAGCTCAAAGGCCTCGCCAACGGCCTGGCCGGTGTCATAGCCGCAGGGCAGGAGACACCAGCTGCAGCAGAGCAGTAAATCCATACGTATAAAATATGGACGAACAGAAAAAGGCCCGTCTGGTGGGCCTCTCGGAAAGAACCTTAACCAATTATTTCATTAAACCCATGAGCACAACCGCTATCAAAGACAAACTGCAGTTCCGCATCGTCAACGGGAAGAAGAACGCCACCACCGGAGCTGTCACCAAAGGCCTCGACAGCCTGGGCGTAGCCCTGGCCACCGGTCATTATGATGTGGGCGGCGTGACCTTCGACAGTTCGAAGGATCTCACCACCCTCGACATCCACCGCCACAACCCGCGCTTCCTCCATTCGGCAGGCTACAAGTCGGCTCACGTCGTCCTCGACGACATGACCGCCGAAGAGGTCGCCGCCGGTGGTGTGAACCCGTACAAGAACGGCAACTTCGACACCAATTGCATCGTCAAGATGGAGTCGATGGACGATGAGCTCTCCATCCGCTATATCAAGGAGAGCCTGCGCCTCAACCCGCGCTACGTCAGCCAGGTCACCATCATCTCCGACGACGAGGCCATGTTCGACGGCCAGATGTCGATGGCCTACCTCTCGCCCTACCACCACGAGAACACCCGCGATATCGACCTGACGGAGCACTACTCTGTCAACCAGTACCGCGACACCAAGATCACCATCCCGTTCCAGCCGGGCGAGATGCAGTGGAACGACAACCTGCTGTGGATCCTGAAGGGTATCCCCGCCGGTGCCACGGTGACGGTGTTCGTCGAGTTCTACGACGAGTAATCCCACAAAAGCCTAGGAACCATTACCTCAGCCAAGGTATTTCACGGCCGGTGTCGGACCCTCCCGGCATCGGCTTTTTTCTTTGAACCACAACCCAATAGAGATGAAACAAGAAAAACTCACCGGCACCCATGGAGCCAGCTTCCGCCACAAGGCGGGCGACGCCAAGGCGCGAGCCTTCTATGCTGCCGGCAATCCCGCCACTGACGAGCTGATGGCCGCCATCGACAGTGCTGCCGGCAAGGAAGCCCGTGCTGGCAACGCTGGCGGTTCCATGCTGAGCGGCATTGCCGACATCATAGGCAGTCTCGGCCAGGGCGTATCGTCGAGCATCGCCGCCGCCAACAACAAGAGCTACACCGAGACCCGCAACACCAACATCTTCAAGACCAACCGCACCCTGATGTGGGGCGGCATCGGCGTTGCCGCCGTGCTGGTGGTCGGCGTGGTGCTGATCCTGGTGCTTCGCAAAAAATAGCAACCATGACCGATGTGCGCGTAGAGAAGGTAGGGTCGGCCAGTCTGGGTCAGTGTCCTGCTGCTGTCGTTGTCGATGACGACGGCGACACGGTGTTCGTTGTCAACGCCGACGTCTTCCCCACCCTAGGCGAAGGCGAGCAGTATTTCATACTGGCCCACGAGCTGGGCCACCGTCTGCTCGGCACCTCGAGCGAAGAAGAGGCCGACGCTTTCGCCCTGGGGCTCACCGCCGGACGCCGGCGACGTTCGCTGAAGGACGCCGTGCGTGCCGTGGCCGCCATGCGTGCCGTGCCGGCAGCGCGCGTCGAGGCGCTGTACTGCCTCTGCCGCCGTATCGACAAAAACCATAACAAGATATGAAAAAACAGAAACGCTTTATGTTCGACGGCGACCAGCCCGTCGTGGAGAGCAAGGGAACCCTGTCGCCTGCCGGCGATGCCGCCGAGGAAGCCTACAAGATAGGGCAGCTCCTTGGTCGGAACGCACTCTACCGCCGTCCCGGCCTGCACGTGGGCCGCTGGTTCCTCAGCGCCGAGCTGCTGGTGCAGACGGCCCTGCTCGTCGCCGTCGTCATACTCATAACCAAAACCAAATGAAAACCATGACCAAACAACGTACATTCGCCGCCGACGGGATCCTGCAGCTCCGTCAGCTCAGCGTTGCCGAGCGGAAAGGGCAACTGAAAAATGAACCTCTGGCTCTCAAGACCGCACTCTTGGAAATCAATCCGTCGCGCATTGCAGGACCCACAGGCGACGATGTCTTAGCCGGTGCCATAACGCAGGGCGACTACAGTGGTGTGGTGAGCATGGAGCGTTCCGTGCTCGACGAGGCACTGGGACGCCTGGTGAAGGCCGGACGCATCACCTCCGAGCAGATGGCCGCCGCCCTCGATTACTGGGACAAGGCCCACTCGCCTGCCGCTGCTGCGCCGGAACCCGACCCGGAACCCTCGCCTGCCGACAGCTGGACGCTGATGGGCGTGACGATGAAGAAGCTGTGGTGGGTGGCCTCCGGTGTCGGCGCTGTGCTGCTGGTGACCCTCGTCGTCAAGATGATTGTCAAGAAATGAGCGAGCACGAATACCTGCGACTGATGCTTGCCTGGCGCACCGCCACGGCGGTTTGTGCTGTGGTCTTGGTCGTCATAACCATCAAACGACTCAAATCACTATGAAAAAGCAAAAGATATTCCGCGCCGACGGCGCCACGCTGGGCGGTTTCAATGCCAGCTCCGGCACGTTCTCTGTCAATGACCGTGCCGCCCTGCTTGAGGTGTACCGCCTCTACAGCGGTGCCCACCAAGGCGTGAACAACGAAAAAACTGTGCGTGTACACTCTGCATCGAAGCAGCTCATACTGAAATCTCAAGCCGAACATCTCATGGCACTGCTCCGCAAGGCCGGGGCTTCTGTCAAGAGCTACGACCGCAAAAGCAACACCAACAATGCCTTGATTCTGAAGTGCAACGACAAAGCCAATGCCCAGAAGGTCCTTGGCATCGTAAACGCCATGCTGAAGCTGGCCGAGAAGGTGCAGAGCCTGGATGAGACGTACACGATAGATCCGAGGTATCCCTCCGGCATGGCCATCAGTGCCACCAGCGGCACCGTGAGCGTCAGCTATTGGATACCATACAACAAAGCCGCCGCCGAACAAGCCCGGACAGAGGCATCGCAATCGGCCACCGTGCAGCTCCAGCAGGCCGATGCCGACAGTGCCACGGCTGCCGCCGCACTGGCCGCTGAAGAAGCCGCACGCAAGACCACCATGGGCAAGACGCTGCGCATCGTCGGCATCGCCGCCATTGCCGCTCTGGTGATAGGCGCGGTGGTGCTGGTGATAGTCAAAACCAAGAAAAAGTAAGACGCCATGGCTAAAGGAAGTGCAGCAGCAATCGGACTGAGCGCGGCCAAGGGCGTTGCATATGTGCCTAAAAAAGCCATCGACACATCCATGGGTGTAGCAGAACATGCCGCCGTTAAGACCATAGACTTTGCATTGGAACAGCCGAAGGCTGCCCAAATGCATAAGTACGGCGAAGCCACGAGCGCCGAGAGCATCGCCTATCGCGAACGTCTTGACAACGTCAGCCACACTGCCGCCACGGTGGACAATGTGATGAACGTGGCCACCGACCCCAAGAAGATATTGGGCATAATCATGCTTGTGCTGTTGGTATGTTTCATCATCTGGCTGCTGAAGGATCAGCTGAAGACCGTGTTCAGCGGCGTCGGCGAAGTCGTCGACAGCTTCTTCAAGAAGATAAAAGCCCGCAAGATCGCCAAAGAGAAGGGCGGCAATACCGATCCCGATATCAGGACCCTGAGCAATTCCGAGGCCCTGGCCTTGGCCGACAGTATCTACAGTGCCTTCTCCTGGATCGACGACAAAGAACAGGTCATATACTCCTCCCTGCGACAAATCGAGGGTGATATCAACTGGGAACTGGTTCAGCAGCAATGGGGTCCGACCCGTCAATTCAAGCGTTTCGTCACCGGCAACAAGAGTGTGAACCTGCCCATGGCACTTTGTCTCCTCGACCGAGACGAGACCGAGATGTGCCGGAGCATACTCCGCAACAACGGTGTTGTCAACCTTGGATTCTAAAAAATCAACACAATGAAAAAGACAGACTATTCCATAGTGATAGCAGCGGTGCTGCTGGCTGTACTGATAGCACTGATCAACCGGGTGCTTGTCGGCGGTCCGGGTGACGAGCCTGCGCACGTCCGCCTGAAGAACCGGCTGCACCGTGCGCGCTACAGCGACGACGAAGCCACCATGGTGGCCGTGCGCCTCTATCGCACCAACAACCGCGCCACCGCCGCCCCTCTGCCGCTGACACAGGGGTCGTGCGGATGGCAGGTCGAGCTGGTGCAGCGCCTGCTGAACCGCCTCTGCCATTGCCTCCTGGTGGAGGATGGCTACTGGGGCACCGCCACCGAACGCGCCATCCACCGCTACTACACAAACCGGGGCCGCTACGGCGTGCCGGTGTGGAACCGTTTCTTCTCCTACGTCGGCATCAGCTACCGTATGGATGCCACACAGTTCGCCGATATGATCAACACACTTCAGACCGACCTGATGTAAAACGCATAGGACACCATGAGAATAACCTGGAAACACATAACGATATCCGCCATCATCCTGTTGGTTGTGATTGCCCTCATCCTCTATCTGCGGAAGAAAGACCCTGAGGAGGAAACTGGTGAGGCGGAGGAGCCGTTGGCGCCGGAACCGTCGCTGGCACCGCCGGCGACCGGCAGCACGTCCGGCTGGACACAGCCCTACCAGTGGGGCAGCGGTACAATGGCCAACCCGTGCCAGCCCGTCAGGCGGCTGCAGACGGCTATGAACCACTTTCTGCAGAAGCATATCAGCGTCGACGGTGCTTGGGGACGTGAGACCGAGAACGCCGTGGCCAAGCTGCGTGAAAACTCTCTGCGGCTCAACAACCACGACATGGGAATCTTCGTCGATTACAACTTCGCCGCATACATCGACCCTGTGCAGCGGCCTAAGAATGCCGCGAGCCACTGGCAGCTGACCAATGCCGGAATATCCGGCATCGAGAGCCTTGTCAACACCGACCTGCGCAGCGGTGGATATTTCCAATCATCAATAGCCTAAACCTCTATACCATGAAAACCTCGTCCGAGGGCATAGCCCTGATAAAGAAATTAGAAGGCTGCAGCCTCAAGGCCTACCCCGATGCCGACGGTTATAGCGTAGGCTACGGCCACTACGGCGTCAGCGCCGGCACCGTCATCACCCAGGAGGAGGCCGACGAGCTTCTCGCCGGCGACCTGGTGCGCTTCGAGGCCGCCGTGCAGCGTGTGGCCAATGTCACGCCGCTGGCGCAACACCAGTTCGACGCCCTGGTATGCCTCTGCTACAACATCGGCAGCGGGGCCTTCCAGAACTCGACGGTGGCGCGTCTGATCCGCGAAGGCGGTGCGGCGCCCCGCGCCGAGCTGCGTGCTGCATGGATGCTGTGGAACAAGAGCCAGGGCAAGACCCTCGACACCCTGGTGCGCCGCCGCAACCTGGAGTACGACCACTACGCCGGCAACGACGTGATGAAAAAAAAAACTGATCCTTGCATTGGCGATATCCATCCTAATGTCGACCCTCGCCATTGCCGTCTTAAGTAAACCAAAACAACAGATACCATGAGCAGATTATCAAACACCCGACCCAACAGCCGCAAGGCCGTGGCCATGATACGACAGATAGCCTCACAGCAGCAGCCCGTGGAGATCGATACCGAGAAGGTGCTCGAGATCATCGGCGACACCACTGTGGTGCAGATACCCTTGACCACCGACGCGGCCAACCCCATGGTGCGCCACGCCGCGCAGCCTTTCCGCCGTGGCACCGAGGGCGTGTACGTCAACGGTGTGCGTCTGGCTGCAGACGACTATACCGTGCTGGGTACTGGCAACGGCACCGGCATCATGATCGACGACATCGACGAACACGACGAGGTGACGCTCACCGCCGACGTGGTGGAGCAACAATAAAAGTATGTATTATATATAATAAATAAAGATATGAGCAAAAAGATCCGACTCAACCAGGTCGCCCTGCAGCGCGACCTGAAGGTCACAAAGCCTGTTGGCAATGTGACGATACCCGCAGGCAGCAACTATGCCACCATCTCGGCCACCAAGGACGGTCGCCAGAAGAGCGTTCAGGAAGTGCTGGAGGAAATGTTCAGCGGCGACAAGATGCCGACTGTGGTGCAGCCCACGGTATCCCTTGACGCCAAATGTGCCGTCTTCGAAGGAGACGAAAACGTGCGTGCCATGGCCGCTTTCCCCAACGTCGTCTACGCCGAGGTCGGCTCGGAAGTGAGAGCCACCGGCATTGTGGGTTTTGCCCCGGGCAGCTACGAGTTCGGGCCGACACCGACAGGCTGCGCCATGACCGAGAGCAGCATAAAGATGGTGTCCAATAAAACAGGAGACATCGACCCCGTCGACGATGTCATGACGTGCGAAAGTATCCTCTACGGGGAGGAACTGAAGGTGCAGGCCGAGGTCTCATACTCTGAGGGGCTGACACCCTCGACGCAGCTGGGTGAGCCGGCCGCCAGTCTAAAGATTGCTGCCGGCACCGCTACCAAAGCCTCGCAGAAGATCGTCGCCATCGAGGCGGCCTTCTTCGGACCCTCGCCATACACCTACGAAGAGATGGTGTCTGATGGCAATGATAATGTCAGAGAGGTGGTACGTGCCTTGAGACACGTAGTGCGGCCCCTTGTTGACGGCGAGGTGTTCGAAATCACCTCGGAGGCCGACACCAAGAGCTTCATGCTGGCGGTACCAAACAACATCGGCGACAAAAGCTACAGCATCAGTGCAGTGCTGCCCGACAGCCTGAATGCCGTGGTCAACGACTTCAATAGCTACAACCATATCTCTTCCATAGGAAGTGCCAACAAGGAGACCGAGCTGTATCACGACTACACCCTCTTCTGGTGGACACCGGAGTCGTTGCAGGAAGGCACCCGCGTACAAATAACCCTTAAAATCAAATAGCCATGGCAAAGACAGCAACTATACCCAATAAGATGCAGTTGCCCGACAGCATCGGGCGCATGAATGCCCGTCCGTTGGACGGCGACAGTTTCTTCACCTCCCTTGCCGCTGCGCGCACCTATGCCGCCACCGGAGCGACAGCCTATATAGGCCAGGTGCTTACGGTGGTGGAGAACGGCGTGGTGACACTGTACAAGGTGGCCGACGCCAGCGGCACGCTGAAGGCGGTGCTCGACGAGGACAGCCCGCTGCCTTCGGGCGGCGGCAAGGGCGTGGGCAGCCGTGTGAACCTTACAGGCCAGCAGGTCAACGACCTGATCGGCGGCACCGGCTACACGTTCAACGCCGAGGGTACGGTGACGGTGCTGGCTCTCTACGTCAACGGCCTGATGCAGGATAGCACACTCTACGCTATGAACGGCAACAAGCTGACGGTGAGCCTCACCGCCGGCGACCCCGAGATCCTTGAGGGCGACACGGTGAGCATCCTCTACAGCGTCAGCGAGTAGCGAATGAATACCAGCGGCGGGGAGTGGGCGACCGCCCTCGCCGCTCCAATTATATCAACAAAAAACACTGCACCACCATGGGACGAAAAATAAGACCTGGCCAACTGGACTTGACCACATTCGATGAGGATTTCCTATCCAAATCGGAAATCGTCAAGTATCATTCCAATCTACATTGCCGCCGAGCCCAATCTGTCGACAACTCCAAATGGGGAGCGATCGGTGATATTACTATTACCCCCTCTGACAGTATCGCCTGCAATCCCGGCGATTACTATAAGCTTATGTATCCGGTGACGAAAATCAACATGGCGGGATTGTCTATTGCCAAAGAGCCGAGTGATATATCTGCCATGGCGGGCTTTGCTTTAGAAATGGAATTCGGCAGCAAGGGTGAGTATCTGTTCTTTCCACCGAGATACGATGAAAGTGTTCCGCTTTTCATCTCATCCTCGCCGGAGATAACATCTCCATGGGCATTTCCCACGCTGACCGGCGGCGGTGTGTTCGTCTACCATTTCTTCCCGATGGCAGCCCGGTGGGCATACACCATAAATAGAGTCATCACTGAATGAAGATAAAAGGAAAACAGGTTGAATTCACTGCCGCCGAGGCGCAGGCGCTGCTGTCGCTGGCGGGGCTGACGCCGACGCTGCTGGAGCAGCTGCAGCAGGCAGCCGCCGAGCAGGTGGTGACGCTGCAGGAGGTCGAGAACACCGAGGGCGTGGTCACCATAGACAGGCCTGCCAACGGCGTCTGCTACCGTGTGCTGTATCCCACGGTGTCGATAGTGGTGGGCGAGGTGGCCGAGAATGCCACATTATGGATAGAGTTCTGCTGCGGACTGCTGTCTGAAAACACCACCTTCGCACTGCAGGCCGCTCAGGACATATACTTCCTTCGCAGCACCTCGGAACCCATCCACCCGATGGAGTCAGGCAGCTACTACCAGATCAAGATAACGAACCGTTTCGGCAGACTGTATGCCGAGTTCATGGGCACCACCATACTGGCCCCCATCATGGAAGAGGAGGAGGAGCAATGAGCAATTTTCTGGCCGGAGCACTGGTGATACCGAGTCTGCGCATTTTCTTCAAGTCGCATACTCTGCCCGCCACATCCTGGGCTGAAGTAAACCCGCCCTTCGATGAGTACAAGACCGTCGTCGGCACCACGCGCAGGATAGTGCGCCTGCCGCACCATGTGCAGCGCGGGTATACAGAGGAGGGCTTCATCGCCGCCGAGTCGATGTTCCGGCTCCAGCTGACCGAGGACGGCAAGCTGGAGAGCCTCTACCACGAACACCCGTCGTGGTCGACCGTGTTCGTGGCAGCGGAGCTTGCCAATGTGGACAGGACCAACCCCACCGGCGACTGGGCTTACGCCGCCGGCGGCGGCCCCGGCGGCAGCTGGTTCGGCGGCCGGTATTGACACTGAGCGCAACAAAAAACAAAAAAGAATATGACTATCAAACGCATTTTATCGGAGCTTGGCGGCTTTGTGGGCCGCGGCTTCCGCTACGAGAGGTACGACTTCTCGGACATGGGCAAGACAAAAGACCTGCTGGACTTCTGCGCCGTGCTGCGTATCCATCCCGTCGGCTTCAGCTGGAGCAAGATACGCCTGGTCATCGGCGGGCCGGTGTCGGCAGCCGGCACGCTGGATCTCTTCTCGCGCCGCGTGCGCAAGGAGAGTGCCGTGCGCTACACGGTGAGCGGCGAGTTCCAACCGTCGAACGACGAGGGCGTGGTGTTCTGCGCCCTGCCGATGGCCGGCGCCACGGCCAGCATCGGCATCGTGGGCATCTACTTCACCGGCACCGACGGCAGGGAGCACAGCTACATCACCCGCAGCGGTGTCAAGGTGAGCCGCGGAAAGATTCTCGACATCGGAGTGCCGATGGTCGAGACTGCCGAGGGCAAATAACAGCAGATATCGGGGGAGGGGCAGACCGGCACCCTACGTGGTGCAATAGGGCGGCTCGGCTCTGCTCACCCGACATCTGCAACCCGCAACAAACCATTGAACATCATTATTAACCCCAAAAAAACAAAAAAAAATGACAAAAATCAGAAAAGAACAGATCGCCGGTCTTGACGAACACATCTCCGGCTTGATCGCTGCGGCAATCGCCGACCAGCACATCGAGAAGATCGGCTACCAGGGCGTGCTGCCCACATCGGCACCCGAAGGCGGCATCAAAGGCGGCATGGAGTTCGCCGTGGGTACAGCCCTCACCGGCACCTCGCAGGTGGCCTCGGTGGGCGACTACCTCATCGCCAAGGAGGACTTCACCTACACCAAGCTACCCACCAGTGAAGCCGATATCGACACCTTCCTGGCCCACTTCGTCATCGTCGAGGGCAACATCAAGAACGTCAGCGGCGGCAACGCAGAGAGCGGCAAGTATGTCAGCGGCCTGACACTGGCCAACGGCGTTATGACTGCCTCCAAGGAGACCCTGCCTGTACAGGGCGTCAACACCACCAACTCCGCCGGCACTGGCAAGACGACGAAGGCAGTGGTCGGCATCTCGCTCGTCGGCAACCAGGTGAAGGCCACCGAGAAGGATATCGACCTGAAGGCCTACCCGCAGGCCGTGGAGACGCTGACCGTCAGCAACGGCAGCGCCACCCTGAGCCACACGCCAGCAGGCGCCGTGCAGGTGATGCTCAACGGCATCGCCCAGACCATGGGCACCGACTACACCGTCAGCGGTACCGCCGTCACTATCAACGCTGCCATGGGCTGGCAGAGCGGCGACACCGTGACCGCCATCTATAACTACGAAAATTAATCAACAGAAAAAAAACAGAATTACAAATCATTAATACCCCCGAACCTCCCGGGGGAGGGATTAGAACCAAGTGCGCTTCACACGTCAGAGCCAGGTTTGTCGCCGGTTTGTACTTCTGTTGATGTTTCGTTGATTTTGTTAGTTTTAGTTTGTTTTAGCCCGATGTGCCGGGAGACCGGCCTTCGGGTTCCAGATATGAAATTGCTCTACCCCATCCTCTCGGCCCTGCTCATCGTGGCAGGCTTTGTGGCGCCGCCCATGGGTTCCATCGACCCCAGTGTGCTCACCGCCGTGGGTCTGCTGCTGGGCTTCAAGGCCCTCGACACCATCCCCGAACTGGCCCGTCACGGCACCGATATCACCGTCAAACATGGCGACGCCTCTGTGTCAGTATCCAACCCCGACCCCAAACAAAAAACCGAACAATGAAACGACTCCTTACGATACCCATTCTCATGGTGGCCATGTTCGCCACCTCGTGCTCCTGCTCCTGGCGTGTAGCCCGCCTGCAGAAGCTCTGTCCCGAATGCTTCGAGCGCGACACGCTGCACCTGGTCGACACCGTGGTGCCGCCGCCGGTGGCCATCTTCGAACACCTCGGCTGGGACAGCCTCGACCACAACGGCACGTTCCTTATCGAGC
>Ga0310697_10006221_pt1 | contig 11387 bp, 8 predicted proteins | sample 172DNAGHGlowgp2_FD_203883 | JGI IMG/M metagenome (GOLD analysis project Ga0310697, IMG submission 203883) | Sheep rumen microbial communities from Palmerston North, Manawatu-Wanganui, New Zealand - 1728 DNA GHGlow gp2 (v2) (version 2) | ecosystem: Host-associated > Mammals > Digestive system >... | reverse complement strand
GTCGCCGACGTCGGCCAGCAGGTCAAAGTTGGCCGTGTTGGCGGCATTGACAGTGACACCCGTAATGCTGCCCTCGGCAACACTCAGGGTAATCGAGCCATCCACATAGATGCGCAGCGAGAAGCTACCTTGCGAGTTCCAGATGCGCGTCTGGGTCGCGCCATCGGTTGCCGACAGCGTCACGCCACCCACGGTCACAGGACCGGCCTGGACAAGGTTGGTTCCAGCACTCTGAGCAGGCACGGCATAACCCATTGCGGTAATGCCCTCGGCCGTCGAGAAATCAAAGGTCACCTCGGCTGCCTGTAATACGAAAAAGGCCGTGAAGGCCATCAAGAAGAACGAAAAAATACGGTTCATTTTGCACATTAATAATTTTCTGGTACAAAATTACTGCCAATAACCGTAACGGAAACTATAATGGCCCGAAAAAAGTTATCAACAAGTGCACTTTTTTCGGGCCTTAGCAACCGTTAAATATGATAACGGCTATTTGGTTAGCAGGATACCGTCTCCAAATAGATCATAGGTATCGTCGTTTATAGTTAACGAGAAGCGATTAACAACCAACATGACCTTGCCATTGTCAATCATCAGTGGCTCTATGCCGCCACCAGGATTTCTATCCTGATCACGTTCTATCAACTGCTGGGCATTGACTTCAAACTTGTACTCTGCTTCACCTGCTGGAGAAGCCACAGGATCATCACCCTCAGCAGCTACGACACTACCAGTTGTGGGCACTACCCTAATCTCCAATTTGCCATCATTCCCCAAAGAGCCATCACAATGAAATCCGATTACAGATAGCGTTGTATAGCCTTGAGGAATTGTAACACTTTTGGCCATCTCATCATTATAGTAGGTATTATGTCCCTCAACTGCAACAACTTCATCATGTGTAGTAAGATTGCCGACGACGGCATCCTTTCCCACCAGGCCACTGATAGTCCCAAAGTCGTAGTAAGTCCTCAGATAATCTAGTTTGGAATCAATCGCTTTGGCGATTTTGGGATCAGTGTTCAAGAGCCACTGTTTATACTGTTCTCCTGAAATCGGGAACTGCTTGAGACCAGATGCAGTGAACGCCATGCGGGCTTCCTTCAATAACTGTCGTTGCGTCACGTTGGGGATACTCTGCGGACCCACCGAGATAAGGAAAAGGATAACAGCGAACGAAGCGGGAATCAGCCAGATGCGCTTATTGCGTGTACAAATCAACCACAGACAAACAGCATAGCACCACAGGTTGAACACCAGCAGGTAGAGGCGGCTCACCGTAATGCCGTAGTCACTGAGGCGACGGTAAATTGCCACAGTCATCAACGCCAGCAATGGTAACATCAGCACAGGCAACCAGCGTGTCACACACTTGAACAACTTATTGCCCTCCATGTGCAGAATCGGATAAGTGAAATAAATCAGGAGCACCATAAGCACCATGCTGCCCGTCACCAGATAACTCACGCCACCGACCGGCAAAGACCACTGTAAAAGGATTTTTGCGCCATAGGCATAGAGCGTGAAGATATACACTCCCAGCAACGGCAGGAACAGGTACTGCACCACCCCCTTGGAAAAGCGTGAGAATTCGGGGACGTCGTACGTGTACTTCTGTTCTCGCTTGGGCAGGAGGTTCATGAACAAAGCCGGTGCGAGCAGCACCAAGCAGACAATAGCCATGTCAGGATAGATGGTGTCATTGATGTGAATGCCAAACAGCATCTTCAAGGATTCAACCAGTAAAACCAAACCAAGATACATGATACCGCTGATGGCGTATGCCACAAACAACGCTAAGATGGTGCGTATCGAGAAATTCCAGAACGGCAAATCATGGTTCTTGCGGTAAAAGCAGATGAGGAAAACGGCGAGTCCGATGGTTGCGACAGTGGCACTCACCGCGATCAGTTGCGGGAGCGAGAAGTGCTCAAACTGAGCCAAATAATATGACACGGCAAACCATGCTACGTGAACAACAGCCTGTACCGCAATAGCCACAAACTTCGACTTGAAATCCTCGGTAAGCAATGACAGCGCCACAGCAAGCAAAGCAGCTGTAGACGGATAGAACATGAGGAAAAACTCCATTTTTACACTCACCTTCCCTCCATGATTGTCATATATCAGGAAACACGCAAGAAACAAGGTCAAGAGCATTGCTATCGGGAATCGCTTAAAACTTTGGCCAAAACGCTCGACTAGGGTACCAAATGAATAGCTCTTAAGATTAACCATAACTTAACTCATTATGTGTTTACATTATAACGGACAGATCAATTAAAAATTGCAGCCCGACACACCTTATTAATATAAATCCAAACATTGCCAAGACAAACTCAAAAAAAACATGACAATTTTATAACGATTTTACTAAACATTTGCACATATTATTATTTTGACCTACTTTTGCATTCTAAATCAGAAGCAGTATGGCGGCTTGTCGCTCGTTAACGTCTCATGGTTGCGAGAGGAAAGTCCGGGCAACGCAGAGCGTCACATTTCTTAACGGGAAGCTGCGGGTGACCGTAGGGTTAAGGTGACAGAAAATAACCGCCGCGCGAGCGGTAAGGGTGAAAAGGCGGGGTAAGAGCCCACCGGACGCTGTGGTGACACAGCGCGCCGCACCACCTGTGAGTTGCAAGTTCATGTATACCGGCATCTAAGGGCTGCTCGTCCATTGCCGGGGGGTAGAACGCTATACCGGCGCAGCAATGCGTCGGACAGATAAATGACAGGCACCTGCCACCAGGCAGGCACAAAACCCGGCTTATAGCCATACTGCCTTTTTTGTATCAGTTTACTATCAAGTCAAGAGATTGACACAGGTTTACATTCTTTATCCATAAGAATATGGCACGAAAAGAAGAGTTAGCACGAATGTGGGAACGCACCCTTGATTACTTGTTCAACCAGCGTCCCGCGTTTGAGAGTGATGGAGGGAAAGGCTATAAGCCTGGCTTGGACACAGCATTGGCACTCGACAAGCTCTACAAAGAGCCACATCGACACTATCGCATCATCCACATCGCCGGCACCAATGGGAAAGGCTCTACAGCCCACCTGCTGGCATCCTGCCTGCAGCAATGCGGATACCGCGTGGGCCTGTTCACCTCCCCTCACATGATAGACTTCAGGGAGCGCATCCGCGTCAACGGCAGAAAAATCAGCCGCAACTACGTCATGAAGTGGGTTTCAAACTACCAGAAAAACGCCCTTCAAGACTATCAGCCCTCGTTCTTTGAGCTCACCTCGGCGATGGCATTTGACTACTTTGCCTGGCGCAACGTCAATGTAGCTGTTATCGAAACAGGCCTTGGCGGCAGGCTGGACAGCACCAACATCATCACTCCCGAGATCAGCGTCATCACCAACATCGGCATGGAGCACCAGCAGTTCCTGGGCAACACCATCGAGGAAATTGCCCTTGAGAAGGCCGGCATCATCAAGCACGGGAAGCCTGTTGTCGTGGGTCGTGCCGAGGGTGTAGTGAGAGACGTGTTTGAACGCGAGGCTCGTCGCCTGTATGCCGAGATCCAGTTCGCCCAAGACAAGCCTGAAGTCATCAAGACAGAGCACATCGACAACATGTTGAGGCTGACGACAACCGACTATGGCATTGTTGACTGCCAACTCACAGGTGACTACCAGGTCGAGAATGCCAATACCGTGCTCACCACGCTCAAGGTCCTCAAGCGTCTCAAATTCCGCATCAATCAAGAAGCCGTGCGAGAAGGCTTTGCCCATGTCATTGAAAACACCGGTCTCATGGGTCGATGGATGAAGATCGGCGACAACCCGTTAACCATCTGTGACTCGGCCCACAACCCTGCAGCCATGGAGCTCGCCATGCGTCAATTGCGCAACGAGTCCTACGACCAGCTGCATATCGTCATGGGCTTCATGGGCGACAAGGATGTGAGCGCAATGCTCAACATGCTCCCCGCCAAAGCCAAGTTCTATTTCACCCAAGCCCAAACCCAGCGCTCACTGCCTGTCGAAAAACTCCAGCAGCTGGCAAGTATCGCACACATCAACGGCTCGACCTACAGCAATGTGACCGAAGCCCTGGCAGCAGCGCGCCAGAATGCCGGCAAGAACGACTTGATCTACGTGGGTGGCAGCATGTATGTCCTCGCCGAACTGCTCACCGCTATCGGCTACGACGACCATCTGGACAACTGATCCAATCCATACCGACCGACAGCGCCACTGTCCCGCATGACACTCAATAATGCCATGCGGGGCAGATTTTCATTATGCCAAAATGTCATTAATTGTTATATCACCGTTACCCAATGTAAAACTAATTAAAATCTAAGCACTCTGCTATTAATTTATTTTAAAAAGAATGGCACAACTATTGCTATTGTCATTTTTAGTTGTACTTTTGGCACAGAATTTGAAAAGTTAAAATTAACAATTAGAAAAATTAAAACAAACAAATATTTAACATTTAAGAAACACATGAAAAAGAATTTGAAATTAGCGATTATGCTCGTGGTCGCCTCGATTATGGGATCGGCGGTAACCATGATGGCAACAAGCGAGTTACAAAAGAAAGGTGTCATTACTGATACCTACGTGTTGACCAAGGAGAACAAAACCTCAGATGCTGACAACGGCTTTGTGCGCACATCAACCCACCCGGTCGACTTTAGCCGCGACTTCACTGACGTAGCCGAGAACACCATCAACTGTGTGGTAAGCATCAAGAATTTCGCTACGCCCAAGCAGAACTATTACGGCGGGGACTTCATTGACCCGTTTGAGTGGTTCTTCGGCCCCGGCTTCGGTGGCGGCCAAGGCCAGCGCCAGCGCAAAGAGCAGCAGAAGAGCGAACCTCAGGCTCGCGGCATGGGCTCAGGTGTCATCATCAGCCCTGACGGCTACATCGTGACCAACAACCATGTCATCGACGGTGCCGAGAAACTCGAGGTCACCCTCAACGACAACCGCACCTTTAACGCAACGGTTGTGGGCTCTGACGAGAAAACCGATATCGCCCTGATCAAAATCAACGCCAAGGACCTGCACGCCATCACCTTCGGCAACAGTGACGCCGTCAAGGTGGGCCAGTGGTGCGTCGCCGTCGGCAACCCCTTCGGCTTCAACTCTACCGTTACCGCCGGCATCATCAGCGCCAAGGCCCGCGGCATGAGTGACAACAACGCCAACAATGGCATCAAGGCCTTCATCCAACACGATGCAGCCGTCAATCCCGGCAACTCGGGTGGCGCCCTGGTGAACACCGCCGGCGAACTCATCGGCATCAACACCATGATCTATTCCCAGACAGGCAACTATAGCGGCGTCTCATTCGCTGTTCCCAGCAACACCGTCAAGAAGGTCATCACCGACATCAAGCAGTACGGCACCGTGCAACGCGCCGTCCTGGGCATCCAGTACACCGAGCTGACCGCCGAGAAGGCCAAGGAGGAGAAGATCACCGCCACAGCCGAGGGCATCTATGTTGCCAAGGTTACTGACCGCGGCGCCGCCAAGGAGGCAGGTCTGCAGGAGGGCGATGTCATCGTCAAGCTCAACGGCGCCCGTGTCAAGGACAGCGGCGAGATGCAGGAAGAGATGAACAAGCTGCGTCCTGGCGACAAGGCCGAGGTCGAGTACTATCGCGACAACAAGCTGCGCCGCACCACTGTCACCTTCAAGAACGACCAGGGCAACACCAAGATGACCAAGCAGAGCGACGTCATGTCACTGGGCTGCGCCTTCACCGAACTGAGCAAGGAGGACAAACAGGACCTCGCCATTTCCAAGGGCTTGAAGGTGGTCGGTGTCAAGGCCGGTAAGTTCAAGAATGCCGGCATCCGCGACGGCTTCATCATCACCGACATCAACAATATCCCCGTTGACTCGCGCGACGATGTGGAGAACATCTACAACCAAATCATGCGCAGTGGCGACGTTGACAAGGTGATGTTTATCACGGGCTTCTACCCCACCGGCAAGAAGGTTTACTATGCCGTTGACCTGAGCGACGACGAGGAATAACACGCACACATAATATAATACCTGATTGAGGGGGATGATGGCAGCAGTGCCCTCATCCCCCTCGCTTTTCAGAACAAAAAGTTGCAGTTTTCATTGAATTTTTCACGCTTGATGAATATATTGTTTTATCAGTTGTGCCGTTGCTGATTACTCGTGAGCAATTTATATGTCCTGAAACAGCAAATTGGCACAAAATTTGCAGTGAAGTTTTGTATTCAAGTAAGCATTATCATCATTAATTCTGTTCTTTGTTCTACTCGCAATGAGTCCCGATAAAGCACACTAATCACCCAATAAGCAAATGAGACAACTTAAAATCACCAGATCAATCACCAATCGCGAGAGCGCATCACTCGAGAAGTATCTACAGGAAATCGGCCGCCAGGAACTGCTCACGGTCGAGGACGAGGTGGAGCTAGCACAACGCATCCACCAGGGAGATCAGGCAGCACTCGACCGCCTGATCAACGCCAACCTGCGATTTGTCGTATCGGTTGCCAAGCAATACCAGAACCAAGGCTTGGCGCTGTCAGACTTGATCAACGAAGGGAACCTGGGCCTCATCACTGCCGCCCAGAAGTTTGACGAGACCCGAGGTTTCAAGTTCATTTCCTATGCCGTGTGGTGGATTCGCCAATCCATCCTCCAGGCCCTTGCCGAACAGTCACGAACGGTGAGAGTACCGCTCAACCAAGTGGGACTTGTCAACAAGGTGGTTAAGGCACAAGCCCAGTTTGAGCAAAAGCACGAGCGGCGCGCCTCGGCCGAAGAGCTCTCCCAGGAGTTGGACATCCCCATCGACAAGGTCAACCAGGCACTGAAGTCTTCAAGCCGCACCGTGTCGGTCGACGCCCCCTTTGCCGAGGGCGAGGACAACAGCCTGCTCGATGTACTGCCCAACAACGATTCGCCCATGGCCGACACCAGCCTTACCCAGGAGTCGCTCCGCCGGGAGGTGAGCCGTGTGCTCCAGCAACTCAACCCGCGAGAACGCGACATCGTCATGATGTTCTTCGGTATCGGAGGTCCCGAGATGACTCTGGAGGAAATCGGCGCGAAGCTTGACCTGACCCGCGAACGCGTCAGACAGATCAAGGAAAAGGCTATCCGCAGCCTCAAAGGGCACAGGAGCAGCCTGCTCATCTCCTACCTGTGATGAGCGGTGCACCGCACCCACAACTCAAGATTTTTCTGCCTTTTTTTCGTGTCTCAGGCAAAAATTAGGCAGAAAAATCACTTTTTTCAACGATTATTGAGATTTTTCTTGTTTAATAATCAAAATTGTAGTACCTTTGCACGCTTAAACTCTATTTTCAATAGATGAGACAACTTAAAATTACAAAATCCATTACTAATCGCGAGAGTGCATCACTCGACAAGTATCTTCAGGAAATCGGCCGTAAGGAACTCATTACGGTTGATGAGGAAGTCGAGTTGGCACAGCGCATCCGTCAAGGTGACCAGGCAGCGCTTGACAAACTTGTTAATGCTAACTTGCGTTTTGTCGTTTCTGTCGCAAAGCAGTATCAGAATCAGGGATTGAGTCTTCCCGACTTGATCGACGAGGGAAATCTGGGCCTCATCAAGGCAGCACAGAAGTTCGACGAGACGCGTGGCTTCAAGTTTATCTCCTATGCTGTGTGGTGGATTCGTCAATCCATCCTCCAGGCCCTTGCCGAGCAATCTCGTATTGTCAGGCTGCCTCTCAACCAGGTGGGCTCGATCAACAAGATCAGCAAGGCCCAATCCAGGTTTGAGCAGGAGCACGAGCGTCGTCCGTCGGCCGAGGAACTTGCCGAGCGACTGGACATCCCCGTTGACAAGATCAGTGACACCATGAAGGTGTCAGGTCGCCACGTCTCGGTGGATGCACCCTTTGTCGAAGGCGAGGACAACAGTCTGCTGGATGTGCTGCCCAACAACGATTCGCCCATGGCAGATTCGACCCTGAACCAAGAGTCGCTCTCCAAGGAGGTGAACCGTGCGCTGGACCAGCTCAGCCCGCGCGAGAGGGACATCTTGAAGATGTTCTTCGGCATCGGCTGCCAGGAAATGACACTCGAGGAGATCGGTGCCAAATTTGACCTGACGCGCGAGCGCGTGCGCCAGATCAAGGAGAAGGCCATCCGCCGCCTGAAGGGCCAGAAGAGCAAACTGCTCAAGGCCTATTTGGGATAAAGACATTTTAAGTAAAGCATTCAGGCTGCCTCACAAGGGCAGCTTTTTTTATACTGTTTATTGTGATTTCTATCCGGCAATTGTCAAAAACGGACAAAAATCTTGTGTGTATGGATTTTTGATTGTAATTTTACCACGTATTTTATTAGCGGCAATCAATTTATATCAATAAACAAAACTCAGTAATAGAAAATGAAAAAGATTTTGACTTTAGTTTGTGTCATGATGCTCGGTATGGGCATCGGACAGGCTCAGGTGCATCAGGGCGAGACCGCTGCAGGCATCAACCTCGTGTACGGTAGCGAGATCGAGAGCCTTGGCATCGGAGCAAGGTTCCAATATGGCATACTTGACCAGCTGCGTGCCGAGATCGGTTTCAACGGATTCTTTGCACACAACCACACCTCGTGTTTTGATGTCAACCTCAATGCCCATTATCTGGTAGGCCTGTGGAACGACCAGCTCTACATCTATCCACTTGCCGGCGTGAACTATACGATGATGAAATTCAAGGATAATGGCATTTCCGACGAGGAAAACCATGTCGGCCTCAACCTGGGTGCCGGTATCGAGTATGAGCTCAACGAGCACTTCGGCGTGAACTTTGAGTATCGTCACACCATCGTCCGCAAGGTTGACCAGGGCGTCTTCGGCCTTGGCTTGAACTACAAGTTCTAACCACTGACAGTAACAATTATCATCACGATAGAGGGCTGTGCCATGTGGCACAGCCCTCTGTTATCTTCTGTCATGGATATGCTTCAACTCACTCCATCGGCTGCAACTTGTCGATGGCACCGGACATGAACGAGGAGAAGTCCTCATCATTGCTGGCCTCGTTACCGAAGGCGTCACCGGCCTTGATGGCGCACAAGGCGCGCAACAGTTCCAGTGTGGCATTGGCCTTGGGCTGATTGGTATAGAAATGTCCCTTGCCGTTGAAGATGTCCTTCAAGCCGAAATCAAAGTAACCGCACACGCTGTCATTGCGAGCCTGGGCAAAGAAGCCGATCAGCGCATCGTCAAAGAACTCACGGACTGGCTTCATCTCATAGGCATAGCCCTCGGTCTGCTCATAGTCCAGCACCTTAAGGTAAAGAATGCCGTCAATGACGCCGATGCGTATCATCTTGTTGTCATACTGGTAGATATACTCTCCCTCGTACACCTCGGGCGCCTGACCCATCGCATTAGCGAACGTACTGATCTGCCTGAGCACACCATCGGGGTCGGTAGAGCGCGTCGCCAAAACCATGTTCCACTCGCCCTCAAGATGAGGATCGCGTGCCAAGCCGATGGTGAACGGACCGTCAACGGTCGAGAGGATGCTCGCCAGGTCGATGCGTCCGATATAGGGAATCTTGCCGAACATTCCCAACAATTGCTGGATCTGTTTGAGTTTGACGAAGCTGTCGCCCTTGACACACATCGTAAAGATATAGTCCATCGAATTAGGAATAGCCTTGAGCACATCATCGCTGGGACTGCCCAACGTGGAATTGAGCAGTTGGGCATACTCGCTATTCTCGGCAGCACTGATGCTGGTCTTCATCTCCACCTGATCCTTGTCAAGTTCAATATTGCAGGTTACAGCATCAATGTCACTCTCAGTGAAAATGCTGATCAGGGGCATCTTCTGGGAGAGTTCACGGTAAACCTCATTCTTGTTGAGGATGGCCTTGAGGCCTTTACCCTGAACCCATGCATTGATAGCAGCATCCTTGTTGTGAAGAACTTTGGTCACCTCCTTATTGTCAACGATGCTAGTGGCTGTCTTGGAAAGGATGCCCTTGGCTGCACGAGCGGCACGAGAGACCTCCATCGCCTTGTTGACCGTGCCAATGAGCAGCACCTTGCCATCAATGACATAAAGGTTATCGCCCACATACATACAGTCCAAGCCATCGACCTTCTCAAAGTCTCCGCCGACACGCAGTGCCAGCGTCTTGCGTGCCTTGTCAGGCTCATCAAGCGGCACGATGAGCACACGCCCGAAAGTCTTCACTGTGAAGAACGCATAGGCTTTGTTATCGCTGTCAATACCCATCTGGGGCAGGTCACTCAGCAGGATGCTCAGCGGAGACGTGTCATTATCATCCACTGCCTGGCGCAGGGACTTGGGCAAAACGATCTTGCCATCGTCAAGCATGCCAGCCTGTTTCAGGATTTCTGGCACATCAATGCTCACCACACCGGTAGCATCGGCGGGTATCATCTTCTCAAGACTGTCGCTGGCGCAGCCTGTCATCAATATCACGAGCAACAGCGCAGTGATACACTTCAACCATCTCATAGACATATTTATTGAGATAGAAAAACGGTTAAACTAACTTCTCTTGTGGCAATATTCCACTAATTATGCCACAAAGTTACGACAAGTTTGCCATTATACCACCAAAAAAAGAGTCAACTTTTTGGCCGCGTTTCATCATATTTAATAGTATATGATATTTTTTGTCTAAAAAGTAGGTGAGATTCAAAAAAAAGCACTAAATTTGAACATTCAAAATCAACATTATTCACAGATTTATTCACTTAACCAAAAAACGAAAAACATGAACGATATCACAGATATATTGCGGGAACTGCTTGACCGCTACAGCAACACTCCAGAGCTTGACATGGAGTTTGAGCGCATGATGCGCGAGGACGAGGAGTTTGTGAAAGACTACACAGAATGGTGCGAGGAGAATGGGCTGAACGTCAAGGACGGATACCGTGACTTCATTAACGAGATCATCGAGTCTCAAGATTCCTATTGGGACAATTATCAAGAGTTTGGCAACAACATTTAGCACTACCGCTTTTCCTATTGCAAGATAATGTTCCAAGACAATAACGGAAACTGCAGTTTTGCTACCGAATGGGATCAGCAAGACGGCATATTGATCGCATGGCCTCATGCCGGCACCGACTGGGCTTATATGCTCGACGAGGTGACGGCATGTTATGTTGAATTGTCCAAGGCTATCCTTCAGGACGATGAGCGCCTGGTGATTATCGCACCCGACGGTGACGAGGTAAGAGCAGCCCTGGGAGCTGACGTGGACTGGCAGCGCATCGACATCGTCGAGTTGCCCACCAACGACACATGGGTGCGCGACTATGGACCCATCACCATCAATCGCGATGGTGAAACCATGCTCACCGACTTCACCTACAACGCTTGGGGAATGAAGTTTGCTGCCGACTGTGAC
>Ga0310697_10006220_pt1 | contig 11387 bp, 12 predicted proteins | sample 172DNAGHGlowgp2_FD_203883 | JGI IMG/M metagenome (GOLD analysis project Ga0310697, IMG submission 203883) | Sheep rumen microbial communities from Palmerston North, Manawatu-Wanganui, New Zealand - 1728 DNA GHGlow gp2 (v2) (version 2) | ecosystem: Host-associated > Mammals > Digestive system >... | reverse complement strand
CAGGGGCACGATGTGGTTTTCCTGCAGCTCGGGGTAGGTCTTGCGCACGATCATGACCTTGATCCCCGGATACCGGAGGCACAGCAGCACCGCCTTGACGCGCACGGCCCAGCTCTTGCCGCCGCCCCTGGCCCCGCCGTAGCCGACGTACTTGTGCCGATCGGTCAGAAACAGCTTCTGCTTCTCGCTCGGCCTCGGCAGACACAGCTCAGCCACGCCCTCTCACCCCCGTCCGTAATTCGATCCGCGCCGCAGGCGCTCCATATCTTCCCTTTCCACTTTTCACTCTTCACTTTTTTATTCGCTCATCTCCTCCGTCTCCCCCAGAAAGCGCACCGTGAGCGCGCCGCTGCCGTTCTCGGCGCTCCGGCTCTCCCCCAGGCTCTGCAGCTCCTTGAGCGCCCCGGTCAGGGTCTTGACCTCCTTGAAGTCGAAAGCCCGATCCCCGTCAAGCCCGTCCTCGATGAGCCGCAGGAGCTTTCCGGCCACGCGTTCAAAGTCCGTCTGCGCCGCCCCGGGGGCGGGGCGCGCCTCCGGCTCCCAGCCCTCCTTCACCGCCCGGTTTTTCAGCGTGCTGTAGGGGATGTCCCAGCGCCGCGACAGCGCCTCCAAACTCTCCCCCTCTTCGACGAAGGCGCGGCGAAGCTCCGTCCAGTCGCGCATCAGTCCGCATACCTGCACCCGTAGGTGCAGCGGTAGACCGGGCATTTTTCAAACTTGCCCACGCAGTAGTTGCCCATGTGCCGCTCCCGGAGCATCAGATTCCGAAAGCGGCTGACCGTGTCCACGCCTTTTTCGTAGCCCTCGCAGCAGATGCTGCGTTCGTCTCTGTCGTCCGAAACATAGAAGGGGCAGCGCACATCCGCGGCCTCCCAGCCAAGCTTTTTATAGGTTCCCATTTTCGTCCTCTCCGCAGGAATCATCCTGCTTCTCGTAGTCGGCCCCGCCCCGGAGCATCCAGGGCGGATACCCGCAGCGCTCCATGCAGCGCACGATCGGATCGTCCTTGATCTCTGTCACGCACTCACCTCTCAGATATTTAAGACCAAAGTCTTGACATTTTTTCGCCCAAGGCATAAAATGAAGAACTGCAAGACCGGATCCCATTTCTTTGCGATTCGCTTGCAGTATATCCTATTTTCTCAAGATTCTCAAGGGTAGTTTCGGGCTTTTTTAAGATTTGTCAAACCTGCACAAGAACGAGGTGAGAGATTTGTTCCAATATGACAGATTTGAAGCGCTGCGTGTATCCCGCGGCATCACCAAGACCTTTATTGCCCAGTCTCTCGGGCGCAGTCCCACGCTCTGCCAGGACTGGAAGCAGCAGAAGTCCAAGCCCAGCGACGCGCAGCTTCGGGCGGTGGCGCGCATTCTCGGCACCACGCCGGAGTATCTGCTCGGCGAGACGGATGAGCCCGCGCTCGACCCGGTCCGCGAGGCGGAGCTGGAGGCGCTGCTGACCTCCCTGCGCGAGCGCGAGGATATGCGCATGCTCTTTAAGCTTGCCAAGGACGCCTCGCCCGAGGACGTGCGTCAGGCGGTCAGGATCATCGAGGCGATCCGCCAGCATGACTGACACGCATGTGCGTCTCATCCCTCTGCCGGTGAAGGTGGAGGGGGTGACGCTCCCGAACGACGACGGCAGCTTTGACATCTACATCAACTCCCGCCTCTCCCCGGCCCGCCAGCAGGCGACGCTGGAGCATGAGCTGCGCCACATCCGGCACGAGCATTTTTATCTCGACATGCCCATCTCCCGCATGGAGCGGCAGGCGGACGGGGAAGCGCTCAACGCCGTGCTGCATCCGCCCGCGGGCAAGCTCCCCTGCTTTGCCTCCGAAGCCGCCCTCGCCCGCTGGCTCGACGCCTTATGCCAACAGCTCGGGGTCGATCTGGGCGCGGTGTAAACAACCGTCCCCCTCCCTTTTTCCAAAGGGCGGCAAACGCTCTGTCCGTCGTATAAATACACTTGACTTTTTATCGCGTACAGTATATGATAGCGCCACTTATGAAACGATTTAGGAAGTGATCTTCATGCTCTATACCAGCACCCGCGGCGGCGCGCCCGCCGTCTCCTCCGCAAAGGCGATCGTGGACGGTCTCGCCCCCGACGGCGGCCTTTACACCATGAACCCGGCGGAGCTGCCGAAGCTCGACTGGCGCTCCATGATGGATTTGGACTACGCCTCTCTCGCGGCGAAGGTGCTCTCCGCCCTGCTGCCGGACTTTTCCGAGGCCGAGGCGAAGACGCTTGTCGAAGCCGCCTACCGGGGCAAGTTCCCCGACGCCTGGATCACGCCCCTGCGTGCCGCCGGGGACGATCTGTTTCTTGAGCTTTTTCACGGCCCCACCTCCGCGTTCAAGGATGTGGCGCTGTGCCTGCTGCCCCACCTCATGAAGCGCGCCGCCGAGAAATGCGGCAATCGGGACGATATCCTGATCCTCACCGCCACGAGCGGCGACACCGGCAAGGCCGCGCTGGAGGGCTTTCGGGATGTGGACGGCATCCGCATCCTGGTCTTCTATCCCCGCGACGGGGTCAGCGCCGTGCAGAAGGCCCAGATGGTCACGCAGGAGGGAAGCAACGTCAAGGTCTGCGCGGTGGAGGGGAACTTCGACGACGCCCAGACCGGCGTGAAGAACGTCTTTGCCGCCATGCCCGCGGGTCTTTCCTCGGCAAACTCCATCAACATCGGCCGGCTTGTCCCCCAGGTGGTCTATTACTTTGCCGCCTACTTTGACGCGGTGCGTCTCGGCCGCATCAAGGCCGGGGAGCCCCTGAACTATTCCGTCCCCACCGGCAACTTCGGGGACATCCTGGCGGGCTATCTCGCCGCAGAGATGGGTCTTCCCGTCGGCAGGCTCATCTGCGCCTCCAACGCCAACAACGTCCTCACGGACTTCATCCGCACCGGCGTCTATGACCGCCGCCGCCCCTTCCACAAGACCCTCTCCCCCTCCATGGACATCCTCATCTCCAGCAATCTCGAGCGGCTTTTGTACCTCATGAGCGGGGACAGCGCTCTGGTCGCCTCCTTGATGCAGGAGCTTAAAAACGAGGGGCACTACACCGTGCCCGCGGAGCTTCTTCAGAAGATCCAGTCCCGCTTCTCAGCGTACTGCTGTGACGACGCGGGGACGCAGGCCGCCATCGGCCGTGTCTGGGCGGACAGCGGCTATCTCTGCGACACGCACACCGCCGTGGGCTGGAGCGCGGCGCAGGACTTCGGGAAAGAGCACGGCCCGGTCGTGATCCTCTCCACCGCCTCGCCCTACAAGTTCCCGGCGGCGGTCCTCTCCGCCATCCATGTCCCCTGTGACGGGGATGAATTTGCGATGATGGACGCGCTGGAGGCGGCGACGAAGACGCCCATGCCCGGGAATCTGCGCGGTTTGAAGAGCCGTCCCGTGCGCCACACGGACGTGACCGCCCCTGCCGACATGCTGGCCTACGTCAGAGGAAAGAAGGCGGAGAGCGTCTGGACGAAATAAGCCCGGCGCCAAATGGCAGCCAGATCGGCGCCAGATTGGAGGCCGAGCATAGCATAGCGCAGCAAAACACAACATAGCAAAACAGAGAGTGAAAGGACGCGCACACACAATGTATATCACCTGTTTGGATTTGGAGGGCGTTCTGGTTCCTGAGATCTGGATCGCCTTTTCGGAGGCCAGCGGCATTCCCGAGCTTCGCCGCACCACGCGGGACGAGCCGGACTACAACAAGCTCATGCGCTGGCGCCTCGGCATCTTAAAAGAACACGGTCTGGGCCTGAAGGAGATCCAAGACGTGATCGCCACGATTGACCCCCTGCCTGGCGCGAAGGAGTTTCTGGACGAACTGCGCTCTATCACCCAGGCCGTCATCCTGAGCGACACCTTCACCCAGTTTGCCCAGCCGCTGATGAAAAAGCTGGGCTGGCCTGCCCTCTTCTGCAACGAGCTGGTGGTCGCCCCGAGCGGCGAGGTGACTGATTTCCGTCTCCGCTGCAAGGAGACGAAGCTCTCCACCGTGCGGGCCTTCCAGTCGGTGGGCTTTGAGACCATCGCCTCCGGCGACAGCTTCAACGACCTCGCCATGATTCAGGCCAGCAAGGCGGGCTTCCTCTTCCGCGCCCCGGAGAGCATCAAGGCCCAGTACCCCGACATCCCCGCCTGTGAGGAATACGACGAGCTTTTAAAGCTCATCAAGGCCGCGATGGTGTAACGCTTCCCTCGGCTCCCCCTCCGGGGGAGCTGGCACGGCGCGTGTCCGCCCGCGCCGTGACTGAGAGGGTGTCCGTCAACGCGCAGCCCTCTCCGCCTCCTTTGCGCCCCAAGCTCCCTTTGCGAAAGGGAGCTGTCACCAGTGCGCACACTGGTGACTGAGGGATCGACCGCCTTGCCGCAGCCCTGATATGTTCGATCCCACCACCGCAAGCAGTCAGCAGAGCTTTGTATGTCACGCGTTTCTCGCGCGTCAGAATCTCCCTTTTTCAAAAGGAGATTATAGAAAACCGGCGTTTCGTTCCCGTTTGGGAGTTCGAAACGCCGGTTTTGTCTTATTCACTTGTGTGGGTATCGTTCTTTGTCATTGCGAACTTACACCCCAGGCGGGTTCGCAATGACGAAATCCGGACATTATACCTCTGAATAAACCTTGGACTGAATAGTTACTTCCCTTGTAATAAATCCCCCGCCGATGAGCCTGTCCCCCTGGTACAGCACCGCGCTCTGCCCGGGGGCCGGGGCGCGCACCGGCGTCCCGCATTGGATCCGGGCCGTATCCCCCGCGGCGCTGACGCGGCAGGGCGGCTCCTCCCACTTGGTGTGGCGCACGCGCACGCTCGCGTCGATGGCCCCTCCGACCGGCGGGTCAATGAGCCAGTTGAAGCTTCGCGCCGTGAGCTCTGTTTGAAATAGCTCCTCCCAGAGGGCAAGCTCGATCTCGTTTTTCTCCGCGTCGATGCCCGCGACATAGAGCTTGCGCCCCTCGTAGAGGCCCGGGATGCGCTGGCCCACCGTCCAGCGGACGATGCCCTCATGCCGCCCGATCACCGCACCGTGGAACACGAAATCCCCCGGCCCCGGGAGCGCCGCGCGGCGGGAGAGCCAGCCGACATAGTCCTTGTCCGGGATGAAGCAGATCTCCATGCTGTCCTTCTTGTGGGCGGCGGGCAGGCCGAATTCCTCCGCGAGAGCCCGCACCTGCGTCTTCTCAAAGCTGCCGAGGGGCAGGATCATGCGGGAGACCTGTTCTCTTGTCAGGCGGCAGAGCATGTAGCTCTGGTCGTTTGCGGGCCTGCCCTTATAGAGCACGCCGCCCTCCGCGCGCGCGTAGTGGCCCGTCGCCACCAGCTCCGCGCCGATGCGGTCGGCCTCCCGCAAGAGCGCAGGGAATTTCAGCGTCGGATTGCAGAGGATGCAGGGGTTCGGCGTCTCGCCGCGCAGATAGCAGTCCGTAAACGCCCGGCAGACCCTTTGCTCCAGCTCCTCATGCACGTCCAGAACCGTGAGGACCACGCCCATCCGCCCGGCGGAGGAAACCGCTTCCTCCCGCGCCGCTTCACTGGTATTGTCGAGGTACAGCCCGTGCACCTCAAAGCCCGCCCTTTTCAGCAGCACGGCGGACACGGCGGAGTCCACCCCGCCGGAAAAGCCCAGAACCACCTTGCTCATTCTTCCCAACTCCTTGCATATATCTGTATGTCCGATTGCAGTAAGTCAGGGTTTTGCCCCGAAGGGATTATCAATCGTTTTTGGGGCAGCTTTGCCGCCTCAAAAACACCCTGAGCCGAGCCATGCGAGGCCTCGCGCCGACCAAATGCGGCGTGTCCCGCACCGCCGCATGCGATAAGCGCGAGTACCTCAATTGCGAACCGGGTTCGCAATTGACTATTTCTCCATGTAGACCATCAAAACCGAAATATCCGCCGGGCTCACGCCGGAGATGCGCCCCGCCTGGCCAAAGTTCTCGGGCCGTATCTTTTCCAGCTTCTCCCGTGCCTCGAGCCGCAGGCCCGTGATGGCGGCATAGTCGATGTCCGCCGGGAGCTTTTTGTCCTCCAGGCGGGAAAACTCCTCGATCTGCCGCAGTTGCCGCCTGATGTACCCGTCGTACTTGAGCCGGATCTCCGCCTGCTGCCAGACGGCCTTCGGAAGCTCCGGGCGCTTGGGATCAAACGCCGCCATGTCCGCGTAGCCGATCTGCGGGCGGCGTATGAGCTCGGCGAGGGAGAAGCCCGTGCTCACCGGGGCGGTGCCCTTGGACGTGAGCATGGCGTTCAGCGCCTCGGTCGGGGCAATGTGCGTTGCCTCCAGGCGCTTTAATTCCGCCTCCACGGCGGCGTACTTGTCCAGCACCTTCTGATACTGCTCCTCACTCACAAGGCCGATCGAAAGCCCGATCCCGGCGAGCCGCCGGTCGGCGTTGTCCTGCCGGTGCAAAAGCCTGTACTCGCTGCGGGAGGTCATCATGCGGTAGGGCTCGTTCGTGCCCTTGGTGACAAGATCGTCGATGAGCGTGCCGATATACCCGTCCGAGCGGCGCAGGATGAAGGGCGACTGACCCCTTATTTTCCGGGCCGCGTTCACGCCCGCGACAAAGCCCTGCACCGCCGCCTCCTCATAGCCGGAGGAGCCGTTGAACTGCCCCGCGCCGTAAAGGCCGGGGATTTTTTTGCTCTCGAGCGTCGCGTAAAGCTCGGTGGGGTCCACGCAGTCGTACTCAATGGCGTAGGCGCAGCGGGTCATCTCCGCGTGCCGCAGTCCCGGGATCGTGTGCAGCATCTCGACCTGCACCTCCTCCGGCATGGAGGAGGAAAAGCCCTGGATGTAGAGCTCCTCGGTCTCAAGGCCCATCGGCTCCACAAAGAGCTGGTGCCGGGGCTTATCGGAGAAGGTCATGACCTTTGTCTCGATGCTCGGGCAGTAGCGCGGCCCCACGCCCTCGATGACCCCGGCATAGATGGGGCTGCGGTCAAGGTTTGCGCGGATGATGTCGTGCGTCCTCTCGTTTGTGTAGGTGAGGTAGCAGACCGCCCGGTTCTCCGGCACGGTGTCGGTGGAGAAGGAAAACGGCTCCGGCTCAGCGTCCCCCGGCTGCAGCTCCATTTCGGAGAAGTCCACCGTACGGGCGTTGACCCTGGGGGGCGTGCCGGTCTTGAAGCGGCGCAGCGAAAGCCCCAGCTCACGGAGCCTTCCCGTCAGCGTCATCGCCGCGGCGAGGCCGTCCGGCCCCGAATCGCGCAGCACCTCGCCCACGATGGTGCGCCCGCCGAGGTAGGTGCCCGAGGCGATCACTACGGCCCTGCAGCGGTACACCGCGCCCGTGTGCGTCGTGACCGCGCATACCGCGCCCTTTTCGTCCACGCCGATATCCACGACCTCCGCCTGCTTGAGGCGCAGGTTCTCCTGCCGTTCCAGCGTGTGCTTCATCACCTGCTGGTAGCGCCGCCGGTCGGCCTGGGCGCGCAGGGAGTGTACCGCCGGGCCCTTGCCGAGGTTCAGCATCCGGTACTGGATGCAGGCTTTGTCCGCCGCCTTCGCCATCTCCCCGCCGAGCGCATCCAGCTCCCGCACGAGATGGCCCTTGCCCGTGCCGCCGATGGCGGGGTTGCAGGGCATGTTGCCCACGCTGTCGAGGTTCACGGTAAAGCACACCGTATCCAGCCCCAGCCGCGCTGCGGCGAGGGCCGCCTCGATGCCCGCGTGCCCGGCCCCGATCACCGCGACCTCGCACGCTCCTGCCTCATATCGAATCAATTCCAAACACCACGATTCCGTTCAAATAATAAAGCATTGTACCATCCCCGCTCCGTCCCGTCAAACGGAATTGCACGCCAGACCCGCATAATTTGTCCCGTCTCTTCGTACACTATACAGGGTGATGAAAATGAAGCACAAGATCCAAACCGGAAAGCTCCTCGCGGCACTGGCGGTCCCGCTGGCTGTCGGCGGCTTTTCCGCCTTTCTGACGCGCGAAGGGATGCAGTATTTCAAGACCGTTTCCCAGCCGCCGCTGAGTCCGCCCGCCTGGGTGTTTCCCGTCGTGTGGACGATCCTCTATCTCATGATGGGCGCGGCGTCATATCTCATTCTCGTGAGCCCGGCGAGCCAGCCCCGGCGCGACCGGGCCCTCACGGTCTACGGTCTCTCGCTTGCGGCCAATTTTCTCTGGCCCATCGTGTTTTTCACCATGCGCTTTTACCTCGGGGCCTTTCTGCTGCTTCTGCTGCTGTGGGTGCTCGCAGCCGTCACGGCCCTGCTCTTCTCCTGCATCGACGCGCGCGCGGGAAAGCTCATGGTCCCCTATCTTGTCTGGCTCACGTTCGCCGCCTACCTCAATCTCGGCGTGTGGCTTCTCAACCGGTGAAAAAGGAAAACGCTCTGTCGTTTTCCTTTTTTACTTTTTCCCTGCTTTGTCCATACAAATTCCCGCAAAGCACGCAACGACCTGCCCAAAAAATTCCCCCGCTTTTATTTTTAAAGTGTTTATCTTGCATAATGCCGGGGCCTGTGTTAGAATAATCACGATGGTAATATTCGCATCGTATACTCTTTTCTCAGACAGGGGGAACGCATATGGAACAGAAAGCCAAGATCCTTACGGTTGCCGGCAAGGGAGGCGTCGGAAAGACCTCCATCTGCGCCTCGATTGTCCGTCTTCTGTCGGAGCGGTACCCCGACAAGAAGATCCTGGCCATCGACGCAGACCCCGCCGTCGGCCTGTCCGTTGCTCTTGGTGTGGACGTGAAGCTGACGCTCGACGATATCCGCATGAGTATCGTGGACAGCGTGGAAAACGGCGAAACCAAGGCGGCGCTGGAGCTTTTGAGCGAGGCGCGCTTTCGCATCTTCGACGCGCTGGTCGAGATGCCGGGCTTTGCCTTTCTCGCGATCGGGCGGCCGGAGAGCTCCGGCTGCTACTGCAAGGTCAATTCCTATCTCAAGGAAGTGATCGGCATTCTCGCCAACAGCTTTGATTACGTGGTCATTGACGGCGAAGCGGGGATCGAGCAGATCCAGCGCCGCGTTATGGAGAAGGTCACCCATCTCATCCTGGTCACCGACCAGAGCAAGAAGGGCGCGCAGGTCATTGCGACCATCAAGCAGGTCGCCGATGAGCTGATCGCCTACGACAGGATCGGCGTCATCGTCAACCGGGTCACGAACCCCGAGCTGGTAAGCGAGTTCAAAACCCCCGGCGTTGACGTTCTCTCCTATATCCCCGCCGACAGCGCCTTTGCCGCAAACGACATCATGGGCAAAAGCGTCATGGAGCTGCCCGCGGATTCCGCCATGCTCAAGGGAGTGAAGGAAGCACTCCGCAACATAGACATTCTGTAAACTGTAAAAAAAGAGGTGTAACATTTGAAAGATCTTAAGCATCTGATTTTCTTTGAAAAACTGCTTGAGAACGCTGACAACGAGCTGGTCAGACAGGCCCAGGCGGACGGCGGCCTCGCCCTCGGCTATACCTGCTACCATGTGCCCGAGGCTCTGCTCAATGTCGGCAACTGCTTCTCGGTACGTCTGCGCGCCCCCAACACCGGCTCCATCGACATCGCCACCTACTACATGTCCAACTACACCTGCGAGTACGCACGCGCACTCGTGGAGCGCGGCATCGAGGGCGGCTACCAGTTCCTCGACGCCATGATCGGCGTGGACGCCTGCTCGATGATGAACCGCGCCATGGAGCATTTTGAGATTCTCCATGTCAACGACAAGCCCAATTTCTTCGTCACCCACTGCGACATTCCCTTCAAGGTCACCGACTATACCCTGGACTCCTACGTCAAGCAGATGCGCATCCATGTCCTGGACCAGCTGACCGAAAAGTTCGGCGTGGACACCTCGGATGAGGCCATCCGCGCCGCCGTGAAGGAGCATAACGAGGTCTGCGCCATCCTCTCCGAGATCGGCCAGATGCGCAAGGCGGACAACCCCGTCATCACGGGCTATGAGTTCCATGTCCTGAACCTCGTCTCCTACACGTGTCCGAAGAAGCTCATCCTCCCCTACCTGCGCGAGACGCTGGAGGAGCTCAAGACGCGCGAGCCGGACGAAAAGTCCCCCTTCCGCGCGCGCGTGGCCATCGTCGGCTCCGAGATCGACGACCCCAAGCTCACCCAGCTCATTGAGGGCTGCGGCGCCCTGGTGGTGTCCGACCGCTTCTGCTTCGGCTCCACCCCCGGCCGCGAGATCATCGAGCTCAGGGACGATGAGCCTGCCCTGCCCCAGATCTGCCTGCACGTCATGCAGCACTCCGAGTGCGCCCGCTACATCGCCGACGAGAAGGTTCTGCAGCGCCGCGAGACGGCGGACCACCTCGCCAAGGAGTACAAGGCCGAGGGCATTATTTACGAGCAGATGAAGTACTGCGATTACTGGGGCTTTGAGCGCGCGCTCGTCTCCCACATCATGCACGACGAATACGGCTGGCCCGTCCTGTCCATCGACAGGCTGTACAACAACGGCAACTCCGGCCAGCTTCGCACCCGTGTTCAGGCCTTCGTCGAATCGCTGGAGATCAAACGTATCCACAAGGAGGCACAGAAGAATGGCTAAAAAGGAAAAGCTTGTCTACCCGAATCCGAAATTCTGGAAGGCCAAGGACAACATGGACTGGAAGAAGCAGGGCGAGAACGCCGCCGAGTTTCTCGGCATCGCCTGGAAGCTTCTCAAGGGCACCGACTGGAAGAAATTCGGCCAGGAGCGCGTGAACGACTGCAAGGCCGACTGGGAGCGCGTCAAGGGTGAATACGCCGACTTCATGGCCCTCGACAACGCCGAGAAGATGGACCGCGTCGTCAACGGTGAGCGCAGCCTCGGCCGCCTCTACCGCAAGGGTGCCATGGCCACCGTCCGCCGCGAGTGGCGCGGCGTGAAGGACACCGCCTACGACTTCTATGAGTGGGGCCGTCTCTGGGTCATGCTGCTCGGCACCTTCTCCAAGGATCTCATTCCCGCCCTCAACGGCGCGCTGTGGTACCGCTGGATGATCTCCTACTTCTGCTGCCACGGCTTCATGGATAAAAACATACTGGGTCTGCGCGGCTCGAACCTGCGCATGAGCCATGAGCTCACCTATCAGATCTTCCGCTACGTGGCGGAAAACCTCGTCCTGCTCAACAAGGCCGACCGCAAGAACGGCAACAGCGACGAGCTCAACCGCATGATGGTCACCTTCGACGAGATGACCATGGGCCAGATCATGGCGGGCTTCCCGGATCTGTGCGGCATCCCGCACCAGCTGCTGCCCATGTTCCTGGTCAGTGAAATCGACCAGCTCGTCTGCATCCCCTACATCGACGCGGTGGAGTCCTACGGGCTTCCCGCCGACACCTGCCCCGTGCCCTCCTCCGAGTGCGGCGCGCTTGTCATCAACGCCCTGCCCGACATGGGCT
>Ga0310697_10006218_pt1 | contig 11388 bp, 6 predicted proteins | sample 172DNAGHGlowgp2_FD_203883 | JGI IMG/M metagenome (GOLD analysis project Ga0310697, IMG submission 203883) | Sheep rumen microbial communities from Palmerston North, Manawatu-Wanganui, New Zealand - 1728 DNA GHGlow gp2 (v2) (version 2) | ecosystem: Host-associated > Mammals > Digestive system >... | reverse complement strand
AGGCTGCGAAGATGTCTTGTCCGCGGCTGGCACGGATAGTGGTAAACACACCATGGGCGGTGAGGTAGTCGCGCATCTGCTCCATCCGCCTCTCATCAGCCGATGGCAGGTCGACATCGGGAATCTGATGGAAACGTATAAGGTTCACACGGCACTCCAGTCCTTTCACCAGCCTCACTATCTCACGGGCATGAGCCATCGAATCGTTCATTCCGCTAAAACAGATATACTCGAATGAGCAACGGCGCTGATGAGTAAAGTCATACTGGCGCAACAGTTCTATCGTTTCGGCAATAGGCATCGCTTTCTCTGCCGGCATAAGGGCAAGGCGTTGTTCATGAAGCGGCGAGTGCATGGAGATGGCCACGTGACACTCACTTTCGTCAAGGAAACGCTTCAGTTTGTCTCTCACACCCACCGAACTCACGGTGATTCGCTTAGGACTCCAGGCATAGGCATCAGCGGCCGTCAGTATCTGCATGGCCTTAAGCACATTGTCCAGATTGTCCATAGGCTCGCCCTGTCCCATAAACACCACATTGGTGAGCCTGTCGCGCTCGGGAAGGGCATAGATTTGATTCAAGATGTCGGCAACGGTCAGGTTACCCTGCCAGCCCTGCTTACCAGTCTGGCAAAACAGACAGTTCATCTTGCATCCCACCTGACACGACACACACAGAGTGGCACGTTCGCCATCAGGGATAAACACAGTTTCCACGTATCGTCCGGATTCTTCGGAAGTTCCAATTTGCTCGGCACAGCGCACAGGAAACAAATACTTGACAGTACCGTCTATCGAGCGCTGGCAATCGACGGGCGCCATGGCACCCACCTCGCAATGCTGCTTCAAAACCTCACGGTTCTGTTTCGAGATATTGGTCATCTCATCTATTGAACGCACATGCCGCTCATACAGCCACTTGGCCATCTGCCCACCCGTAAAGGCCGGCATCCCAAGTTGTTGTGCAAGCGCGCGCAATTCCGCACCATTCTTTCCTATGAGAATAACCTTTTGTTCCACTCGTCCACTATAATACAAGGTGCAAAGGTACGAAAAAATGTTGAAAACACACAAATGTTTAAGGGAATTTAAGGCCAACGGACCAAGACACAGCAAAAAAACAGCCCTTTCGCTTTGCCGACTAACATATTTTTGCTACTTTTGCAGGAAAAATCGACAACACATGATACAACACCTTGACATCTTCATGCCCAACATTGGCGAAGCACAGTGCAACAGGCTCATTCAGCAGTTGCAGGCAACGACCATCGTACAGAGCATCAACATTGTAGACAGCCTGCGCTCAAGCGAGGCCCTCAGACAGGTGGCCAGTCAAACAAAAGCCCCGTTTGTGGCACTCGTTGTAAAGGCCACCGCCATCGACCTGTGCAATGGAGCATTGGAGCGTATGGTTCAGGCTGCCGACGACTGCGGTGCCATGATGGTCTATGCCGACCATTGGGACGCAGACAACGGCACACTCGGCGGACAGCGCACCAAGCATCCCACCATCGACTATCAATCCGGTTCCATTCGCGACGACTTTGACTTCGGTGCCCTGTGGTTGGTACGCGGTGAGCAGTTACGGCAATGGGCCCGTGAAAATACCACCGCCAATCATGCCTATGCCGCCCTTTACGACCTACGGCTGTTCCTGAGTCGCCAGGGCGAGTTGCTCCACCTCAACGAATTGCTCTACACCGAGGTGGAACTCGACACACGACTTTCTGGCGAGAAACAGTTTGATTATGTCAATCCCGCCAACCGCGAGGTACAAATTGAGATGGAGCAGGTGGCCACACGCCATCTGCAACTCATCGGTGCGATGGTCAACACGGCCAGTCTGCAGCCAGTGGACTTCAATGAGCAGCCATTCGAATACGAAGCATCGGTCATCATTCCCGTCTATAATCGCGAGAAGACCATAGCCGATGCCGTAAAAAGCGCTTTGGAGCAGAAGACCACCTTCCCATATAATGTCATTGTTGTAGACAACCACTCCACCGATGGCACCACCGCCATCTTGGAACAATTGGCCATTGCCGACAATCATCTTATACATATCATCCCCGACAGGACAGACCTGGGCATAGGCGGATGCTGGAACATGGCCATCAACGACACACGCTGCGGACGCTTTGCCGTTCAACTGGACAGCGACGACCTCTATAGTTCGCCCAACACCCTACAGCGCATTGTCGACACGTTCCGCAAACAAGGTGCTGCCATGGTCATCGGGTCCTATCGCATGTGCGACTTTGACCTCAACACGCTGCCACCCGGCCTCATCGCCCACAAAGAGTGGACCGACGAGAATGGGCCCAACAATGCCCTGCGCATCAACGGGCTGGGAGCGCCGCGTGCCTTTTTCACGCCCCTGCTGCGCCAGGTGCAGTTGCCCAACACCAGTTATGGCGAAGACTATGCCATGGGACTGTGGTTCTCACGCAACTACCGCATCGGACGCATCTACGACGAACTGTATCTGTGCCGCCGATGGGGAGGCAACAGCGATGCTGCCCTCAGCATTGACCGCATCAATGCCAACAACCTTTATAAAGACCGTCTGCGCACCATTGAAATCAAGGCACGCCAACAGCAAAACAGCGAGCAGCCTGCTGTGCTCTGCTCGCCATTAGACCGCTTCTACGACAGGCAGTTGCGCCTGTGGCCGGAAACCCGTCAGCGCTATCGGGAACTGAGCCATGTGCAGACACGCGAACTGGCCTCGCAACAGCCCGACCTCGCATCCATCACCTTCGTGGCACAATTCAACCCTGCCCGCATCCGTTCCACAGGAGCCTCCATCAGCAAGGAAGCCGTGGCCGCACGCCCCTGTTTCCTCTGTAAAGACAATCGGCCCGACGAGCAACTGACCAAGGTGCAGGACGGCGACTACGACCTGCTGGTCAACCCCTACCCCATCCTGCCCATGCATTTCACCATTCCTGCACGCAAGCATCAGCCACAACTGATACGAGGCATGTATGGCGAGATGATGAAACTGCTGACACACTATCCGCAACTCACCGTGTTCTACAACGGACCGCTTTGCGGCGCTTCGGCTCCCGACCATGCCCACCTGCAGGCAGGCACCACAGGTCTTCTGCCATTGCAGAAAGAATGGCCACGCCTGGCTAGGAACCTGAAGGAAGTGGCACGACGCGACGATGCCACGCTCTCGGTCATCGAAGACTATCCCTGCGCAGCACTGGTCATCAGGGCCCACAGCCAACGCGACAGCGAACGGATGTTTACCATGCTCTATCGCACCCTGCCGAAGACAGCCGAACAGACAGAGCCCATGCTCAATATCGTGTCATGGCACTATGACGACGAGTACCTGTCGGTGGTGTTCCCACGCGGCAAGCATCGTCCCGACTGCTACTTCAAGACGGGCGATGAGCAATTGCTCGTCAGCCCAGGTGCACTCGACATGAGCGGTCTGATCATCACGCCACGCAGCGACGACTTCAACCGCATCACCTATGAATCGGCTACTGCCATCTTAAAAGAATGTTCCATGACCGACAAAGAGTTTGAGGCATTGATGGAACGCCTGCAGCAGGCCATGCTCAACAGCCAGCAGGGCAACGACAACATGACCGAGCCCAATGTCACTGTAGGCATCGTCAGCGGGCAGAAGGTGGTATTCGCCCTCAACGGAAACTATACGGCTAAAGGTGAGAACATCACGGGCATGCAAACCGTGGAAATGGCCGACGGCGGTCTGCTATGGCGCGGCCAGCAGTATCGCGAACTGCGCTTCCAGCCTCAGGCCAATGGCGGCGACGAGCCATCGTTCACACTCCACGATGTGACCATCGGCGTGGGATTCCACTGGGAACGGCAGGAATCACAGACATTCCGGGGCACACTCCGACTGGTGGTCGAGGCCGACAAAGTAGTTGCCATCAACGAACTGCCCGTAGAACAATATCTGGAAAGTGTCATCTCAAGTGAGATGAGTGCCACCTCGTCGCCCGAACTGCTCAAGGCCCATGCCGTCATCTCACGCTCATGGCTCCTCTATCAGAAGAAGAAAAGAGACAAGGAACTGAACGGTGGCGAAAAGAGCAACGGCTTCTTCTCGTTCGTGAAGAAAGAAGATGAGATGCTGCGCTGGTATGACCGCGAAGACCACACGCTCTTCGATGTCTGTGCCGACGACCACTGCCAGCGTTATCAGGGCATCACCCGCGCCTCATCGCCTGCCGTGGCAGAAGCCATCAAAGCCACACGCGGACAAGTTCTCACCTACGATGATGAACTGTGCGACACCCGTTTTTCCAAATGCTGCGGAGGCCGCACCGAGGAATATCAGTATTGCTGGGAAGACAGTCCGAAGCCTTACCTGCAAAGCGTAGAATGTCCGTGGTGCGATACCCACGACAAGCACATCCTGCAACAGGTGCTGAACGACTATGACCAGGAAACGCCCGACTTCCATGAATGGACGGTGGAATACACCCAGGAGGAACTCACGGAACTTATCAACCGTAAGACGAAACTCGATTTTGGCGACATTGTCGACCTCATACCCTTAGACCGTGGCAAGAGCGGCCGCATCTGGCGCCTGAAAATAGTAGGCACCAAGCGCTCCTTCACCATTGGCAAGGAACTGGAAATTCGCCGCGCACTCAGCGAGACCCATCTCTACAGCAGTGCCTTCGATGTGGAGAAGCGTGGACAGCACTTCATCATCAAGGGTCACGGCTGGGGCCACGGCGTAGGCCTCTGCCAGATTGGCGCTGCCGTGATGGGCGAGCAAGGCTATAGTTACAAAGACATTCTCCTTCATTATTATAAAGGTGCGGAGATTAAACATATTTACTGATTATCAAACATGAAGACGAAAAGAAATCCCTGGTCATGGATTCCCACGCTTTATATGGCAGAGGCACTGCCATACGTGGCCGTGATGACCATTTCCACCATTATGTATAAACGCCTGGGCATATCCAACACCGACATTGCCCTCTACACAGGCTGGCTCTACCTGCCATGGGTCATCAAGCCTTTCTGGAGCCCGTTTGTCGACATTGTGAAAACCAAGCGCTGGTGGACCGTGGCCATGCAGTGGGCCATTGCCATTGCCTTTGCGTGCATAGCCCTGTCGCTACCCACATCATTGTTCTTCCAACTGTCACTGGCCGCATTCTGGCTTGTAGCCTTCACCTCGGCCACACACGACATTGCTGCCGACGGCTATTATATGCATGCCCTCGACGCCCATGAGCAGTCGTTCTATGTGGGCATACGCAGCACGTTCTATCGCATAGCCACCGTGGCTGGCCAGGGGCTGCTGGTCATTCTGGCAGGTCTCATCGAGATCAACAGCGGACTGGAGCCAGCCCGCCTGCAGATTGATGTAACGCCCGCCACCATCACAGTCAGCAATGTCTCTGACGCCACCGACGCCCAGCACTTCGTGTTTACGCCTATGGAATCGGCCGACAGCACGCTCTCTCTGACCGAATATATGAAGCAACAGAACGTGATGAACGGTTTCATCGCAGAGGAGAAGCAGACGGCAGAGGCCAAAGACACCACCACCGGCGCCTTTACCCGCTGGATCCGCGACACCTTCGGCGAGGAGCCCCGGCAGTCGGCTGCCATGCAAAAACGGCAGCAACTGGTGGGCATCACCCTGACGCAAGCCCCCGCCACAGACGAGTCTGTGGTGCTGAACCTGTCGTTCAAGGAAGGCGATCAGAGCATCAGCATAGACCAAAGTGCCACCCGCTTCGAGTTCAACAGCAACAACTGGGACAAGCCTGCGCTGACGCTTATCAATATAGACCCCAAACTTCAGGACAAGAGCCATGCCGTGTTTGAAGGTCTGTCGGGCAACATTCCCTTTGCATGGCTCGTGGTGTTTGCGGCGCTGTCGGTCTTTTTCTTCCTGGCAGCCATCTATCATCAGTTCATCCTGCCACGGCCTGCATCCGACGGTGCTCAGTCAGCATCCACCGACCGCACACCCGTCACCTCTTTCTTCAACACCTTCCGCACCTTCTTCACCAAGAAGCATGCACTGGTGGCCATTCTTTTCATGCTGCTCTACCGCTTGCCTGAGGCACAACTGGTGAAACTCATCAATCCCTTCATGCTCGACCCCATCGACAAAGGCGGGCTTGGATTGACAACCGGACAGGTGGGATTCGTCTATGGCACGGTGGGCATCATCGGCCTTACCGTGGGCGGCATCCTGGGCGGCTTTGCAGCAGCACGGGGCGGTCTGAAACGCTGGCTGTGGCCCATGGTGCTGGCCATCACCCTGCCCGACCTGGTCTATGTCTATCTGAGTTATGTCCAGCCACAGGGCTTGGGCATCGTCAACACCTGCATTTTCATTGAGCAGTTTGGCTATGGCTTCGGTTTCACTGCCTATATGCTCTACCTCATCTACTTCTCTGAAGGCGAGCACAAGACAGCCCACTATGCCATGTGCACAGGCTTCATGGCACTGGGCATGATGCTGCCAGGCATGATGGCCGGCTGGTTGGAGGAAACGATAGGCTACCGCCACTTCTTTGTGTGGACCATCATCTGCTGCCTGGCCACGTTCGCCATCTGTGCTTTCCTGAAGATTGACCCGGAGTTTGGAAAGAAAAAGAAACAGGAAGACTAATGAGCAGACACAGCAGTAAAGCCGCATGGGTTCCCTCCTTGTTTTTCACCAAGGGGGTATCCTATGTCATCGTGACACTCATCTCACTGGTGCTGTTGCGCCAGTTGGGACTGTCGGCGGCAGCAACCTGCTGTTTCGTAGCATTCTGCCATCTGCCCTGGATGCTCAAATGCTGGTGGAAGCCATATATTGACCGCGCCATGAGTTACCGGTGGTGGATTATCATCACACAGTTTCTGCTGGCCGCCACCTTTGCAGCCATCGCATTCTTGCTCAGGAGCATGGTCGCCACCATCGCCCTGCTATATCTCACCGCCCTGCTCACGGCCATACACAATGTGGCGGCCGACGGATTCTTTCGCCAGGGCAACACGCCGTCGCACCTAAGCACCGTCCGCGAACTGTCGCGCAAGTTTGCTGTGGCCATAGGCCAGGGCATGCTGGTCATGGCGGCAGGCAACCTGCAAGTGCTCTATCGCAACGACCTGTATTACTCCTGGCAAGTCATGTTCTACCTGGCAGCGGGGCTGTTGCTGCTGCTGTTCTTCTGGCATTGGGCCAAACTGCCCATGCGAACAGAAATCGACACAGAGCCTGCAGATACAGACATGCCGTCGCCGCTCGCGCTCGGCTCAGCCGTCGTCTTCCTCTTCTTCTATCCTTTTGCACAAGGCATCGTCGGCAAGGCATCGGTGCTGTTTCTCATCGACGCCACACGCCAAGGCGGACTGGGACTGTCGCCGCAGGAGTTTGGATTCGTCATGGGCACAGTGGGCATCGTAGGACTCACCGTGGGAGGACTATGGGGCAAGAGCCTCATCAGCCGCTGGGGCCCGTCATCATGCCTATGGCTCATGTCGCTGACCATGCTGGTGCCAGCACTGATATATACAGGCCTGGGATTATGGCAACCCACGGATCTGGCCGTCATCAGCATCTGTGTGCTGGCCGACCAACTGGCCTACGGTTTCGGCTTTGCCGCCTATCTGCAGATCCTCGGCCATGTGTCGCACCGCGAAACAGCCAAGTCGGTCATGGCCCTGTCGCTGTTGCTTTCATGCCTCACCGCCAGCGCCCTGCTCCTTACCGACTATTACACCACGTTCCTGACAGCCCTGGCCCTCAGTCTCCTGTCGCCGTTTGCCGCATGGACCATCAGGAAATATGGCCGTCATTTCAACCGGCCAAGCACAGGCCGTTAGGAAAACCCCTACACAAAAATAGGGAAAATTCCCTTGCCGTATCAATAAGAATGCTTACCTTTGCTGCAAGAATATAACTTTAACAAAGAATACGCTTATGAAAAAGATTTACGTTTACATGCAAATGCTGGTTGTTGCCATGATGGCAATGACCGTGTTCACCAGTTGCGAGGAAGACGACCAGTATCTGGCCAGCACCCTGCGCAACCGCGACTGGCAGGGCTATATCGGTGCCTATTACCAAGACCGCTGGGGCATCAGCGGCAGTGAATATGCCACGGTGATGCGCTTCTCGTCGAAAGACGAATGGTACACCAGCGGCCGCGGTGTGGAACTGGACTACAACACCCGCTCGCCACACAGCGACTATGCCTACTGCACCTTCAAATGGTTTATTGTCGACGGCGAGATTACGCTCATCTACGATGATTCGAAATGGAATCCCATCTATATCATCGACTATGCGCTCAGTTCCACCTATTTCCGGGGCTATATCTACGACGGCAGCAGCCGTCGCATCAAGTTCAGCCTGGAGAACTCCTCATATGCCGACTGGGACTATTACGGCGGTTATACCAGCGGTTCCAAGCACTACGGTGATTTCTCAAATCAGAACTTTTACAGGTCGCGTCAGGCTACCTCCTTTGACGATGCCGACGGTCAGCCTGCCAGCGATGTGCTGATTCTCGACCGTACCGAAGAGGCCCGTCAGTATTCGGGTGAGGCCGATGCCGTGAGCATTGCCAGCGGCATCTTCGCCGAAAAGATGAAGGATATGGAATAGTCTATATTCCCAGTCCACCCTGGAACGACATATCTACCGCCTTGCTCTGCTGTATGCGAGAGTGAGGCGGTACGTCGTTTGTAACCCAGATGTTGCCGCCAATCACCGAATGGTGACCAATGGTGATGCGCCCCAGGATAGAGGCATTGGAATAGACCGTCACGTAGTCCTCTATGATAGGATGGCGCGGAATGTTGAGCATGTTGCCGTTCTCGTCGTAGCGGAAACTCTTGGCACCTAAGGTCACACCCTGATACAGCGTCACATGACTGCCAATGATGGCCGTCTCGCCAATCACCACGCCCGTGCCATGGTCAATGGCAAAATACTCGCCTATCTGTGCACCCGGATGAATGTCGATGCCCGTTTTTGAATGCGCCTGCTCGGTAATGATGCGCGGCAGCACAGGCACCTGCATCTGGTGCAGCACGTGGGCCAGCCTGTAGTGCGTCATCGTGTTCATCACCGGATAGCAATAAATCACCTCGCCATAGTTGGTGGCAGCAGGATCGCTCTGGAACATGGCCTCCACATCCGTATACAGTAGCCGTTTCACCTCTGGCAACTGGTCAATAAACTTCAGGGCAAGGTTCTCGGCCGCACCCAGCACATCATCCTCGTTGCATTCCTCACAAAACTGCAGGCCGCGTGCTATCTGCCGGCGCAGCAGACCATACAGTTCATCCATGCTCACGCCAATGTGGTACGAGCGCATCTGCTCGTCGCTCTGCCGCTTGTGGAAGTAATCAGTAAAGATAATATCCTTACACAGGGTCACAATGCGCCTCACCTCCTCCACGCTTGGCAGCGGAGCCGTACCTGCCGGCATCATGCTGCGCTCGCGCTCCGACATCTTCGACAACATGGCTACATTTCTCTGTAGCACCTCATTCAGTAGATTCTGTTCCATATTCTCCTGCAAAGGTAGTGCAAACCGAGCAAAATGCAAAATAAAATGCAATTTTATTTTCATTTTCGAGGTGCAGCCTACCTAAGACCGCCCCGCTATTTCCCCAGGAATCTGGTGTTCAGGTAGGCTTGGAAGGCTTCTTTATACAGGTCGCCGATGGGGAGGTAAGTGTCTTTATCCATGATGACGCGGTTCTTGTTCACCTCCTGGATTTTAGTGAGGTTGACGATGTAGGAGCGGTGGATGCGCATGAAGTAGTCGGGCAGGCGCTCCTCCATCTTCTTCATCGACAGGAGGGTGATGATGGGTTTCGCCTCTCCCTCTATCCATACCTTCAGGTATTCACTCATGGCCTCAACATAGCGGATGTCGGGGATGCTGACCTTGACAATGCGGTAGTCGGTCTTCAGAAATAGTGTAGAGTCCTCAACAGCGGGAGTACTGTTGGCCGCAGAACCATTATTCTCTAACTCCTTTAACTCCTCTAACTCCTTTAACTCCTTAATTCTATTTGCCGCCCTCTGAAAGTCCTGCAGACCGAAGGGTTTCAGCAGGTAGTCCACGGCATTGACGCGGAAGCCCTCGACGGCATACTCCGAGTAGGCGGTGGTAAACACGATGAGGGGCGGCACGGCGAGCGACTTCACAAAGTCCATGCCGTTGAGGTCGGGCATGTTGATATCGCAGAAGATGGCATCCACCGTATCGTTCTCTAAGAACGCACGCGCCTCTAAGGCACTCTGGCACTGGGCGGCCAGTTCGAGAAACGGCACCTTACTGATATAGGTGACGAGTTGTTTGAGCGCCAACGGCTCATCATCAATGGCTAGACAACGTATCATGACAATGGAATGTTTAGTTCAACAGAATACACATCGGCATCATTGTTGATGCGGAGAGCGTAGCGATTGCCATAGAGCAGACCAAGACGCTTGCGAACATTGGCAAGGCCCACGCCACCCTTCATCTCATTTGGCTTGTCGGCCTTGGAGTTACGGCACTCAAAAGTCAGCAGTTCTTTCTCCAAGCCAACCTTGACCTCTATAAACGACTCGCGCTGATAGGAGACGCCGTGCTTGAAGGCATTCTCGATGAAGGTGATGAGAATCAGCGGCGGTATCTGGCGGTCGGGCATCTCAGCGGGCAGGTCGAGCGTGATGCGCACCTTGTCGGTATAGCGCAACTGCATCAGCGTGACATAGTGGCGGATAAAGTCCATCTCGCGAGAGAGCGGCACGCCCTGCTTGTTGCCCTCGTAGAGCACAAACCGCATCATCTTCGACAGTTCCAGAATGGTGTCCTTCGCCTTCTCCGGGTCAATATCCACGAGGGCGTGGATGTTGTTGAGCGTGTTCATGAAGAAGTGCGGGTTGATCTGGTAGCGCAGGTACTCCAGTTGCTGCTCCAGGTTCTCATGCTCCAGTTCGGCCAGCCGTTTGCGGTCGTTGCGACTACGGAAATAGCCCTTGATGCCAAGGTTAGCACCCAGCATCAGGATGAGCACCACCACGGCCATGATATCGCGCTCGCCAACGATGGGCGGCGGAAGACCCGCCCCCGGCCCCTCCCTGTGAGGGCGGGGAGTAATTACTTCCTCCCAATCCATTCTGTCATGAGGGTATTCAATCCCTTCCCTCGCAGGGAGGGGCCGGGGGTGAATCTTTTCGGGTCGGCTGTTGCACTGGTAGACGGTGAACACCGCAACGACCACAGCCACGATGGAGAAATAGGCCACGCGCTTGTGCCCATGCACCAGCAGCGGCGCCAGCAGGAAGTTATGCACAAGGAACAGCACAAGATAGACGGCGAACTTGCGCCAGACGACGAACACCTCCGACCAGTCGAACACGACCGTCG
>Ga0310697_10006217_pt1 | contig 11389 bp, 7 predicted proteins | sample 172DNAGHGlowgp2_FD_203883 | JGI IMG/M metagenome (GOLD analysis project Ga0310697, IMG submission 203883) | Sheep rumen microbial communities from Palmerston North, Manawatu-Wanganui, New Zealand - 1728 DNA GHGlow gp2 (v2) (version 2) | ecosystem: Host-associated > Mammals > Digestive system >... | reverse complement strand
TGACGGGGGTGCGGAAATGCTCAAGACCCATGCTGAGGTCGCACTGATAGATATAGTAGGGACGGATGCGGTTGCGCACCAGTTCGTGCATCAGTTTTTTCATCACATGCACACAGTCGTTCACACCACGCAGCAGGACGGTCTGGTTGCCGAGAGGGATACCGGCGTTGGCCAGTTTGGCAACGGCTTCCTGAGCTTCGGGGGTCATCTCGTTGGGGTGGTTGAAGTGGGTGTTCAGCCAGATGGGATGGTATTTCTTGAGCATGTTGCAGAGGTCGTCGGTGATGCGCTGGGGGCAAACCACGGGGGTGCGGCTGCCGATGCGGACTATCTCGACATGGGGGATGGCGCGGAGGCGGGAAATGATATATTCCAGTTTAGCGTCGCTCACCATGAGGGCATCGCCACCGGAGAGGAGCACGTCGCGCACTTCGGGGGTACGCTCGATGTACTGGATGCACTTCTCGATGCGGTCCTGAGGCGACTCGTCGTCCTTCTGGCCTGCAAAACGACGGCGGGTGCAGTGGCGGCAATACATGGAGCACATGTCGGTGATGAGGAACAGAACGCGGTCCGGGTAGCGGTGAGTGAGACCGGGAGCGGGCGAATCCTCATCCTCGTGCAGCGGGTCGTTGAGGTCGGCGGGAGCGATGTTGCACTCGGCACCCTGGGGGATGCACTGACGACGGATGGGGTCGTAGGGGTCGTTAGGGTCGATCAGACTCAGGTAGTAAGGGGTGATGGCCATGCGGAATTTGGCCAAAGCTTTTTTGATACCTTCGGCCTCTTCGGGATCAAAGGTGAAATACTGGCTCAGCTGTTCATAGGTCTCGATGCGGTTCTTGACCTGCCATTTCCAATCGTTCCACTGCTCGTCGGTGACGTTGGGAAAGAGCTCTTTTCTGCGGTTGACTTTCATATATTTATTTATTAATTGTTCTTAGAGCCTGGGGGCGGGTCTCCCCTGCCCGCAGGCTGGATTGTTGGTCTGACCGGTCGGACCTGTCAGACTGGTCAGACTAGTCGGACTAGTCTGACTGGTCGGACATTATTAGGCGTAGAGCTCTTCGAATATTTTGCGCAGTTCGGGGCTCTCGCGGAGTTCCTGCAGAGTGAATTCGGCGTGGCCTTTGGTGTAGCCGTTACCCATAATCATGTTCACATCGCTGCCGATGCCCTCAGCACCGAGGCTGGCTTTGGTGAAGCTGGTGGCCATGCTGAAGAAGTAGACAACGCCGTCGTCCTTGGTGCAGAGCACAGCGGTCATCTCCTGGTCAGGCACGTTGACGCAGTTGATGGTCACGTCGGCCATCTTGCCGTTGGTCAGTTTCTCAACCAACTCGTAAACCTGGACGGGGGTCATGCCAGCGGCACTCTCAACGATGTCGCAGAAACCGAGATCCTTGATGCGCTGAGTGCTCTTGGGGCTGTTGGCAATGCCGATAACCTTACCGGTAACGCCAACGCGCTTCTTAGCCTCGTAGCAGCAGAGCATACCGCTCTTGCCACCAGCGCCGAGGATAACAACAGTCTGGCCATATTGGCACAGCTTGGCGGTCTGGGCGGGAGCACCAGCCACGTCGAGGGCAGAGAGAGCGAGTTTCTCAGGCATGTCGGTAGGAATCTTTGCATAGATGCCGCTCTCGAAGAGGATGGCCTTACCCTTGATGTCGACCTGGTCTACATCGGGACGGATTTCGATAATCTCATCGATGCGGAGAGGAGTGAGCGAGAGGCTAACGAGGGTGGCAATGCGGTCGCCTTCCTTCAGGTCAATCTTGCCCTTCAGAGCGTCACCAATCTTCTCGACTTTGCCGAGGAGCATACCGCCGGAACCGGTGCGGCGATTGCGGTGTTTGCCCTGCAACTCAACATTGAGGAACATCTCTTTCTTCACCTCTTCCATGATTTTCTCCTGGCTTGCGCCTTCGCCAGCCTGCTGCTTGGCGTAGTTGTGGATGTCGGTAAACGAAGCGGAGTCGATGTTCAGGGTCTGCACGTCGATGAGAATCTCATTGTCGTAGAGAACGTCCATGTTGTTGTCCAACTTGTTTGCGGGCTGGGGAAGAACGCCCTTGGGTTCAATGACACGGTGAGTGCCGTACTTGTTGCCTTTTGGTTGCATAACAGTAGTATTTATTTTATTGATAATTAATATTATGATTAAAAACAAATCACTTTTAAAACGTACAAAGATACGCTTTTTTTTCGAAACGACAAGAAAAAAAGTACGTTTAGCATTCCAACTAAACAAGTGTCCACCCTCCTGAGCTCAACTCGACAACCAATCTCTGCCTCCCCGACGAGCCGATGACGCTCCGTTATTTCAACGCTTTTATAAAGTAGAACTTGTGTAAAAGTAACGTTAAAATATTGAGTAATAAGTGTTATCTCAATAGACTTGCGGCGAATCCGCTGCAAGACGATTCTGGAGAAAAAAAAACAACACCAAACCAAAATAAATAATTTCACGCCAATTCAAATAATATTCGTATTTTTGCACACAAATTCCGGCGAGAGTCAGTGTGCCGGAAAATGCAAGAAAAGCATTGCAAGATAGTCCCTTTTACCGAATTTCGCCAAAGTTCATACGGGAGGATTGAGCATTAGTGCTTTCGCTTGGTTGTGTATGCTATAGGCTTTTAGGCCAAGGCATATCTTCAGGCGTGAGATATGTTCCATAAATCCCGTTCCCGTAAAGGTGTTTGGCGATACCTGGTAAAAGACGGACATGAGCACATAACCTCATGCCTTTTCTATTTGTTTATACTTAACGTTCCGTTGGAGGGTCGGTACAGAACATTAATATTATGAATGACACAGAAAAAACATTGCGACAGAAATTAAATGAAGAATTTGAGAATTGTGTGAAAGAGGCCAAAGAACAAAGTACAGGTCAGGCCATTTTTGATGACCTAATAATAAAGGCCTATGTGGGAAATCTCTATCAATCTCTGAAAGAACAGCATTCATTTGCTTTGATGTACGAGATGCTAGGTGTTAATTACGACGAAATACTGGAAGAAGAATGTAATAAGGTTTTAAATAAATACATAACGATTCGATAGGATGGTGCATTATGTGGATAGTTATTGTTAATTGTTGTTGTAATAATTGGTAAAATCCTTTTTGATTGTTCAAAACAAGCTGAACAAGTGAGACATGAAGGTGGTATGATGAAAAAAAACTCAATACTTGTGGAACACCTTCTCAACCATACTAATGCAATAATATTTCAAGAGACTAACACCTTTATCTCTTTCGGGATTTCCAGTCCAGCAGGCTCTACCATCTATTATCTCCAACAGACTTTTGGGAAAGATGAGAATAAAAAAAACTATTACCGGCGACTTCAACCAAGAATGGAAATTTCCAGAATCCATGAATCAGGAAAAGATGATTGCAATTATTGAAGATAATATACAAAGGAGAATGTTTAAATAATAAAAAAACATGGAACTTATTGACAAATATTTAAGAGCGACATATGACAATGTTCATATCGCCAATGGAGTATCTACAGTTTTGCGGTGTTTGGATGACTACGCACATGATAAGAATCAAAACACCTTGATATTTGCTGCATATATTACTCGTCTTGCCATACTTGATACATTCGAGGCGAGTGGATACCATGCAACATATATTTGCTACTCTAACATTAACGGCAAGTTAACACAAATAACTTGGTTGCAAGCGAATCTATTGACCTATGGAAAGATATGCGAACTCATCGAAAGCTCAAACTCTGATTTAAAGGATTTTATTGAATCCATTTTAGATAGAGCAGATGCCTTTGATATGGTGGACAAGTTGATCCCCGAAAAGGACAAAGAGCCTTTTATTGGTCAATCAAATATGGTATAAAAAAGACAAAGTAATATTAAAATGGAAGATTCTTTAAATTTCAAATTACTATGAAAAGATATACAACAGAACAAATAAACCATCTAACTTGGCATGAATGGAATGAATTAATGGCTAAAGAACTTAACCAGGCTGGTTTTAAGGCAAAAGTATTTAATGGAACCAATTGGGAAAGAACAGGTGAGTATTGTCCTGACCCAAATGAACCTCAGTATTTTAAGCTTGATTTAGACACTCCAGCATTGAACTATCTAAAGCAAATAGGATTGGTCAACAACGGTAGATGTATGGAATGCGGAAAACCCATAAACGGTTCTCCTGGACGTTTCACAGATGGATTCAACCACGAATTCCATTATCAAATATGTCAAGATTGTGTCAGGGCCGGAGGAGGAAACGTCCCCAATAAACCAACAGGAGGATGTATTTTGGCTCTTATTTTACTTCCCTTTACATTTATTAAGTTTATTTTGGGATAAAATATAGACTAATTATAAAAAAAAATCTAAATAATGATTTTCTACTAAACTATATGAGAAAGAGTTAGGTTAAAACGATACTACAATGTTATTGGTAGAAGAATGCGACTTCCTGTTCTTGTTGTATGGGGATGGTCGAAATCCATTTTTTTATACCTAATAGTGCTTAGAAATAAATTATTTAGCAAAATTAAGGCTTTCTGCTTTTGCATTCTTCAATTTGTTGGCGGAGGTGGGCGTTTTCTTGTTCCAGTTGGTGGAGGCGGGCGCGGAGGGTTGCTATTTCGCGGTGGGCGGCTTCAAGTTCTTCTTTCTTGTCGGAGCGGTAGCCTAGGCGGGCGGCAGTCATGCGCTCTTTGATGCCGCCTTCGGTGACGAACTCCTTTTCTTTCTTCTTCTGGTAGGTTTGCATCATGGTGTCGACCATGCAGGAGAGTGTCACAGCCGCGTTTGCCATTTCTTCATCAGTCCAACGCTCAAAGTATGGCTCGTACTCCTCCACCTTGTTATGCTTCTGGCAGAAGTGTTGCATGGCGGCATAGCGGGAATGAGACACGTCCCACAGCATGAGCTTATGGCTACGGAGATAGTCGAGGTAGTCCTCTTTTAGTTCCTTGATGCTGGCTCGCGCCACATTCAGCAACTTGGCTTCCATCTCGGTGGAGGTCACCCCGTCGGCAGAACCCTCTACTATGTTCTGCTTGCCACTACGAGCTGCTTGTACCATCTGGTCAACTGTGCGGTCGCCATAGGCTGGAAGGAAGCGGCGACAGAACACCACTGTCATATCGTAAAGCGTCACCGTTTTCTGGTAGAACCAGAGGTTTTCCCAGCGGGTTTGCTTTCGGAGGTAATGGTGGTTTATTTCGTGTTGCATAGTAGCTTGTTTTTTAGATTGGATAGAGGGGATAGATATGATAGAAAGGATAGATTATTCTATTATATCTATCGAATCTATCATATCTATCATTTCTATTTCACAGTTATTCTCTGGCCGCGGCTGGTGGCGCGGAACTCGGGGGCGTAGAGGCATTGCAACACCGAGGGCGCCAGCGTAAAGGAGCCGGGATTGGTGACATAGTAGTCGGCATCGATGATGTATTTGCCTTTATCCAGACGGTCGATATAGACGGCGTTGTGGCTGTTGTTGATTGCCACGTAGTAGCTCAGACCGCTTGTCCACGCCCAGCCGGAGGCGGTGCTGACTGGCTCTAGGCAGGCGGCGCGGAACTCTTTAAGCTCCACATACTCCATATTGCGGTCGCACTGCACTTGCAGCCTCACCCGCAGGCGGTCGCCCACGGACACTCCCCTACCTTCTTTCAACTCGGTCAACGACCCGTCGGGCTCCACTTTGTAGAGCGTCCGCGCGAGGGTGATGCCCGTTTGGGAGGCCGGCACCTTGTCCATCTGCTCTGTGTACTGGTAGTATAGTGCTCCCCATGAAATGCCTTTGTTGTCCCGCACTATGGTTGTTGATATGCTGCGCGAAGCCGACATCTGCGCCAGCGAGTCGCTGCGGAAGGTATGGCGCATATAGCCTGCATTGGCTTTGGGAACAGCGAGCGTGTCGACCATCGCCTTTCCCTGCACCACTATGCGGTCGGATGCCGTAGAGCGTCCAAAGTCACTCTTCTCCCCTACCTTTGTGGGCATCAGTGCCTGGATGGCCCTCAGTGTAGCGATGTCCGAGCTCCAGCGGGTGGTCTGTTTTTGCTTGAGAAGCCACTGCTGCATCTGAGCGACGGAATGGGTGTCCTGCGGCGTCACCTCGCGGAAAGTCTCAATAAGCAGTGCCTGCGTCTCCACCGGACGCTGGTAATAGAACCATCCCGCCTGGTTGTCACGCCAATACATGCCCATTTCGTCGCTGTAGAGGGCTTTCTGCCGTATGCGCTCCACCATTTCGCGTGCCAGCTTGACATCGCCGTTGCGTTGGAACACAAGGGCGAGCAATGCCTGGTCATAGAGCGAAGTATAGTTGCTGTAACGTTGCTTGGCATTGCCATAGAAGAAGTCGAAAGCCTGTTTCGTATTCCCTGCAAAAGACTGTTTGGCATAGTAGCTGCGCGTATAGAGGTAGTCGAGCATGATGGGCTTGCACTGGCTGTTGGGGTGTTTCTTCAGGTACTTCTGCCATTCCCGGTAGTCCTTGTATGCCTCCTTGTCCACATAGGCCAATGCTCGGTTCTGCATCGAGGTGTTGCCGCGCGAGATTTGGCGGGCCATTGTCCCGAAGCCCTTGAGGATGTGCTGTGTCACGTAAGTGCTGCTGTATCTGCCGCCGGGCATCCACGACCAGCCGCCGTCGGCACGCTGTTCTTTCTGCAACTTATTAAAAGTCTCGGAGCTCAGCCGCTGCAACTCCTCGTTGTCGTAGAAACGAGCTATGTTCTTCAGCTGTTCCTCCTCGCTGGCACCCGACCGCAGCCACGGGGTCTCGTCCATAAGGGTCTGCTTGATGTCGGCGTTGCGCATCAGGGGGCTGTCCTCCTCGGTGGCGTTGTAGGCGCAGTGTTTCAGCTGCGGGAACTGCTCGGCGATGGTCTTGCCTATCGTGTTGACATAATAGCTGTTGAAGAGATAGATATTCGACGGGTTGCTGCACTCCTTCATAAAAGGCAGCGACTGGATGGCCAGCCAAATGGGATTGCCTGTATACTCCACCGTGAAGCTCACAGGCTGTGCGGTCGAAGATGTGGGGAGACTCATGGTATACTGCTTCGTCCCCTTTCCGTTCATATACATGCTCACCGACTGCGTCACCGCCTGGCGGTTGGTCAGCAGCGGCAGGGGGCCTTGCTCGCCGTCGCTATGCCTTGCCGCCTTGGCAACGAACTTATATGTAGCCACTGTGCCGCCCTCGGGGACAATGACATCAAACTGCACCGGCACCGTACCCCGTGCAGGAACCACCACATGCAGGCTATCACTTACAAGCGTCCGTCCAGGAATGTCGAAAGAGAATTCCACCTTCACCGCAAAGGCGCTGTCTGTCAGGTTCATCACCTTGGCCATCAATGTGGCGGTATCCCCTTCCCTCAAAAAGCGGGGCATATTGGGCTGTATCATCAACTCCTTTCGGGTGATGAGCTGCCGCTCCAGCGAGCCGGTGGCCAGTTCCTGTGTCCACGCCAGCCCCTTAACGTTCCACTGCGTTAGCAGATCGGGGGCAGTGAAGCTGTAGCTCACCGTGCCGTCCTTGTCGGTTCTAAGGGTGGGCTCGAAGAACGCCAGCGTGCTGAGGTTGGTGCGGATATACGGCTTCTCTTCCGTGACACTTTTTGTTTTCGCCGAAGGCTCAATGACCATAAACGACACTTCTTCCTCCATCTCCATGGCATCCTCCATCACTACCAAGTCCGTAGCAATCTCCTCAGCCTCATAATTAACAGACTTCGACCTGACTCGTTTGCTCGCATTACCATCCATCGTCACCATGTTGCTCTCTCCGCGGGCTGTGGCGTATTCCACGCATTCCAACGAGGACACAACACCATCCATGCCTCTCGGCCAACGCCAGTCCCTGTGGTTGAGTGCTGTGAAATCCCAACCCATTGGGCTTTTCCCCTTATAATTCTGATACTGTCCAGAAGGCACTAAAAAGACTTCACTGCTCCTATAGTGCCAATTGAAAAATAATGACAATCCAGGTACATCACTATACTCGTTGTTCATCCACGGGAACCACGAAAAGGCATTACCGCCATAGCCGTAGTTGTCCAACGCTGCATCGTACATGCCCAGCAGCACGGCGGCGGGGGTGACAAAGGGGACACCCTCCCGCTTTGGCGACACCTTGAGGGTCCAGCTTTCCTTCTCGCCGGGTGTGAGCTTGTCGCGGAAAGTCTCTATCTGCACATCCAGCTTCTTGTGTTCGAAGGGCACCTCCACCCTGTAGTGTTCAATCTCGTCACGGCCCTCTTTCACTGCACAAAGGCTGACATAAAAGCCGCCCAGCAGTTCCTCGGTCACGGGTATGCACAGCGTTTCCATTCCGTTGTCCACACGCATCAGTCGGCGTTGCATCGTCTTGTTGCCTACCATCAACTCATAAGCCACATACACATCCTTGTGGCGTGTGCCGAATCGCAGCTCCACGGTATCCCCCACGCTGGCCTCGTTGGTGCTGATGTCCGACCACAGCAAATCCATTGTGAACACTTTGCGGTTCCCCTTCGGGGAATAAACCACCACCAACGTGTCGGCCACGGTCTCCTTCCCTTGAGCGTCCAAGGCCATCCTCAATCGGTACACTCCCGGCTCCAGCACAGGCAGCGACACCTTGTTCAAGGTCAATCCCTCGCACTTAACGCGCGTATCAAACACTTTCTTCTCCACCGGCCAGTTCCACATCTTCTCTTCCTCGTGGCTATAAGCCGTCAGCGGGAACCTTTTGTTGAACTCCTCACGGCTTATGGTATGGCGCACGCCGGAGTGAACCTGCGCATGTGTCAGCCAAAGGCTTTCGGGCTGCCGCAACCGCTCTACATAAAGGTTGACAAATCCCTTCAGCGGCGTGCCGTTGATGTCGCAATACTTGTATTCCACACTGCCCAGCTCACGCAGCTGTTCTGGCGACGTGATGGAGATGAAACTATTCTGGTATCCTGCATTGAGCGAGAGGGTCTGGCTGTGAGTCTCGCCATTAATGTCAGTCACATCGACATGCACTTCATAGGTAAAACAGGGTTTAGTAGATAGCTCTATATTGCTGTCCGGCAAGGCCCTGAAGGCAATGCGGAACTGACCTTCTGCATCGGTAACTAGCGAATCGGACACCAGCGTGACTGCGCCGTAAGATTGATTACTCCAATAATGTCTGCGCCACCAGGGGCGTATCCACGAGCGCGTGACGGAATAGACCACCTTGGCCCCCGAAACAGGCACCTGCGTATACGAAGCCGCCAACCCCTCCACCGCCAGGCTGTCGCCCAGTGCGGGAGCTACCGAGTTGCCCTCAGCATCCTTGCGGTCCACGCCTTTCAGCGTGACGGTGAACTTGGGCTGCTTGTAAGCCTCGACGGGGAAAGATTTCTCACAAACCCGCCCGTCTCGGTTGTCGAAATTAGCGTTGTAAGCGTGAATGACGAACCGTCCCGGCAGTGCATGGGCGGGGATGACGAAACGCCCGCTGAGGCTGCCATACGCATCGGTGGTGCCATAAAGCGTGTCAATTGCCTTGTTGTTGACGTCGAAAAGCAGCAGCTGCAATCTGTCGCCTACGACGGCATGTCCCTTGCGGTTAAACTCCACACGGCCTTCCACCAACATAAACTGAACCGTGTCGCCCGGCCGGTACACTGGCCTGTCCAAAAACAGCTCGGCCACCTCGCGCACCGTGTCAAGCTGGCTGGGGCCAAAATAACATTGGCTCTCCACATCCAACCCCTTATACTTAGTTTTCAAACACCAGTCGTATTCATACGAATTCTTGATTTCTTTCACACCAAAGGCGAAAAATCCCTGCGCATCGGTCGTGGCGGTGGAAACCGTGCTGTACTTCGCGTCGTAGTAGTTCTTGCTTTGCTCCAGCTGCACCTTCTGCCGTGCCACGGGCTCGCCCGTCACATAATCGACCACATAGCCGTACACACTGTCATCGGGCGATGCCATCAACACAAACGCCCCTGCCGACACATTGAACGCCTTCGAACAGAAACCCCTGCTGGCAAAGTCCTTAGTGGGCGAGGCCATCAGTATGTAATGTCCCGGGGCAAGGGCTGGGATGTAACCATAATGACGGTATGGCTTGTAGTCCTTGGGCAGCACAAATGGCTGTTCCCATGAGCTGACCACTTTCTCTTTCAGTAGCCTGGCCCGTACTTGCGAGTTGCTCGCGTAATAGTCTTTTTTCCATTCGGGATACCTTATCACTCGATAATAAAGACACTCCACATTGCGGGTTTCCACCCTCATCAATATATCTCGGCCGGCAGGCGACACCTCATTTACACTAATGTAAATCTCCTTCTCTTGTATCATCCGTTTGCGGTTGGCACAGTTCACACCACCCATGCTTTGAGGCCAGAGGGCAATGGCGCTGTCGCAATAGGCTACCGCGCCCAAATAGTCAGAGTCAACCTCACAATATCGAGCCAACTGCTCATAAAACAAAGCCAACTGCTCGTTGCCTGTCCAGCGGTAGCGGTTCAGGCATTCCTGCGTCATCCGTTTGCGGTAGGTGTTGGATTTGTTCGTCTGGTCAGTGAGATAATCCAACAGCCGCAATTCATTAAACAATAAAAGATTGATATTCTCCTTTGAGTGTCTGCTTCTGTACCATGAAGTCAGTTGGCCTTGCAACTCTATCTTCCTTTTCTGCGGCACATTGTTTATGGCCAACTGCATCAACAGGTCGTACATCGTCGGCGTGGTGTTGAACTGGGCTTCCTTCGGTGCGGAGCAGAAATTGGCTATTTGTGTGTTCGGCACCTTGCGCAAGGCCACCGTATCCACCAGCGCCGAGTCGATGTTGCCGAGGAAAATGTGGCACAGCGTGCGGTCCACGGGCGTGAGATATGGCAGAATGGCACGGAAGCGCGCCAGACTGCTGTCCGCCGCATCCTCCTGATAGTTGATGGCAGCACGCTCCATATACCAAGTGGAGGTAATCAGCTGGCGACTCACCGTCTCGACGGCCTGCCCGGCACGGGCGCGGGACATGGCTGCGGCACGCAGGCTGTCGGCCGTATTGTAGGCGTCGGTATAACGCTGTTTCGAAATCATTTTCTCGATGCGGGAATAAACATCGGAGCCACTTTTTTCACCCTGCTGTGCAAACAAGGGCTGGAGAGCCAGCACGGCAAAAAGCAGAAAGGAGACAATTGCTTTCATGATTCAAATCATTTGTTCATTTTAAAAATCATAACGCCAAAAAGGGCAAAATATTGCCCCTATATCGCTTTATCCCAAACGCTCTAGTTTGATTTAGGACTGATTTTTTACCAGAAGAGGCACAGCTGGTCTCAAAAAGAGAGCCGAGCAGGTCTCCTCAAAAATTGCTGATGCCACCTGTTGGAGTACGGCTACTGCCTTTTCCG
>Ga0310697_10006214_pt1 | contig 11392 bp, 12 predicted proteins | sample 172DNAGHGlowgp2_FD_203883 | JGI IMG/M metagenome (GOLD analysis project Ga0310697, IMG submission 203883) | Sheep rumen microbial communities from Palmerston North, Manawatu-Wanganui, New Zealand - 1728 DNA GHGlow gp2 (v2) (version 2) | ecosystem: Host-associated > Mammals > Digestive system >... | reverse complement strand
TTCCACACAATTCATAACATTACCTTTCTAACATTACCTAAATAATGTCATAGATAATGTTATCAATTAGACTCAGTATTTTTCTTTGTTTTTACTTTATTTAATACAAAAATTCCACCAATTAAAGCAGCAACCGCAATAAAAGGAGCAATTACTAACATTAATCCAGTAGGCGGACCTGCTTCTAAATCATTAGTAAAAATAAGATCATTATTAGTATTTGGATTAATAGCATTAGGTGCTGCAGTTGCAGAAGAACTATAATCAGATACTGTTACTGAACCAGAAGTTTGAGTTCCATTAGGAGCTGTAGCAACATTAGTAACACTTCCATCAGAAATAGTTACATTATAAGTACTTCTAGTATCATTAGTTTCCATTACAGTCATAGCTGCAAAAGGATTTAAACCACAAAGATAATAGTGATCTCCATCAGATAATCCTGTAGTAACTGTAGTATCTGTAGCAGCAGTAAGATCATTCATATTATCACCAGTGAAATAATTAGTAGCTACTGTAAAATCATTACCAGGATTTGCTACAGTAATTTCGAATGGGAAGTCATGATTCTTATCTGCCATGTTACCAGTGATAACTTTTGAAACATCTACATTAAATGAATAATAGTAATCAAATGAATTATCACCAATTACTCCAGTATGTCCAGCTTCAACAGTTACATCTTGTCCACCAGGAGTTCCAGGTACAGTTGATCCAGGTACAGGAATTTCTGTAGGTGTAGTTATAGATGATCTATAACCCATATCCTTATCTGTATCTTCTGTAATAACTGTGTTTTCATCTAAGAGAACATAACCAGCGATTTCATAAGGATGTGTAGGGTCAGTAGGAGTAATATCTTCTACAACATAAACATCAAGATACTTAGTATCTTCATAATCTGAAGGTCTTACAATACCTGCATGTACTAATGTTGTTGCACTAGTAGTATCAGTTACTACGTAACGATAAATACCAGGAGCATCAAACTTAGTTATATCAAATGCAAAAGTAATATCTCCTCTAAGACCTTCAGCTAAATAGTTCTGATCTGCAGTGTGTTCCTGCATTAACTGTGATGTGAAAGCTACAGTAGCTGTGGCATTGACAACCGCATCAGCATCACCTACTTTTACTTCCATTTGCTTTCCTGTAGAATCAGTTACTGATAATCCATCTGCACTTGTAATAGGTGCAATAGAATATGAGTAAGTGATGTTAGGAGAATAACTTTGATTGTAGCCATCATTATAGATAACTAAATCCTTTCCAATTGTGACAGTAGTATCATTACCTACATAGATACCATCATCGCCAATTGTGCCAGCAAGTACTGGCATAACACCAAGAGAACCCACCACAAGACAAGACATTAATCCTGCAGCAAGTCTTTTTCTAACATTCTTCATTCTTTTTACGCATTCCTTTCTCAAAATTAAGGTTTGTTAGTCATTTAATTAATTTCCTTGCGCTTTTTGAGATATATTATTCCAGCAGTGAAAAGACCAATGCCAGCCAATCCTACTACTGAGTAATAAATAATATTAAAATCATCTCCAGTTTTAGGTGGAATGAGAACAATAATTCTATCTCTGATCATAATAGGTACTAATATTACTCCATCATCTTCTACTGAAGCACCATCAACTGTAGGAGTAATAGGGAATTTGTCTGTATTTAATTCATAACCTGCAGGTGCTTGAGTTTCTTGAATATAATAACTATCTCCATCATTAATAATTCTGAATTCAAGATAACCATCTTCGCCAGTAACACCTACACAAGGATTACCATTTTCATCTAACATTACAGAACCATCAGATCTATAAACAGTAAACTCTGCTCCACTTAAATAATATGAAATATTATCAAAATCAACTTTTGCTATTCTTACTCTAAAAGTAGCACCAACAGGAGCTTCAGGAGCTCTCATAATTACATGGAAAATAAGTGTTTCATCTTGATTCTCACTAAACCAAACAGGATTTTCAAGAGCTCTATTAATAGCAACTTCATCATTAACTACTACATAACCTTGATCTAATAATGTTTGAAGATTCTGTTCATAGGTAGTTAGTCCAGTATCAATATCTATGCTAGCAGAATTCTTAATTAAATTTAAACCTGCTGCTTTAACTGGTCTAGAAGCTGATTTAACTGGAACTATATCACCTGCAGTTAGAACAGAATAATAAAAATAAAGAGGAATATCATCAAATAACTTATTTCCTTCTTCATCTTCAAATCTAATTAAAGATTGTTGTTCATAAGAAATAATTTCATCAGTACTTAATCTATAACTATCAGTAAATCCAGTAATTTTATTCTGAGTAGTTGCAGAAAAATCTGAATTATAGAAATTACAACCAATTACATCATACTCACTTCCACTAGTAGAAACATATACGTCAAAATAACAAAACTTACTATCTCCAGTAGAATCAGTTCTAACAAGCCTATATCTATAAACTCCATCTGAAGAATATGTACCAAAGTTAATAGTAATATTGTAATCTAAAGTATAATCTACTGCTGAACCAGGAATAGAAGTTGAAGATAAGTCTATTGTACTAGTTGATAGACTTAAATCATCAGCACTACCAGCTTTTACTACAGATAATCCATCATAAGTAGAGAATGAAGTATCTACATTTCCATCAACATAATATTCATAAGAAATATTAGGACATTTCTCTGTAGTATTTTCATTAGTGAATATAAATGATTGACTGAATGTAACAGAATCAACGGTTTGTGCATTGATAAGATTGCCGAAAGATAATACCATTACAGTAGCTATCACACTAGCAATACATTTTAATGTTCGCATCCTTTACCTCCTATGTATTTGTCTACTAACAATTTAGTAGCTTTATAATTTTCATTCTTAATATAATCGTCTTCTCTTACTTCTAACGTAATAGGACAATTATAATCATATTTAGTATATATGTCTAAAATATCAAAACAGTCTTGGGGATTATCAAATGGAGTACCGTGATCTTTATCATATCCAGTACCTCTCATACTCGCTAAATGAATTAAAAATGCAGTATCTTTATTTTTCTTAAAAAAATTATCCATACTTAAATCAGGCATATAAGTAGTATCTCCTATTTCTCTAAATAAAACGCTTATATACTTTTTAGTTATCATAGCATGACAAGTATCTAATACGGTTCCTATTCTGTCTGTCTTAAGATCAACTTTTAATCTATTTACTATATCTACATTATCAAATAAAAAATTATTGGCTAAATGTATATTACCTTTACTAAATCCTCTTATAGGTGTAACATTCTCTATACCAAGTCTTATATGAGGATATTTATATAAAAGTCTAGAAACATAGTATTCTATCCTATTCAGTGAACCACCTATTCCAATAAGAAAATCTAAAAATGTTTCACTGTGAAGAACTACTATAATATGTTTATTCTGAGCTAAACTAAAAAATTCTGCTATCTCACAAGTTATATCTAACATCTTAAAATCATCAAAATCACATAACTGCTCAATAGTCAAATCACCTAAACCAGATATTATAGGTGCATGAACTACACTTATAGGCTCATTTTCATATTCATGTAAGTCAACTACATCATTTATACATTTATAACCATTATCTGCAAGGAATTCATCTAGTAATTGAATTTCAATTGCATCACAACCAATAGCTTTCTTAGCATTTATTTGGTCATGAGATAAAGTTGATTTTGCATAAATTTCCATAGTAGCTCCTTTATAAATATATAAATTAAGCAAATAAAAAGAGACTTAAGAATAAGTCCCTTTTTGTGGTTTATTTTGCTCATCCTTATATAAATTAAATAGCCTTTCAATTACAAATTTATTACAAGAATGATGACAACTTAATATTTCTAAATTAATGATCGCCATGGGCAATACTCCCATAGAACCGCACTTTATTATAATTTTTAAAACCCTATTCATAGTAGGGTAGCAGTTTTTCACTAAGAACGATACATCAGAGATTTCATTTACATATTTCTAAATCATTTAATTACTTGTAACGAATTGCACGTTCACCTTCTCCCTCAGTGGAAGATGTGCTATCTATTACACCACAAGCAATAATCTCTGAAAGGACCTTAATCAAGCTCTAGACGTTGCAAGATTAAGTTAAGCCCTACGTTCTACGTGGATCTCTCTTCACCACGATCTAATGGAGCTTCTAAGGAGACTTGAACTCCTAACCTTTGGTTTACGATACCAACACTCTACCAATTGAGTTATAGAAGCATTTAAGTGGGGTGATTAGTGAGAATCGAACTCACGACCTCTAGAGCCACAATCTAGCGTTCTATCCAACTGAACTATAATCACCATTTTTCGCGAAGACTAAGTTATGCCCAAACTAAGGAAGCCTTTATGCGAAATCTATTAAGAGGTATTATTTAAAGACGTGTACCACGTCTCTGGCGTCCGCAATAGGACTCGAACCTACATATCAATTTATTAGACCGATAACTCGCTTTCCAGGCGAGCGCCTTACCAGTTGGGCTCATACGGACTTATTAATCAACTGATCTAAAGTTACTGGCTTAAAATCAGTTACATCTACACCAACATTATAACAATTATCTAAAGAGCTCATATACTTATACCAAGGATTATCAAAGTTATTATGTACATGACCAAACAAATGATACGATCCTCTAAAGTAACCATCCCATTCAGCGATTGGATAATGACAAAGAATAACCATTCTTCCATTATCATCAATTCTCTTATAGTTAGTTATTTCTACAAACTGCTTTCTTGCTTCGTTGTTTGATAGAATAATACCATCATGATTACCAATAATAAGATGCTTCTTACCATTGATTTGCTTGAGATATTCTATTGGATTCTTTCCACTCTTGAATGAAAAATCTCCAAGAATATACAAATCATCTGTTGGCTTTACTATACTATTTATATTATCTATAATAGTTTGATCCATTTCTTCTACTGAAGAGAATGGTCTATTAGATAACCTCATAATATTCTTATGACCTAAGTGTAGGTCGGCTACGTAAAAATTCATATTGTTTAATTTCCTTTTCTTATAGACCAGCTACTCGCTCGTCATATTTTTGTTTAGCATAATCTAAATTCTCATAATCATGTTCTTCTATAATTAGACCATGCTGAAATGAATATTTTGTTTTATCATGCCAAAAGAATAATTTAGTATTATAAATACTATGATCTACTAATTCTACTTTTACATCATAGATTCCATCTCTAGTAGGTTCTTCGTCTATGGAACATAAATCAAAATGATTTAGTTTTTCAAGCTTACCATGAAGATATACAAAATCAAAAGTTTTCATATCTTCAAAAGGACCGTCTTGATTTACTGAAAAACCATATACTTTCATTTATTACCTCTATTCTTCTTTATAAAGTTCTTAGCTTCATCTTCCCAATGTTTATATACTTCTTTGCATTTTGCTTGCTTACAATCTCTATTTCTCAGAGAACACTTACAACAATATTTATTATAAATATATTCTTCAACATTCATGGGCAATTACCTTACGATTCTTTCTATCATAAATAAGTTCAACTCCATAAAATACACTTAAGCAAAGATATATTCCAGCGTTAAATCCCCAAAGACAAGAACAAAGTGCATTACTATTAATACAATAAAGAATTGCACTAGTAACTGACAAAACAAAACATACTATATAAAGTATATCTCTAACAATTTCCATCTTAGTCATAATTTATTCTCCTTAAATCATCTCAATTTCACAAGCATCATCGTAATCTGCTACGCCCTTAATAAAGCAAATCTCTGAATTGAATATAATTTTGATAGGGTAGTCATCAGGAAATTCTTTTAGGGCTTTTCTTAAATCTCCAACCGTATCAATATCTTTTTTAGTAAATTTTGGCATAATCTATTCTCCTTTATATACTTATGGCGGTGCGAGAGGGATTCGAACCCTCGAATGGAATTAACCATTGCCGGTTTAGCAAACCGGTGCACTCGACCAGCTATGCGATCGCACCATTTTTAATTAGCGAAGTGTAATAGGACTCGAACCTATTAGTGATAACTTTCCTAGCTTTACTTAATCCCAGCTTTCGCCTTGCTATTAAGTAATTATCGTCCAAAGATAGGACCTGTCTTCCTTCCATGCAACACTTCGTATCATAAATATTATATCAAAGCAATATAGCTTTGTAAATATTTTTATTAAAGTGGGTTAGGATTTGCACCTAACAAACAGTACCTTAACTATGTGTCTATTAAAATAGCAACATCTCCACATTTCTGTTCTGCCTCGCTTTTACTGCCTTACCCTGTGCGTCTACCTTTTCCGCCACCACTCATATTAAAATAGGCTTCTCACCTATTTGGATAGTCCAAAACGTTGACTCAACGAATTATATGGCTATATCAGATGCTATCTCACCGCTGCTTACCACTTCCGCAGCTCGAAATGATTTTCGCAAGAGTTTCACTCGGCTTACAGGTACATTCTTACCTTTTGGCGATAGGGGTGGGATTCGAACCCACGGACCGGTTAAAGCCTCTAGTTTTCAAGACTAGTGTAATAGACCATCTCTACCACCCTACCATATAATTATTATAACAAAGACAAATAGTCTAGTAAATACGTTTAACAGATAGTTTTCCTACGTAGCAATAGTTATTCCTATCTTTGCAGGTTTGATTTCTGGAGCTTAACCTACTGAATATCTCCGAGACCTTTATCAATTAACCACAAACTCATGAAAAGATTAATTAGTTGCTACGATGGCCTGGTACTCCTGACAGGACTCGAACCTGCAACTGGCCGGTTCGTAGCCGGATAGTCTTCCAATTGGCTTACAGGAGCATAAAGTTGTTTGTAAAATATAATACAAATAAGTTGGTCTCCGATCAGGGACTTGAACCCTGAAAATCTTGATTTTGAGTCAAGCACGTCTGCCAGTTCCGTCAATCGGAGTTATTGGTAACAGTGAGTAGATTCGAACTACTATTCCTCACAATATGAACGTGAGTGTCCTTTTCCTTCTAGTGGCGAAGTACCTTCCCGTATTGGCTTATAAACATATAGTAAACTTCATCTTATAAGTTACTACCTCTAGACGACACTGTATGGTACTCCCACAGAGATTCGAACTCAAATCTTCAGTTTAGGAAACTGATATCCTATCCAGTTAGACGATGAGAGCATAAATTGGAGCAGGATACGAGACTTGAACTCGCAACTTCCACCTTGGCAAGGTGGCACTCTACCAACTGAGTTAATCCTGCATGTAATGGCCGTTTTTGCCTCAATTAAAAATTAAGAAAAGAAAAAAGAAAATACTTATAGGAACGGCCAAACCTATAAGGGTAATTTTTAGATAGATACATTGTGGTGATGATGTGTAATCTAAAATACACTTTTCCAGAATAAAAATTACCAAAAATTCCAGTGGTCTCCGAGAAGGGAGTTGAACCCTCAAAACCTGGATCCTTAGTCCAGTATGTCTGCCATTTCCATCACCCGGAGATATGTGGTAGTTTTTATGCGTCGTAAATGGGTATATCGTATATAAATATTTTTAAGAACTACCAAACTTAAAAAATGGTGACTCGACGGAGATTTGAACTCCGACTCTCCTGCTTGAGAGGCAGGCGTGATAGCCAATTCCACTACCGAGCCGTATTGGCACCGGCTTCAGGATTTGAACCTGAAACAGCTGGGTCAGAGCCAGTCGTGTTGCCAGTTACACCAAACCGGTATATAGTAAGCTGTGATGAAGTTGGATTTGAACCAACCCCTCGGCGCCTAACTACTTGCGTGCTACCACTACACTATTCATCAAAATTAATACTTCTTATATTTCTTCAAAAGATCAATTTGAACTTCATTCCGGACTTCCATTCAAAAATCAAATTCTCCAAAATATAATCCATATTAACTTACTTTACAGCTATGGTACCTCCGACAGGGCTCGAACCTGCAACCTTCACCTTAGAAGGGTGTTGCACTTCCAGTTGTGCTACGGAGGCATATTACTTTTAGTTTACATATCGCCTCAAAGTATTTTAATTATAAATATATATATTATAATAATTATAGTTAAACCAAAAGGAGAACGATAAATGAGTAAGATAGCTCAATTCATGAAATCCTTATATGATTATGAATATGAGGAACCAACTGTAGAAGAAGATTATATCGAAGAAGAAGTAGAAGATGAAGATTATTATGAAGAACCAACACCTCATATACAACCTCAAGAATCTATGACAACTAATATAGAACCTACCGCAACAGTGGTAATGTTATCACCTTATGATATAAGAACTTCTCAATTAGTATGTGAACATATTAGAAATGGTCATATAGTAATTTGTAATTTAACACCAAGTGCTAATAATCAACGAGTAGTAGATTATATTTCTGGAGCAGTTTATACTCTACAAGGTAGAATTGAACCAACTGGAATAAAAACTACTTTCGTTTGTACTCCATATAATGTACAATTGGTTTTAGACAATCCAGTCGAAGAACCAGTTACTAAAGTATCAGCCCTCTAACTTTCTTCTCTATACAGTTTTTGGTAAATGGGATAGATTAAATTCTATCCCTTTTATCATATCTTTATTCTTTTACAAGTGATCTTCCACATACATTGATTCAATTGAACAATCTCTTCATCCTGTATAAGAACTAAAGCCCAATCTGAAGGTATTCTATAATCATCTTGTACTAAATCATCTAAGATCATCGTATAAGCTCTGAACGCTGAAGGATAATCATTAAATCTAAAAAGTTCCTTAGTTTCAGTATTATATACTCCATAAGTAGTTATTTTAGACATATAACAAATCTCCTTTGATTTTAAAGTGAAATATCTGACAGGATTCAAACCTGTAAGTCTTCCGATCAAAACGTTTTCAAGACGTCTTTATCAACGCCCAAATATGTTGCATGATCATTTACATAAAGAGGATATGCATGAGATTTGGTATTGCTACTTTCTCCAAGCCCGTCGTTTGCAACCAACGAGTTACTGCATATCATTTATGTCTTTGTCATTCTCTCTCAGTTTTCAGTCATTATCTGAGATCAGTAGGAGCGACCTACAAATGGAGCATCCGACAGGATTCGAACCTGCATAATACGGTTTTGCAGACCGCACGCCGAACCAATCGACAACGGATGCATTTAATCCTTACGTTCTACAGAAATTACATCTGAAAGCCCATCTTCCATAAAATCAATTTTCTTATAAAGTTCCTTGTCTGCCAATGCGATAGCTTCTTCAGAATTTGACGCATCTACCTCTGTTTCAAAACAACCAGTAATCTTATAAGTAACTATATACTTCATAGAAAATCTCCTTTCAGAATAAATATCGGCTTTAACGACTGACGAGCTAAATCAGCTATGGATTTCACATAAAAATATTGGAGAGTGACTTCCAATAGTGGTGTGAAAAATAAATTTTTATAGAACTCATGTCACTTTTTCTGGAGCTTATAGGTGTAATAATTGCAACTTGAGTTTTTATTATTTTCCACGTGGCACCCGCATAGAGATTTGAACTCCAACGAACAGTTTTGGAGACTGTCATGCTACCAATTACATCATACGGATATATTAAATGGCTCCCGCAGTAGGACTCGAACCTACGACATTTCGGTTAACAGCCGAACGCTCTACCGACTGAGCTATGCGGGAATATTGGTGAGACTAAGTCGTCTCAGCTACACATAGGTCTTTAATGTTTTCAATACAGAACTTCATTTGTTCTAAAACTGCATCTTTGGTGACGCGTGCCGGATTTGAACCGAGCGAATACCGCCTTGAAAGGGCGGCGAGTTAGACCACTTCTCCAACGCGCCATAATAATTTGCGAGAACTAAAGATTTTAAAAAACATTAAAATATTAAGGAAGCTCTTATGCAAATATTTTTTAATTACACTAACCGTCGACTTAGATAGTGACCTGCAATAAAGTGGCCACCAATATCACAGGATTTAGCTAGTTTTTATTTATCGGAGATTCTATAACTCTTAGAATGTTTGTTTACCGACTGTTACATCCAAAAGTCTGTGGCGACTCTACGGGGAATTGAACCCCGATCTACGGAGAGACAATCCGTCATAATAGCCATTATACCATAGAGCCATATTAAAATATACTGAGACGATACCACCGCTCTACCTTGAAATAACTTTCCCAATCATGTGCACTGATTGTCAAGGCCCCCGACTTTAGTCGTTCAGAAAGTTTTATTTAACGTCTACGCTTACAAGAGACAAATAATACAAAATTCTGGTGGAGATTCAGGGACTCGAACCCGGGACCTGCCGGTTATGAGCCGGATGCTCTGACCAACTGAGCTAAATCTCCATAATTTGCGGGGACTAAATTAAGAATCCAAAACCATTTTTAATTAAGGAAGCCCCTATGCAAATCTACTATCGGGAGATACTATTTAAAGACGAGTATCACGTCTCTGGCTCCCACGGTTGGACTCGAACCAACGACCAAATGATTAACAGTCATCTGCGCTACCGACTGCGCTACGCGGGAATAATAAAATGAGACGATACCACCGCTCCACCTAAGAATAACTTTCCCTACTTTGCATGCAAGTAGCTTAGGCCCCCGACTATTAGTCGTTCAGATAGTTTCTTCTTTAAAGTCAGTTACTATCAAGAGGACAATGGAGCTTCTAAAGAGATTCGAACTCTTGACCTACTGATTACTAATCAGTCGCTCTGGCCAACTGAGCTATAGAAGCATAATTTATACCACCGAAGTGGTATAAAAATAAACGCTGAGATTATTGACGTTTTATCATATCATTCAACTTCGTTGGAGAAGTTTATCACACTCCCGATTAAAGAGTAGATACGATGGACACCAGTTTTGAGAAAACTAGCAAACACTTACTTGAGCCTTTATAGAGTTCCGTTCGACACATTCTTCCTTGCGAGATTCACAGCTTGCGGACTGTTAGAGTTGCATCTACTTGTACTTCCCTCTTACTTCACTTTGCGAGTTTAGTAAGCCACCATATTTCAGATGGATAAGTCCATTTTAGGATCTCAAGTGATCAGCACTTTTGCTTGTTATGGTTGAAACTATCAGACTTGAACTGACAATCTCTCGTTCGTCATACGAGTGCGCTACCATTACGCTAAATTTCATTCCTAAATGACGAGGCTGATCTTTGGACACCCATACCTTTTGAGTACAGTCCATCCATCGCCATTTTGCTCGGCTTGCGACCTCCGCTCTTCTACTTCCAACCTGTCTTTCGTTTTCAGATCTTTCATAGTTGTTAAATCAACACTTACACTTGCGATGCTTGTGTCAAAGAACTACCAACTTGCTCACTATTTCTAGCTACCCAACG
>Ga0310697_10006212_pt1 | contig 11394 bp, 7 predicted proteins | sample 172DNAGHGlowgp2_FD_203883 | JGI IMG/M metagenome (GOLD analysis project Ga0310697, IMG submission 203883) | Sheep rumen microbial communities from Palmerston North, Manawatu-Wanganui, New Zealand - 1728 DNA GHGlow gp2 (v2) (version 2) | ecosystem: Host-associated > Mammals > Digestive system >... | reverse complement strand
TACACGGCAGTTGGTGTAGTTGTTTATCTGTCAATGTCCTCTTTTTAAGCAATTCACAACTAACACTAAGTACTTTTTTCTCCCGGAGGAGGTGTAGTTGTTTATCTGTCAATGTCCTCTTTTTAAGCAATTCACAACGTGGTTATTCGTTCACGATGTCGGCTTCATGGTGTAGTTGTTTATCTGTCAATGTCCTCTTTTTAAGCAATTCACAACAGTAGAGGTTGAGCGCGTCGATCTGTACAGGTGTAGTTGTTTATCTGTCAATGTCCTCTTTTTAAGCAATTCACAACAAACGGCAATAAGTTGTGTGAATGGGAAAGGGTGTAGTTGTTTATCTGTCAATGTCCTCTTTTTAAGCAATTCACAACAGAGTTGAGGGAATTAATTGAACTAATTGAAGGTGTAGTTGTTTATCTGTCAATGTCCTCTTTTTAAGCAATTCACAACAGAGTTGAGGGTATTAATTGAACTAATTGAAGGTGTAGTTGTTTATCTGTCAATGTCCTCTTTTTAAGCAATTCACAACAGACTTGGTTGCTCATAATGGAGAAACACAGGTGTAGTTGTTTATCTGTCAATGTCCTCTTTTTAAGCAATTCACAACACGAACTCAAGCAACGCAGCCTCGCGCTTGGTGTAGTTGTTTATCTGTCAATGTCCTCTTTTTAAGCAATTCACAACCTACATGAAGTTAAGTAGAAAAGAGGACAAGGTGTAGTTGTTTATCTGTCAATGTCCTCTTTTTAAGCAATTCACAACGAAGTTGGAGCTGATGGACGCGCAGATCCGGTGTAGTTGTTTATCTGTCAATGTCCTCTTTTTAAGCAATTCACAACGTATCGCATGATAATTCTAATTTACCAGCAGGTGTAGTTGTTTATCTGTCAATGTCCTCTTTTTAAGCAATTCACAACTATCAGACAGCAAATAAACGATACCAATATGGTGTAGTTGTTTATCTGTCAATGTCCTCTTTTTAAGCAATTCACAACGCATTGCCGACACGATGCTAAAACCGCCTTGGTGTAGTTGTTTATCTGTCAATGTCCTCTTTTTAAGCAATTCACAACTGAAAGGATTGAACATATCTTCCCCGAACTGGTGTAGTTGTTTATCTGTCAATGTCCTCTTTTTAAGCAATTCACAACAGGCAACGAGCGTTGATATGGCAGTCGCAGGTGTAGTTGTTTATCTGTCAATGTCCTCTTTTTAAGCAATTCACAACAGCGGAGAGGGAGGCGAAAAAGCGGGAGTTGGTGTAGTTGTTTATCTGTCAATGTCCTCTTTTTAAGCAATTCACAACTTCATACGTGGCTGGCGTTGCGAAACGTCGGTGTAGTTGTTTATCTGTCAATGTCCTCTTTTTAAGCAATTCACAACCGAAGATATTGAATTGTTTTTTGAGGGTCAGGTGTAGTTGTTTATCTGTCAATGTCCTCTTTTTAAGCAATTCACAACGGATGGTAATATAGTTTACGGCAGTAATGGGGTGTAGTTGTTTATCTGTCAATGTCCTCTTTTTAAGCAATTCACAACACGTTGTGAGGAAACGGTCGTAGCGTTGCGGTGTAGTTGTTTATCTGTCAATGTCCTCTTTTTAAGCAATTCACAACTGAGGATGGAGAACATGAGCGTGCCACCGCGGTGTAGTTGTTTATCTGTCAATGTCCTCTTTTTAAGCAATTCACAACAGCTCGTTCATCAATTCTTCGTCCATGTCGGTGTAGTTGTTTATCTGTCAATGTCCTCTTTTTAAGCAATTCACAACAGCAAAAGACAAAGAGGAGATTAATAAATGGTGTAGTTGTTTATCTGTCAATGTCCTCTTTTTAAGCAATTCACAACGCGAGGAAGTCTTTGTGGCTCACCTTGACGGTGTAGTTGTTTATCTGTCAATGTCCTCTTTTTAAGCAATTCACAACATCTCCAAACAACAGTAGAAGGAGGAATAGGTGTAGTTGTTTATCTGTCAATGTCCTCTTTTTAAGCAATTCACAACCCTGTTGATGACGATTCCTATGGACCCTCTGGTGTAGTTGTTTATCTGTCAATGTCCTCTTTTTAAGCAATTCACAACAATGAAAGGTTACTTTTAACCTTAATTGAAGGTGTAGTTGTTTATCTGTCAATGTCCTCTTTTTAAGCAATTCACAACTACTTCTTGGTTTTCATTCCACCATGTATTGGTGTAGTTGTTTATCTGTCAATGTCCTCTTTTTAAGCAATTCACAACAAACAACAATCCTGTTAATCTGCGTGTTAAGGTGTAGTTGTTTATCTGTCAATGTCCTCTTTTTAAGCAATTCACAACGGAATAACCCCTATATAGCTGATGAGTTAGGTGTAGTTGTTTATCTGTCAATGTCCTCTTTTTAAGCAATTCACAACAATAAAACAACAAAAGAAAAAGATCCAGGCGGTGTAGTTGTTTATCTGTCAATGTCCTCTTTTTAAGCAATTCACAACTGATTAAAAAGTGCAGTTTTTTTTTGTTGGTGTAGTTGTTTATCTGTCAATGTCCTCTTTTTAAGCAATTCACAACTCTCATGGGCTATCTGTTCAGCTTCCCAACAGGTGTAGTTGTTTATCTGTCAATGTCCTCTTTTTAAGCAATTCACAACTAAGTCTATCGTTAAAGAGTTCTTCGGGACGGTGTAGTTGTTTATCTGTCAATGTCCTCTTTTTAAGCAATTCACAACTTGCAGAGGTATTTTTTACCTTTTATAATTGGTGTAGTTGTTTATCTGTCAATGTCCTCTTTTTTATGCAATACACAACCCGCTCACTTCGTCTCCATAAAAGGCGACGGAGGATAATTCCTCCGCCCCCTTAGTAGTTTTCACAACGGAATAATCCTTATTGTGAATTGCTTAAAAAGTGATGCAAAGATACAACTATTTTTTCATTCACCAAAATATATTATTTATTTAGCTGATATTCAGCCGTGTTCTGCGGTTGTTCCTTGGGGGTTTTCGGGTTATTCAGAGTGTTCGGAGTATTCAGATTGTTCTGGGTGTTCCTATAGTTTAGGCGGGCTTTGTACATGCGCTCTTTTATGCCGCCTTCGGTCACGAAGCGGGTCTGCATGGTGGCCAGCAGTTTGTGGAGCATATACGTTGCCTGGTGGATGAGGGTGATGCTGAGGTTGGCCAGCTCTTCGTCATTCATGCGCTGGATATTGGCGGCATAGTCTTGTTGTATCTGACGGCTTCGTGCATATTGCCGCATCTTCTCGTAGCGCGGGTGTCGGGCATCCCACTGTGGCAGACTGCGCACACGCAGATAGTCTTCGTAGTCGTTGAGGAGCTCCTCGAGGCTTGCTTTTGCCACGTTGGTGAGCTTGATTTCGGTCTCGGAAGAGGTGGCGGCAGCCTGGTTGCCTTCAGAGATGTTCTGCTTGCCGCTGCGGGCGGCCTGTATCATCTGGTCAACGGTGCGGTCGCCTTTGGCGAGGTAGTGCTGGGTGAAGTGGTAGGTGATGTCGTAGATTATCTCAGCCACTTGATAGACCCGGAGGTTGCGGTAGTGGCCGTGTTGGGGGAGGAAGGTGGTGGGCGGGGAGTGAGGATTGTTCGGAGCACTCTGAGTGTTCTGAATATTCTGAGTATTCAGATTATTCTGGTTGTTTTGGTTTTCCATTTTTCCCTTTTTTACAGCTCCACCTCCTGGCGGAAGGTAGGCACCTCCACATGCTTCCACCCCACCTGTTCAAGGGTCTCCTTAAAGCGGAACTGTGTCGCCTCCTCGCCGTGGACTATAAAGAGGCGTTTCAGTTTCTTCTTGTCCTGACAGCCGATGTAGTTAATCATCTCGCTATAGTCGCCGTGGCCGGAGAGAGATTCGATACGGCGCAACTCAGCCCGCACCAAATAGCGGTGGCCAAAGATAGAAACCTCTTTGTCGCCCCGCATAATCCTTGCCCCAAGGGTGGTCGGTTCGCAGTAACCCACACACAATATGGTGGTGGAGGGGTCGTCAATATGGTTAGCCAAATGGTGCTTTACGCGCCCGGCCTCCATCATGCCCGATGCCGAGATGATGACACAAGGCTTGTGGCGCACATTGAGAGCCTTGGAGGCCTCGACCGACTGGACATACTGCAGGCGGTCAAAACCGAAGGGGTCGGGGTCTTTCTTCATGTAGTCCAGTATAGGCTGTCCGAAACACTCAGAGTGCAACCGCATGATATTGGTGGCCGAAACGCTGAGCGGGCTATCCACAAACACGTCAATGTCGGGCAGCAGGTTGGCGCTCTCCAAGCGGTCGAGCGAATAGATAATCTCCTGCGCGCGCCCCACTGCAAACGACGGGATAATAAGCTTCCCCTTCTTCTTGGTGCAGGTGTCAAGCACTGCCATAAGCAGCTCCTGCTCTGCGTCCTTGAGCGTAGTGTGGAGACGGTCGCCATAGGTTGACTCCATAATGAGGTAATCCACCTGTGGGAACGGCTCGGGGTCTTTCAATATGTGTTTGTCATAGCGGCCTATATCGCCGGTAAAGCCCAGCTTGATAAGGCGACGGCCGTCCTTAATCTCCAAGTATACACAACTGCTGCCGAGGATATGTCCGGCGTCGAAAAACTCCACCGTCACCTCCCCCTCGATGTTAAACGGCTTGTGGTACGGCACCCCGATAAAGCAGCTCATACAGGCCTGGGCATCCTTTTCAGTGTATATAGGTTCCACCGGCTCCTGCCCAAGGCTTTTGCGTTTCTTATTAAAAGTGTGGGTATCCGACTCCTGTATGCGTCCGGCATCGGCCAGCATAATGGCGCAGAGGTCGCGTGTGGCGGGGGTGCAAAGCACCGTGCCGCGAAAACCAAGCGTGTAGATGTAGGGGATAAGACCTGAATGGTCGATATGGGCGTGGGAGAGGATAAGGTAATCTATTTCGGCCGGGTCGAAACCCAGGTCGCGGTTCATGGCATCGGTCTCCAGACCCTTACCCTGATACATGCCGCAGTCGAGCAATATCTTCAGTCCCTTCTTTGTTGTGATAAGGTGCTTGCTTCCGGTCACCTCGCGCGTAGCGCCCATAAATTGCAGTTTCATATCAATCGCTAATTATTTATGATTCAACACAAGCCGCTGCATCAACACATACGGCAACGAAAGGCAAAGATACGAAGAAATAACGAGAATTGACAAAAAAATCGTACCTTTGCACATCCTCATGGGTACCAACCGCACATACATCGCCATCGACCTCAAGTCGTTCTACGCCTCGGTAGAGTGCGTGGAGCGGGGTCTCGACCCCCTCACCACCAACCTGGTGGTGGCCGACGCCAGCCGCACCGAAAAAACAATCTGTCTGGCCGTCTCTCCCTCGCTCAAACAATACGGCATCGGGGGACGGGCGCGCCTGTTCGAGGTAGTGCAGCGGCTGCGACAGGTGAACAGCCGGCGCCGTGCCCAACTGCCCACACGGCAGTTTACGGGCAAATCCCATTCCGACACCGAACTCAAGGCTCACCCCGACTGGGAAGTGGACTACATAGCCGCCGTCCCTCGCATGGCCTACTACATAGAGTACAGCACACGCATCTTCGAGATTTACCTCAAATACATTGCACCCGAGGACATCCACGTCTACTCCATCGACGAAGTGTTCATCGATGCCACCGACTACCTCACCCTCTACCACACCACCGCCCACCAGTTGGCCATTACCATGATACGCGACGTGCTGCGGCAAACCGGCATCACCGCCACCGCAGGCATCGGCACCAACCTCTACCTCTGCAAAGTGGCCATGGACATTATGGCAAAAAAGCAGCCCCCCGATGCCGATGGCGTACGCATTGCCGAACTCGACGAGATGAGCTACCGCCGCCAACTCTGGGACCACCAGCCGCTCACCGACTTCTGGCGTGTGGGGCACGGCATCGCCCAACGCCTGGCCACCCTCGGCATCGACACCATGGGGAAACTGGCACGCTGCTCCATCGACAACGAAGAGGCCCTCTACCAACTCTTTGGCATCAATGCCGAACTGCTCATCGACCACGCCTGGGGATGGGAACCCTGCACCATCGACCGCATCAAAGCCTACCGGCCCGAAAGCAACTCCTTCAGCAACGGACAGGTGCTCACCTGCCCCTACACCTTTGCCAAAGCCCGGGTGGTAGTGCGCGAAATGGCCGACGCCATGGCGCTGGACCTCGTGGCCAAACACCTCGTCACCGACCAGCTGGTGCTAAACATAGGCTACGATGCCGAGAGCCTCACCAACCCCGCCGTCCGAACCAAATACCACGGTCCGGTGTCCCACGACCACTACGGACGCACCGTGCCCAAACAGGCCCACGGCAGCACCAACCTCCAACCCACCTCGTCGTCCAAACGCATCACCCAAGCCGTCACCGACCTCTACGACCGCATTGCAAACCCCGACCTCCTCATCCGCTACCTCAACCTCACCACCAACCACGTAGTGGACGAGCGTCAGGCCGCCGCCCAGCCTATGGCAAAGCAACTCGACCTCTTCGACGACTACGACGCCCTGCAGCGGCAGCAACAGGCCGAAACCGAGGCTCGCGACAAAGAACGCCGACTACAGGAAGCCCAACTGCTCATCAAAGAACGCTTTGGCAAAAACGCCATCCTCAAAGGGCTCAACTTCGAGGATGGCGCCACCGCCCGCGACCGCAACAACCAGATAGGAGGACACAAAGCATGACCCACGAATACGACGACATCATCCACCTGCCCCACCACGTGTCGGCCCACCACCCTCCTATGCCCCTCGAGGCACGTGCCGCACAGTTCGCCCCCTTCTCCGCCCTCACCGGCCACTATGCCGCCATCGAAGCCACCGCCCGCCGCGTAGCCAACAAAGAACAGCTGCGCACCGTGTCCGACGACTATGCAAACGACCTCACCAGCGCCCTCTCCGACCTCCAGCCCCGCAACGACTAAAAACCAGACAAAAAGATAACACATACCATATTTTTTGTATCTTTGTAACTCCTACCGCAATCCGGTAAATCATGCAAACACGATAAAATCAACACATAACACCAACAACCCATGGCACTGAAAAGAGTAATGGTCCTCACCGGCGGCGGTGACTGCCCCGGCCTCAACGCCGTCATCCGCGGCATCGTCAAACGTGCCTCCCAAGAAAAGGACTGGGAGGTCATTGGCTGCATCGAGTCCTTCAACGGGGTGCTGCGCGAGCCAACCGAAATAGTCGAGCTAAACGAAAAGGCAGTGGAAGGCCTGCAGATTCAAGGCGGCACCATCCTCGGCACCACCAACAAGGGAGGCCCCTTTGCCTGGCCCGTGCGCAACAGCGACGGCACCTGGACCACCGTCGACCGCAGCGACGAGATGATACGCAAACTGCAATACCTCGGAGTTGACGCCGTCATCAACATCGGCGGCGACGGCTCCCAACGCATATCACTCGGCCTGGCACAGAAAGGCCTCCATATCGTGGGCGTGCCCAAAACCATCGACAACGACCTCTCCTCCACCGACTACACCTTCGGTTTCCAGACCGCCGTGCAGATATGCACCGAGGCCATCGACAAGCTGGTGACCACCGCTGCCAGCCACAACCGCGTCTTCATCATGGAGGTGATGGGCCGCGATGCCGGCTGGATAGCCCTGCACTGTGCTATCGCCGGTGGCGCCGACATCTGCATCATTCCAGAAATCCCCTATGACATCAACAAGATAAAGGAGAAGATAGAGCAGCGCTACAACAAACGCCACGGCTACTGCATCATCGTGGTGGCCGAAGGTGCCAAACCCATGGGCGGCACCACCGTAGGCGCCGAAAGCAGCGAAGTGGGCTATCAGCACATACGCCTGGGCGGCATCGGCCACCAGTTGGCCGCCGACCTCAAAGCCGCCGGCGTGGAGCACGACATCCGCTGCACCATCCTCGGCCACCTGCAGCGCGGCGGCACACCCATCGCCTTCGACCGCATACTGGCCTCCCAGTTCGGCGTCCGCGCCATGGAGGAGGTAATCAGCGGCAACTATGGCCAGATGGTGGCCTACCGCCACCCCGACATCGTGGCCGTATCACTCGAGGAAGCCGTCCGCGCCCAAAACCTCGTCGACCCCCACGGCCAACTGGTCCACACCGCCAAAGGCCTCGGCATCGAGTTTGGCGAATAGCGACACACCACAAGCGGGTGATACATGCAAGCACAGCCCATTGGCCATGTGGCGTAAACAACCACGCGCCCAAATGTACTTGACACTATACACCCCCGCTATTCAAACCAAACAACTGCCGACACGACGCCAAACCACAAAGAACGCTGCAGGCAAATGCCCGGTAGCGTTCTTTGTTTGCAGCCCAAAAAGCAGTGATATACAAAAAGATTTCCCACATAAAGAAAAATAATCGTATATTTGCACTCGGCAACCATTGTGCAGTATATCACGCAAGTGACGTACTGCCAGTGGGTTGTATGAATAATAGTGAACCAAAATAACAATAATGGAACCGAAAAAAATAAAATCAGCCCTCATCTCCGTCTACTACAAAGACGGCCTTGAAGACATCGTCAAAGCCCTCAACAGCCAGGGAGTAACCATCTACTCCACCGGCGGCACCTACAAATTCATCCACGACCTCGGCATCGAACCCATAGCCGTCGAATCCCTCACCGGCTATCCCTCCATACTCGGCGGCCGTGTCAAGACCCTACATCCCAAAGTGTTCGGCGGCATACTGAGCCGCCGCGACATGTTCTCCGACGGCGAACAGCTGGCCCAATACGAAATACCGGAGATTGACCTCGTAATCGTAGACCTCTACCCCTTCGAGGCCACCGTGGCCAGCGGCGCCCCCGAACAGGACATCATCGAAAAGATAGACATAGGCGGCATCTCCCTCATACGCGCCGCCGCCAAAAACTTCAAAGACGTGGTAATCGTGCCCGCCGTAAACCACTACAAAGAGTTCCTCGACCTCTACACCGCCCAGGACGGCTGCACCACCCTCGAGCAGCGACGCCACTTCGCCGCCTGCGCCTTCAACGTAAGCTCCCACTACGACACCGCCATATTCACCTACTTCAACCAGCAGGAGCAGCTGCCCGCCTTCAAACTCAGCGGCATCAAAGCCAACCCCCTCCGCTACGGCGAAAACCCCCACCAAAAAGGCTGCTACTACGGCGACCTCGACGCCTGCTTCACCAAACTCAACGGCAAAGAAATATCCTACAACAACATAGGCGATATCGACGCCGCCTGCGCTCTCATCGACGACTACGCCGACACCACCTTCGCCATCCTCAAACACAACAACGCCTGCGGCCTCGCCACCCGTCCCACCCTCCTCCAGGCCTGGACCGACGCCCTGGCGGGCGATCCCGTCTCCGCCTTTGGCGGCGTGCTGGTCACCAACCGCACCGTCACCAAAGAGGTGGCCGACGAAATGCACAAAATCTTCTTCGAAGTCTGCATCGCACCCGGCTACGACGACGACGCACTCACCCTACTCAAAGGCAAGAAAAACCGCATCATCCTCAAGCGCAACGCCTTCAAGATGAGCCCGCAGGTATTCCGAAACGCCCTCGACGGCATACTGGTGCAGGACCGCGACACCATCGTCCCCACCGCCGCCGACATGGCCAAGAGCGTCACCTCCACCCCCATCACCCCCCAGCAGGCCGCCGACCTCGCCTTTGCCACCATCCTCGTAAAACACACCAAAAGCAACGCCATAGTCCTGGCAAAAAATGGCCAGCTCTGTGCCAGCGGCACTGGCCAGACCTCGCGCGTGGACGCCCTGCGCCAGGCCATAGCCAAAGCCCAGTCGTTCGGCTTCGACCTCAACGGGGCCGTCATGGCCAGCGACGCCTTCTTCCCCTTTGCCGACTGCGTCGAGATAGCCCACCAGGCTGGCATCGCCGCCGTGGCGCACCCCGGCGGCTCCATCCACGACCAGGACTCCATCGACTACTGCGAAAAGAACCACATGGGAATGGCCATCACCGGCTACAGACATTTTAAACACTAAATGAAACTTTTTCCCCACTTTCGCGTAATAGTAAAAAATTATCATCAACGTAAAAAAACACAATAGTATACATGGGATTATTTTCATTCTTTAACAAAGAGGTAGCCATGGACCTTGGCACAGCCAACTCCATTGTCATCCACAACGACCAAGTGGTAGTCGACGAACCCTCCATCGTGGCCGTAGACCGCAACAACAACCGCATCATCGCCGTCGGCAAACGCGCCCAGATGATGGCCGGCAAGACCGACAACAAGAACATCGAAACCGTCCGTCCGCTGCGCGGCGGCGTCATCGCCGACTTTGAAATGGCGCAGCACCTCATCCGCGAACTCATCGGCATGACCAACATCAACCGCTCCTTCATGCCCCCGTCGCTGCGCATGGTCATCTGCATCCCCTCCGGCATCACCAACGTCGAAGAGCGCGCCGTGCGCGAAAGCGCCGAGCAGGCCGGAGCCAAGGAAATCCGCATGATTCACGAGCCCATGGCCGCCGCCATCGGCATCGGCATCGACGTGCTCGAACCCGAAGGCCACATGATAGTCGACATCGGAGGCGGCACAGCCGAGATAGCCGTCATCTCCCTCGGCGGCATCGTCTGCAACAACTCCATACGCGTGGCCGGTGACGAATTCAACGAGAACGTGGTGGAATACATGCGCAAACAGCACAACATGGTCATCGGCGAACGTACCGCCGAGCAGGTAAAGATTAAAGTGGGCGCCGCCGTAAGCGAACTCGAGGAACCCCCCGAGGACTACCCCACCTTAGGACGCGACCTGCTCACCGGCCTACCCAAGGAAATCTCCGTCAACTACAAAGAGATAGCCCACGCCCTCGACAAATCCATCGCCCGCATCGAGCAGGCCATCCTCGACACCCTCTCGGCCACCCCGCCCGAGCTGGCAGCCGACATCTACCGCACCGGCATCTACCTGGCCGGCGGTGGCTCCCTGCTCCGTGGCCTGGACCAGCGCATCTCCTCCAAGACCAAACTGCAGGTCCACATTGCCGAAGACCCCCTGCGCGCCGTGGCTCGCGGCACCGGCATCGCGCTGAAGAACTTCTCCAAGTTCTCCTTCCTCATCCGCTAAGCCCCGCAGCGCAACATATCACAAAACGGACACACCGCCCATCCGGCGGTGTGTCTGTTCTTTTGTATGCCCGGCATGAGCATTGCCTAACGGGTGTAAGTCCCCAACGAGCCCTGATAGCGGGAATCGTATAGCCAGAGACAAAGGTGCCCATCGCGAGATGGAATCTGAAAGAAGCCAGCGGCAAACATCTGACCTAACGAACAGAAACCTGATATAAGGCTGAAGTATGCGGATGAGGTGGCAACAGGCAACAATCCGGAACAGACAAAGTAAAATAGGGAAATCCTGCCTGTCGCTTGTCTATTCT
>Ga0310697_10006211_pt1 | contig 11395 bp, 3 predicted proteins | sample 172DNAGHGlowgp2_FD_203883 | JGI IMG/M metagenome (GOLD analysis project Ga0310697, IMG submission 203883) | Sheep rumen microbial communities from Palmerston North, Manawatu-Wanganui, New Zealand - 1728 DNA GHGlow gp2 (v2) (version 2) | ecosystem: Host-associated > Mammals > Digestive system >... | reverse complement strand
TCTTGACATCGAGATACTGGTCGAATCCATCCAATGAACCCACACTGTACCGCTCCATATTGAATGGCACATTGTGGTCGAAATAGACCGTAAACTCCCCTGCTTCATAATTTAATTGGATCTCTTCAGGTCCATCAAGACGGAAATAGGGTTCCGCGCCTCCCTGCACGAAGGTCAGCGTGACAGGATCGGTCTTTCCTCCCTTGTCCTTCACCGTCACCTTGCCCGAGCGTGATGCAGCGCTGTCGTTCGCCTCAAAGACGAACACCAGGCGGCCATCCGTCAACGCCTTGGTCTGCACGAACTTGATCCAAGACTGTACAGCAGATTCCACTTCGACCGTATAATCCGTATTGTATCGGATATCCACTTCATAGGTGCCGCCTTCCGCCGCAATCTCCGTCACCTCACCCACTTCGATCACTTTCTTCTCCTGTTGGACGAAAGTCAGCGTGAGCGGTGCGACTTTGCCGTTCTTGTCTTTCACCGTTACTTTGCCCGTCCGGGGGTCCGTGCCGGTATTCTCCTCGAACACGAAAACCAGGCGGCCGCTCGTCAGCGCCTTTGTCTGCACGAAAGTGATCCACGATTTCGCTGCGCTCTCCACCTCCACCGTAAAATCCGTATTATATTGGATTTCAACCTCATAGGTACCGCCTTCCGCTTCAATCTCAGTCACTTCGCCCACTTTGATCACCTTCTTCTCCGCCTGTACGAAAGTCAGCGTGACAGGCGCGGCCTTCCCGCTCTTGTCCTTCACCGTCACTTTGCCCGTCCGCGGATCCGTGCCGGTATTCTCCTCGAACACAAAGACCAGACGGCCACTGCTCAGCGCCTTGGTCTGGACGAACTTGATCCAGGGCTGCGCAGCGGACTCCACTTCGACCGTGTAATCCGTATTGTATTGGATCTCCACTTCGTAGGTGCCGCCTTCCGCCGCAATCTCCGTCACCTCGCCCACTTCGAGTACCTTTTTCTCCGCCTGGACAAAGGTCAGCGTAACGGGCGCAGCCTTTCCGTTCTTGTCGCGCACCGTCACTTTGCCGGTACGCGGATCCGTGCCGGTGTTCTCCTCAAACGCGAACACCAGATCTCCGCTCGTCAGCGCCTTTGTCTGCACGAAGGTAATCCATGACCTGGCGGAGGTTTCCACCTCTACCGTGATATCTGTATTATACTGGATACCGACTTCATAGATCCCGCCTTCCGCATCAATCTCTGTCACCTCACCCACTTCGATCACCTTCTTCTCCGCCTGGACAAAGGTCAGGGTGACCGAATCAACCTTTCCTTCCTTGTCCTTCACGACAACCCGGGCGCTACGGGGGTCAGCCTCCGTATTCTCTTCGAAGACGAACACCAGATGGCCACTGGTAAGCGCCTTGGTCTGAACGAAGCGGACCCACGACTGCGCAGCAGGTTCCACTTCTATACTAAAATCAGTATTATACTGAATTTCAACCTCATATGTTCCACCTTCCGCCGCAATCTCCGTCACTTCCCCCACCTTGATCACCTTCTTCTCCGCCTGGACGAAAGTCAGCGTGACAGGTGCAAGCTTCCCGCTCTTATCTTTTACCGTTACCTTGCCGGTGCGCGGATCCGGGCTTTCGTTCGTATCGAACGAGAAGACCAGGTGGCCGCTCGTCAGGGACTTGGTCCCTACAAACCGTATCCAGTAAGCGGCAGGATCCACTTCCACACTGAAATCCGTATTGTATTGGATCTCCACTTCATAGGTTCCACCTTCTGCCGCAATCTCAGTCACTTCGCCCACTTTTAGTACCTTTTTCTCTGCCTGGACAAAAGTCAACGTAATGGGCTGGACCTTCCCAGTTTTGTCTTTCACCGTCACTTTACCCGTCCGGGGGTCCGTGCCGGTATTCTCCTCGAACACGAAGACCAAGCAGCCGCTCGTCAGCGCTTTGGTCTTCACGAATGTAATCCACGACTGAGCGGAGGGGTCAATTTCTATATCGAAGTCTGTATTATACTGGATATCAACTTCATACGTACCGCCTTCAGCGGCTATTTCAGGCACTTGTCCCACTTCGATCGTCTTTTTCTCCGCCTGGACGAAAGTCAGGGTAATGGGCGGAACCTTTCCGGTTTTATCTTTCACCGTCACTTTGCCCGTCCGGGGGTCCGTGCCGGTATTCTCCTCGAACACGAAGACCAGGTGGCCACTCGTCAGTGCTTTGGTCTGCACAAAGCTAATCCATGATTTCGCAGCGTTCTCCACTTCCACTGTGAAATCCGTATTATATTGGATTTCAACCTCATAGACTCCTCCTTCCGCTTCAATTTCCGTTACTTTGCCCACCTCGATCACCTTTTTCTCCGCCTGCACGAAGGTTAGCGTGACGGGCTCCGCCTTTCCGCTCGGGTCGGTCACGCTTACCTTGCCCGAACGCGGATCGGTCCCGGCATTCGCTTCGAAGACGAACACCAGGCGGCCGCTGCTCAGCGCCTTGGTCTGCACAAAGGTTATCCATGACTGAGCGGCCGGCTCCACTTCCACGGTGTAATCCGTGTTGTACCGGATATCCACTTCATAGTATCCGCCCTCCGCTGCGATCTCCGTCACTTTGCCCAACTCAATGACCTTCTTTTCATCCTGGATAAAAGTCAGCGTGACCGGATCGGCCTTTCCGTTCCTGTCCCTGACCGTTACCTTGCCAGTACGCGGGTCCGCTCCCGGATTCGCTCCGAACACAAAAACCAGGTGGCCACTGCTGAGCGCCTTGGTCTGCACGAAGGTGATCCAAGACCTCGCGGAAGATTCAACCTCCACGGTAAAGTCCGTATTATATTGGATCTCGACTTCATAGGTGCCTCCTTCAGCCAGAATCCGCCCGACATTGCCGATGAGGATGGCACTCCGGGCGGTCTGCCGGACCTCAACGTTCGCAGATTTCCCCTCACTGTAGAATACGATGCTCCCGGATATGTCGTCGGTCGATGCAGCAGGGTTCGCCTTGACCGTGATAGTCGCGTCTCCCTCTCCGGAGGAGGGACTCACGGACAGGCCCGTCCCGCTGACGCGCGCGGACCACGGGTAATTGGCCGACAACTGCACGGTCTGTGAGCCACCGTCCTCAGTAAAGGAAAGACTTGAGGGGTTGACCCGTAAGTAGGGTTCCGGTGGAGTGGGCTTGCAGGCGTGGAACACGAGCAAGAGCAAGCCGATCAGGTAAGCAAGGGGTTTTCTCATAGATTCCCGTTAGCAGAAGAGATGACGTTTTCATAAGAATACCGCGCGGCTTCAGCTGGGGTCAGCCGGTGCGCCCAGCCCACGCGGCCGGCGGTGCCGGCGCCGGGGCCGTAGCAGTCATATTCAGCGTAGTACGCCGTCTTCTCATTGGCCGGATTGTTCCAGTTGTGCCAGCCTTCCGGACGGATGTGGGAGCCTAGCTCGCAGTGCAGGAAGACGGTCTGCGCGTAGGGCCTCCAAGGGCGGCCCAGGTAGACCTTCTCCACGCCCGGGTCGGCCGTGAGGCGGCAGTCCTTGAAGACATAGCCGAAGGGCTGGCCTTCGACCGTGGAGGCCGCCGTGACGTAGGATTCGGCCTTGGAGCGGATCTCGCAGCGCTCGAACCAGGCCCGGCTGCTGCCGAAGATGAAGTCGGTCGTGCCTTCGATGTAGCAGTCGAAGAAGGCGTTGCGGATGTGGCCGCCGTCCTCGGTGTATTTGCCGAAGGTATAGAGGGTGTCCTGGTTGCCGAGGAAGCGGCAGCGGCGCGCGGTGAAACGGTCGCCGTTGGTGAAGAGGGCGACCGCCTGGCCCACGCGGCCGGCGTCATTCTCGACCGTCAGGTCCTCCAGGGTGACGTCCTCCGCATGCACGAAGAGCGTGGCGCTGCCGGAAGTGCCGATGGTGCTGGCGGCGTAGCCGGGCCAGGGCTGCGGGGCGGCGTTGCCGTAGACGATGACGGTATTCATGGCGTCCAGGCCCTTCAGGAGCAGGTGGCGCTTGTTCCAGGGGATGATCACCCGCTCACGGTAGATGCCGGGCTTGATGAGGATCCGGTACTGCCCGCCATGCAGGGCGTCGGGGGCCGCGTCGATGGCTTCCTGCACCGTCAGGTAGTCGCCGCGGCCCTGCTGATCCACGACGGCGTCCCAGCGCACCAGGTGCTTTGCGATCTCCGGCAGCTTGACGCGGATGGAGTCGCAGACGATGTCGCAGTTGCGGCGGGCGCCCAACGGCGTGGAGTGCGTGTTGTCCTGGATGCCCTGCGGCTTGGCGGGACAGACGCCCGGCTCGATCCACATGAAATAGGGACGCGAAGCCAGGTCGCCCGCTTCCTTGAGCCACTTGATGGTGGCCTGCTCCATGTCGATCAGGGAGGTGCCGGTCTGCTTCGCCACGGCGCGCATCGAGGCCGGGTATTCCCCGTGCGTGGTCTCGTCGAGGACGTTATTGTAGAAATGGCGGCGCGCCACCGGGGTCAGCAGGACCGGCGTGGCGCCCAGTTCGCGGGCCGTGTTGATGAAGAGGCGCAGGTAGTCCTGCCACTCGGTCCAGGCGGGGGCGTAGCCCTTGCCGTTGGGCTTCTGGTCGTTGTGGCCGAACTCGATGAAGAGGTAGTCGCCCGGGCGGATGTTGGCCTTGACACGGTCCCAGATGCCTTCGGCGATGGCCGTCTTGCAACTGCGGCCGTTCTTGGCGTAGTTGATCACGCGCACGCGCTCGTCGAGGAAGTTCTCGAAGACCATGCCCCAGCCGCGCTCGGGGTTGAGCCCGCTGATGTCCTTGTCGGCCATGGTGCTGTCGCCCATGAGGTGGATGGTGAAATCGAAGGTCTGCGCCGGAGCCTTCAGGTCCAGCGTGGGGCCGGCACCTTTGCGGACCAGGGCGGGGACCCTGGAGGCGGGCAGGGCCGTGTAGGCATAGGGCATCTCCACCGTCCCGCGGTCGGCCGGACGGAATCTCTCGCGGAAGACATTGCCCTTGAACTGCCAGGCCTTGGCGTCGTCCGTCCCCTCGAAGATCTTCTTCACGCCCTTCTCGAAGCAGCACCCCTCGACCAGCACCTCGGAGTCGATCCGGGCGTTGATGGCCGGGGATCCGTTGCCGGCACAGTCGTATAAGGTATTGAGCACATGGACCTTGCCGAAGCGGACCACGGGCATGCGGACCTCGCACCCAGCGCCCCAGATGCAGTAGGCGAAGGTGACGTTGAGGTTGTCCACGCCCTGGTCGGGCCGCTCGCTGCTGCCGAGCAGGTTGGAGGCCTTGTGGTCGTAGGCGCGGTCGGTGTACTGGAAGGTGCACCAGCTCACCGTGATGAGGTCCGAGCGGGAGTTGATGTCGAAGTTGCCGTCCATCCCGTCGGTGAAGCTGCAGTGGTCCACCCAGACGTGCTTCGTGCCGTTCGAGAGGGTCAGCAGGTCGGCCCCGCCCACGTCGATGGGGCCGGGGCCCGCCAGCGCGAGGTTGCGGAAGATGATGTTCTCGCAGGCATTCAGGCTGAAGAGGCCGGCATTGCGGTAGACCTCCTTCGCATCGCCGGTGTGGTCGATGATGACCTGGCGCGTGTGCTGCTCGCGTTCCTCGGCCACGCGCACGCCGTTGCTCAGCTCCCCGCCGCTGCCCTGGTCGGACATGGCCTTGACGCCCGTCTCGTCCAGGAGCTTGCGCAGTTCGGGCGTGACCTCGAACTGCGTGCGGATCCGGGCGCCGTTGACGCCCAGGAAAGACTTGCCGCGCAGGCCGCGGAACTGCATGGTGCTGGAAATGATGAAGTCGCCGCGGGAGCCGTCGAACACGACCACGTCGTAGTCCTTGACGGCCTTGATGACATCCTCGCGCATGTCGAAGCCGTTGCTCTGCAGCACGATGGTCCGGGCGGGATCGCCGCCGGTCAGGTCATAGCCGCTCCCCTGGGTCAGGGAGAAGGCCGTCGCCCACCCGAAGGGGGCGTCAGGCATGGTCTGGGCAGCACCGGCCACCGTCAGGCACAGCGCGGCCGCCGCGAGGCAGGAAAGGATTCTTCTCATGATGGGTTATTCTGCGTCTTTGTCGATGAAGCGGATCAGGGTCGACATCTTGTTGATGTAGTCGCGCGTGGAGATGCACATCGTGCCGTCCGTGCAGCGGTAGGGAGAGGTGTCGTACTCGTCGCCCACGTTGGTGGAGCCGTACTTCGTCTCGTCGCTCGGCGTGGTGGGCGCACCCGGCTTGTAGGGGTTGGAGGTGCTGCCCAGCGGGCTGAGCCAGCAGCCTTCCGGGGTGAGGGCCGCGATGATGTCCTGCACGCTCTCGCGTCCGGCGCGCACGGCGGCGTAGTACTTCGGCAGCGGGACCAGCTCCTTCTCGAGCAGCGGGGAGCCCTTGACGACCTCCGCCACGGGCTTCGCCTTCAGCTCCTCGTACTGGCGGCGCAGGGCCTTCACGTTGACGCGGCTGGCGGAGCTGTAGTGGCCGATGGTGCCGGAGATGTCCTGGTTGGTGAAATAGTGGCCGTTGTACCAGTTGGAGCCCACGCGGTGGACGTACTGCGGGATGCCGGTGTCCGGATCGATGAACCGGGGCACGAGGATCGCGTCAGGATCGCCACTCGGACGGCCCCATTTCTGCTCCTCGGAAGCAGGAAGTTTCTGGGACTCCAGGAAGTCGAGCGCGGCCGGGATGCCGGACAGGAAGCGGGTGTCGCCCGTGAGGCGGTAGTACTGCATCATCTGGCGGATCATCGAGACCGTGGTGCCGGAATTGACGGCGCGCGGCTCATAGGAGCGCGCATGGGCCGGCTTGAGGTCGGCGACCGTGTACTGGTCGGCCCAGCCGGCGTAGGGCGCGCCCTGCTGGAGCACGACGCAGAGGTACATCGCGCGGTAGATGGGCTCCTTGAGGCCCGGCATGCCGAGGGTCTGGTAGCACTGCACCAGGAAGTCGATGCACTCGGGGATCACGTCGTCGTTGAGCGTGATGAACGAGGTGTAGTCGGCGCGGCCCTGAAACGGGTGGTCATACATCAGCGGCCAGCGCTGGGGCCAGCCGCCGCAGGGATACTGGCTGTCCAGCACAAACCGGATGGCCTTGTCGAGCGCGGGGCGCAGGGACGGGTCGTATTTCTCGGCGTAGATGCGCAGCAGGAACTTGGCGCACTGCGAGGTGCAGGAATCGTCGAAAGTGGCGTTGCCATAGTAGTGCTGGAACTCCTCCAGGCGCCAGCCGCTCTGGCCGACGGTCGCGTACCAGTCCTTGAGCGAGGCCTCGCCCGCGAAGTCGAAGGTGTAATTCCATCCACCGTTGTCCTGTTGGCCCCAGATCAAGGCCTGCGCGACTTTCTTGGCGGCATCGTAGTAATATTCGTCACCGGTGGCGTGGTAGGCGTCGAGCAGCAGGTGCCCCATCTGCGGGGTACCGGGATCCTGGGTCCAGACCATCGTGCGCTTGGCCTCCATCTCGCCCCACTGGCGGGAGAGGTCGGGGAGGTAGTTCCACACGAAGCCTCCGCGGTAGCCGACCACGTCCATCATGTACTGCGTGGCGGTCTTCATGGTCTCGAGCGCCTGGGTCTCCAGGGACTTGGGTTTGGCCGCCGGCAGGCTGAGGGGCAGAAGCAGGAGCGAACAGGCAAGCAGGCGGTTAAAATGGGTTTTCATCGGGAAATTGATTTGGTTATTTTTCAAAGATACGAAAATTGTCCCTATCTTTGACGAAATTACCAACCAAAATGAAGAAAATCACTACCCTTGTCTCCCTCGCGGCAGCACTTGTGATGCTGGCCGCCTGCGGCAACCAGCCCCAGGAGACCCCCGAACCCCAGTCAACCCAAAACGAACAAGCCATGACACAGCAAAGCGGAAATTTCATCTTCGAATCCGAGACCCCTTGGGACGACGCCGGTGGCGGCGTCGTGCGCCAGATCCTCGGCTACAACGACAACATCATGATGGTCAAGGTCAAATTCAAGAAAGGCCAGGAAGGTGCGATGCACAGCCATCCGCACTCCCAGGTGACCTACGTAGCCTCCGGCAAGTTTGAGTTCACCGTCGGCGGCGTGACCAAGATCGTGGAGGCCGGCGACGCCCTCTACAAGCAGCCGAACATCGAGCACGGCTGCGTCTGCCTCGAGGACGGCATCCTGATCGACTGCTTCAACCCGATGCGCGAGACCTTCCTCAAGAAATAAGGGTTACTGTGGGTGAAATCCCCCACAGTAACTGCAGAAAAGCGATCGCCCGGACAGTGCCGGGCGATCGTTTTTTTACGCTTCGGGATACCGCACCGTGAAACATGCGCCACCCAGCGTGAAGGAGCGGCTGTAGGCGATCGAGGCACCGCAGCGCTCGAGGATGCTGCGGCTGATGGCGAGACCCAGGCCGGAGCCGCCATTCTTGGTGGTGAAGTTCGGTGTGAAGAGCTTCTCGACGTTCTCGTCGGAGACACCGGGGCCGTTGTCCTCCACGACGATGTCCCAGAAGCCGTCCTCGACCGACTTGCGCAGCGACACGACGATGCGGCCGTCCGGCGCCTCGCCGATGGCCTGCACGGCATTGCCGAGCAGGTTGACGAACACGCGGGTGAGCTGCGGCTTGGGGCCGCGCACGACGACGTCTGACAGGCCCAGGTAATCGAAGGTGATGTTCTCCTTGTTGTCGAACATCGAGATCTCCTCCTGCAGGAGCTTGTCCAGGACGATCTCCGTGGGCTCCTCGGTGTAGAGCTTGGCGAAGGTGGAGAATTCGTTGGCCGTGTCGGTGAGGATGTCGATGTGGTCCAGGATCACCTGGCTGGCCTCCTCGAAGCGCTCCTGCCACGCCGGGTCGCCCTTCTGCTTGAGACGGATCACGCGCTGAAGCTGGAGCTTCATCGGCGTGAGCGGGTTCTTGATCTCGTGGGCCACCTGCCGCGCCATGCCGCTCCAGGCCTTGTCGCGCTCGGCCTGCGCGAGCTTGCGCGAGCTCTCGGAGAGTTCCGTCACCATGCGGTTGTAGGCCTGCACGATCGAGGAGATCTCGTCGTCGCGGTCATAGTCGATGTACTCGAGCGACTGCAGGTCGGCGCTGGCCATCTTGCGGCTCATCTCGCTGAGCGGCTGGAACATCCGGTCCACGATGCGCGAGACCATGAAGAGCGCCATCAGCAGGAAGAGCAGGAACAGCGACAGGATCGTCATCGAGTGCATCACGGCATCCTCCTCGAAGTCGTAGGTCTCCTCGTTGTACGGCGAGCAGAGGATCGCGATCATCGTGCCGTCCCCGGCGAACAGCGGCGCATACATGCTGTAGAATTTCTGCCGCCCCAGCCGCTCCTGCTGGATGTAGTGGCGGCGGCTGCGGTAGACGATGTTGTCGTAGGCCGTGCCGTTGATCCGTCCGGGGACCATCAGCTGGTCGAAGATCATCGGCGTCGTGGTCATCACCAGGCGGCCGGAAGGATTGTAGAGGGTGATGTCCGAGGCCGTCTCGGTACCGACCCGCTCCACCAGGGCGTGCACCGACTGCCAGTCCACGCCGGACCGGGACTCCACCTCCTGCAGGCCCGCGTCCATCATCGTCACGATCGAGCTGATCTTGTCCGACATCACGCCCTGGCGGTTGCTGTCGTTGCGCGTGTAGACGAAGAGCACGCTCACCAGCGCCATGGCCAGCAGGGTGAGCAGCAGCGAGGACAGCAGCACCCAGGAGATCCGGTTCTTGAAGTAGGTCTGCTGGAACACCGGCACCTTGGGGCGCCGCAGCACCACCAGCATCGTCAGCAGGAAGGTCACCAGGGCCACCAGGATGCCCGCGACCACGAAGGAAAGGACGCTGGTGCGGGCGCGCGTGATGACGACGCCCTCCCCGTCCCCGACGGTATTCAGGAAGTGCGTGTAGCCGTCCTGGGTGAAATGGTTGCTCGGCACGCTGTAGAGCTGGACGTAGAGCCAGTCGTCCATCCGGGTCGGATACGGGTAGTTGCCGCGGTAGGCCTTGAGGTCCCGGCCGGCATAACGCGCGTAGGAATAGCCCGAAGGCAGGGAGACCTGCCCCGGCGGGGTGATGCCGAAGATGCCGGCATAGCCGCGGGCGCTCCGCATCTCGCGGGACTCCAGCCGCACCAGCAGCCGCGCCACCTCGCCCGACTCCGCCAGGTAGAGGAAGACGCCCACGTAGTACGGGCGGCCGTTGTCGCGCTTGGCGTAGAGGAAGCGGGAATTCTCCGCGATGGGCACGCCGCCATCCAGCAGGGCGTTGAACTCGGCCGCTGCCTGGCGCGTGTTGTTGTATTGGTTGTACACCCGGGTGGTGATCATGTACTCCCGGTCGCTGCCCGCGAAATAATAGTCCGCCAGCCGGCTTTGGATGGACTGCTCCATCCCCTGGAACTGCGACAGCGTCGACAGGATCATGTCGTCCGCTATCTGCGACTCCATGCGCCGCAGGCGCAGCTCCAGCGAGATGTCGCGGTCGAAGGCGAGGCGGTTGGCCAGCAGGCCCATCCGGTCCTCCTCCTTGCGGAAGCCCTGGATGCCGGAGGCCACCACCAGGAAGGCCCCCACCAGGACCGAGAAGATGACCCGTCCCGTCAGGGAGAAGGAGTCGAATTCCCGCCCGGTATGCTGCCGGATCACCGGGGCGAGCAGCTGCAGCAGGAGCGGGATGCTCAGCAGCAGCGTGATGAAAGACAGGTACACGACGATGCTGAAAACCGAGAGCTGGCCCAGCTTGTACAGCTCCATCGAGATCCCGGAATTGAAGATGATGCTGCGCAGGGCCACCTGGAAATACACCAGGATCCCCGCCACGGCCAGCACCACGCCGATGCAGACGGCCAGCCGGGGCCCGCGCGCCTGCATCCGCACCCAAAGGTCCTCGCGCACCATGTAGAGGCAGACGGACAGCAGCAGGATCGTCAGGCTGATGATGATCACCGCGCCCAGCGAATAGAGCAGCTCGCCGCCCGCGTAGAGCCGCGGCGAGAAGACCAGCGACCGGTCCTGGGCGAATTTGCCCCAGAAGAAGAATCCCGCCATCAGCACGAGGATCGACAGGGCCACCGTGCCGAGGCGCCGGACCGACCGCTCCGCGGACTGGTAGACGAGGATGGCCGCCAGGAACAGGGCCATCGCGAGCCAGACCAGCGGCGAGGCGTCCCGTCCGGCCGGGGACATGTTCTCGAGCAGGATCTTGAACTGCGGCTGCCCGTCCACGGCCACGGCCGTGCCGCCGGTGGCGTCCAGCGGCCGGATGGTGTATCGGGACGGCAGGCGCAGGTGTTCGTTGACGCGCCGCCCGCCTCCGGCCGGGGCGCGCCCGAACTGCTCGTCCATCACCACCATGGCGGCGATCACCCGGACGGATTCGTCGCCTACCCACTTGGCCAGGTACCAGCGGGATCCCAGGTTATGGTAACCCAGGGAATCCGTGACCTGCAGCAGCGGCGACACTGCGCCCAGGCGCG
>Ga0310697_10006209_pt1 | contig 11396 bp, 8 predicted proteins | sample 172DNAGHGlowgp2_FD_203883 | JGI IMG/M metagenome (GOLD analysis project Ga0310697, IMG submission 203883) | Sheep rumen microbial communities from Palmerston North, Manawatu-Wanganui, New Zealand - 1728 DNA GHGlow gp2 (v2) (version 2) | ecosystem: Host-associated > Mammals > Digestive system >... | reverse complement strand
GCGCAGCGCCCGCCTGTTTCATTAGACCGTATCCCGCCTCGATCGCGGATGCATCTCCGGCGAGGGCTTCCTTTGCCGCCTTATCAAGTGCCCTCATCCCCTCTGTCGAAAGGACGGGCATGAGTTTCGTATAACTGAAGTGGTCGAGAAGTTTCATATTTTGAAGTTAGTTTTTTTATTCGGAATCCTTGATGCAACGAACAGGCATTCCGAACCCTTTTTCCTTGTCGGTCATGCTGAGGCCGCCTTCCGTATTCATGAATACGTATTCGTAGTATCCTGTGCCGTTATACGGGGCGCTGCTCCAGAATCGGGCGACGTTCCCGACGCCATCGTATTCTCCCGTGACCCAGCCGTTTCCATTGGCATAACCGCGAATGCCTGCCGGTAGCAGCGTGAATCCGGTGGAATTGTTGCCTATGAACGTGTTGGCGGCTTTCTTCCAGCCTTCTACGGACATCAGGGAACTTGTTATGTAGAACCTGAGTTGGAGCGCCTCGCTTTCTTTCGGAATATGGAATCCTTCTGGGCAGATGCTTGGAGATTCCGAAACGGCGTAGCCACTGTAGTAGCGCCCGAATTCGTCGCATTCACTATCGGCTTCGTTGTAACACCAGCTGCTCTTTTGTGGCTTGTATCGGAGATTTTCGGCCAGCCAGACGCGGTCGCCTATTACGACGGTTTTGTAGAATCTCCCGTCGCGGTTATCCTTGATGCATCCGTAGTCTATGGAGGGGTTCAGGTATTTCCAGTTGCTTCGCTCTGCAGTTTCGCATCCTGGGGCCTTTTCGAGAGTTATAGAATCCGATTTTTTTGGGGGCTGTGCCGCTGCTCCCTTGATGCAGCGAACATAAGCTCCGGTAATCTTTTGGGGGTTGTCGCTCCCGATAGAGAGGTCCTTGCGGAATGCGTGCAGCCAGGCGAACATGAAGGTGTATCCTGTTCCTGTTGCATTGTACTCAGTGGAACTCCAGACGATGTTCTGTTCTTCGAGAGCGGTGAATTCTTTCTTGTAATTGAAAAATCCGCCTAGCTGGTTTGTAAAATAGGCCATGTATTCGGGATATTTTTTCAGGTTGGCGGCCAGGGTTTGCAATTCACTGTTTGTGGGCAGGTGAGCCCCTTCGGGGCAAATTCCCTGATAGGGAATGTAAAGGGGACCGAGCCTTTCGTTGTCGAACATGGAATCTACTCCCATGGCCTGTGACCACGTATATAGCCTTCCGTACTTTTCGCAATTTTCTTCGTTGTTGTCAAAGCAGAAACTTCCCTCTACGATGGTGTCCAGGTTCTTTGTCATCCAGACCTGGTCCCCGATTCGGATGCTGTCGGCATCGGGTTCGTACACGAAACTGGAAGAGGATTCTATGCTGGAAGAGCTCAAAACTCCCTCGGAGCCGTCCTTGATGCAGCGGACGTGTGCTGCGCTTGTCTTACGTGCGTTGTCTTTTCCTACGGATAGGTCTTTGCGGTAAGCCCAAAGCCATGCATAATTATATCCGATGGCGCTTCCGTTTAACCGGTCGTTGGCCACGTCGTATTCCGTGGAACTCCAAAATACGGATTCTATGTCTTCGTTTTTATATCCCGAGAAATGGTCGTAAAAACCGCCAACTTGGTTGGTGAATACTTTTGCCGCTTCGGGGTTTGCGCGGACATATTCGTATAGCCAAGTCCATTCCTCGTGACTCGGGAGATGTGTCCCTTCGGGGCAAATTCCCTGGTAGGGCAAATCAATTTCGCCCAGTTGATTTGCATTGTAGGAAAGGTCGACATCCATGGCCATGGCCCATGTGTATAGCCTTCCGTATTTTTCGCAGTTTTCGGGCTTGTCTTCGTAGCAGCGGCTACCCTCGATTTCGATGTTGAGGTTCTTTTTTGTCCATAGCTGGCCGCCCACGTTGACGAAGTCGTCGTCGGTAAGCTTGATTACTGGCCTGCTACTGCTGGAGGGGACAGTACTTGATGACGATGCTTCTTGAGAAGAACTGACGGGCTCGCTAGAAGATTCCGGGCTGGATATTGTTTCGCTCGATTCCGCTTCGCTTGAGCTGGATAGTTCTGAACTGGAAACGGGATTCTCGATATCGTCGGCACCGCTGGTGGTGTCTCCGCAGTTCCAAATTCCTATGGATATGAGGCAAATTACCAGTAAATATGGGATACGCGAATTATGCACAATATAGTCTCCTTTCTATGGTGGTAGGCCACATATAATTAATATAAATAAAAACAGGTGCCTTAATCTATGGCGTGGTTGTTATGGAGACCTTCGATGACCCACATCGGCAAGCGGAAGGACGCCATCTTAGTCGCCTCGCGAGCCTTGCGCGCCTTGATCTCCTTTACGGTTTCATGTACCTCCGTATTTCATATCTAACATACAAATTGTATTACAAATTGTCAATACACTTAAAAAGCCCAAACGGCGCTGAGCCATTTGGACCTTTGTATATGTATGCGAGTTACTTGACGAATGCACCGAGCAACTTCTTGGCCTCTTCACCGGCGGCAAAGCGTATTTCGCTGACCGAATGGTACTCGAAACCAGAGAATTGCTGCAGGTGCAATGCAGCGAATTCGTGGTCTTGCGAGTAGCACAGGTTCAGGCGGAAATTCCCGTTGGTCGTCGTTGCCGGGCGGCCGACCTTCTGGAAAACTGCATCGAGTCCGCTTGCGGGCGTTGCGAGTATTTCCTTGACCTTTTCCCCTTCGGTGGGGCTGTAATCCAGGCAGATGCCCACGACGGGCGATTTTGTCGGGGTGTAGGTGACTTTGGTCATGAGACCGAAGAACTTCTTTTCGGTCTTGATATAGATTTGGCTGAAGAGGGCGTTCGCCATCTCCATTTTAGAAATGTTTTCCATTTTCTTTCTCCGACGGCTTAGGCCGTCTAATTTTTTTGTTGAGTTTGTCATCATGGCGGGCTTGGTCCGCCATCTATTGGAGAAAGAATCTTGTTAACAGAGAATGCGTTCTAGTGTAAAAACGTAGTACTCTTTTGAAGTCTGGTATGCAAATGGGGTCGGGAAGCCGCGTTGTGCGCTGGCTTGTGCGGCAGGGCTTTTGCCTGCCAGAGTTGTAATGCGCTTGAACGTGCCGGAATCGCGTCCGCAGAATCCCTGAAAATTGCCGTTCCGTAAAGTACGCGAAAGCGCCTGTTGGCCGGGCCTGCGGGTGAGCAGGGCTGCTTCTGAAGCATCTTCGCGTGAGAGGAATAGAGGTTCGCTGGCGAAATCGTTGGCGTGAAGGTCGTGGCTAGTGCCGTCCGAGACCTGGACCGCGTCGAAGGAAACTCCGTAATCGTAAACAAAAGATCCTTCGACAATAGCGGCACTTATCGCGAACGCCGCGACCGCAATCATCGAGAGAATATTTTGCCTAAGGAATTTCATTTTACTTCTGTGCCGTTTACGCGGCTAATGTTTCCATCAAGTGCGTTCTTTTGCATTTTCCGTGATTTTGACTGTCAAAATTTGTTTTTCATTGGCTTTTGCAGGTAAAAAAATATATATATATCATAATTAGGAAAATATCACGAGGAGACAAAATGAAAAAATTACTCGGTCTTTTGGCAATCTGCACTTTGGTTGCCTGTAATGAATCTGGCGAAACAGGTGTGACGGCACCTCCGGTCGGAGGAGACCAGCCTCAGGCCCAGAACCCGCAGGACACCCCGCTGAATGCGGATTCCATTCGTCAGCATGTGCTTGATTCGATTGCCCAGGCAAGCCTGGTCCAGTCCTCATCTGACGCCGTTCCGGTTAGCAGCGAGACTCTGCCGCTCCTGTCCAGCAGTTCCCTGCTGATTCCCAGCTCTTCTAGCGAACTGGCTCCGTCCAGCAGTTCTGCTGCATTGCCTGTGTCCAGCTCTACGCTCCCGCCGAAGAGTTCCAGTTCGGTTGTCGTGGACGACGGCACCATCAAGCTTGAACTGTGGGATGGCTCCCTCGGCAAGCCGCATGTGCCGGTTGGAAACAGCGATGGTGGCTGGTGGTACAAGTATGACGATAACGAAAATGGCGGTGAATCCTCCATAGATTGGCAGGTTGAACCGGATGCCAAGGGCGACATGACTCCTGTCGTGACAGCTTGCGGTGGCGTTTGCGGTAGCTTCTCGTTTGGTGGCTCCGATAATCTTGGTTATAACGGATATGTCGGCTTTGCTTTCGGCTTTGGAAAGAACGACTCGTATAAGGGCGATGCTTCCAAGTTGGGTGGTATTTGCGTTGAATACAAGGCGACAGTCGCGATGTCGATTGAACTTGGTTTGACAAAAGCTACCGAAACTTCTATTCAAAACGCGAATCCGGCATTCCCACTGGCAAAGTCGACGACATTGAAGGTCGTGGATGTTGCTTGGGATGATTTTGCACAGCCGGCATGGTATAAAGGAGCGAAGACGATGTCTGGATCTGATGCCGCAAAGCAACTTTCCTCGCTCAAGTTCAAGATTACGGAAGAGGACGGTGTCAGTGGTACGTTTGCCGTTACCAAGGTTGGACCGTTCGGTGGCTGTAGGTAATCTGGTTCCGATGCATTTGAAAAAGCGCTCCTTCGGGAGCGCTTTTTTATTCTTGAAAGAAAGATCCCCGCCTTCTCCCCAAAGAGGATAACTCTACTATGGCAACAAGTTGCCAAGTATCGTATAGCGGGGATGACATTCGGGTTACTTGATGATGAGCATCGAGTCGTCCCAGGCTTCATGTTTCTCCAAGCCGAGGAGGTTGGCCGTCGTAGCAGCGATGTTCGAAAGACCCCAGTCGCCTTCCTTGAGGCCGAGCTTGCCGCCCGTTACGTTATCGTAAAGGATGCAGGGCACCTTGTTGAGCGTGTGGCTGGTCTTGGCCTTGAAGGTACCGTCCTTGTTGACCTTCGGCATGCCGGTCTTCTTGTCGATTTCGTACATTTCGTCGGCGTTACCGTGGTCAGCCGTGATGATGGCAACACCACCGAGGGCGTCGATCACCGGGAGCAGACGTGCGAGGCCGATATCCACAGCTTCGATAGCCATCGTAGCGGCGCGGAAGCTACCGGTGTGGCCCACCATGTCGCCGTTCGGGAAGTTGCAGCGGAGCGTCTGGTACTTGCCGCTCTTCAAGGCTTCGATCATGGCGTCGGTGATTTCGGCGGCCTTCATCCACGGGCGCTGTTCGAACGGAACAACGTCGGATTCGATTTCGAGGTAGGTTTCGCCGTCGAACTTGCTGGAACGGTTACCATTCCAGAAGTAGGTCACGTGGCCGTACTTCTGCGTTTCGGAGCAAGCGAACTGCTTCACGCCGGTTTCAGAGAGCCATTCGCCGCTGGTTTCCTTGATTGCCGGAGGCGGCACGAGGAAGCGGTTCGGGAGCTTGAGGTCGCCGTCGTACTGGAGCATGCCGGCGTAGCAGACGTGCGGGAAGCGCACGCGGTCAAATTCGCTGAAGGATTCTTCTTCGAAGGCGCGGGTGATTTCGATGGCGCGGTCGCCACGGAAGTTGAAGAACACCACGGAGTCGCCGTCGTTGATGGTGCCGACCGGCTGGCCATCCTTGGCAATCACGAACGGGGGCAAGTCCTGGTCAATGGCCTTGGTTTCGCCACGGAGGGTTTCGATAGCCTGGGTGGCGTTGTCGAAATAGCGGCCTTCGCCGAGCACGTGGGTCTTCCAGCCGAGTTCCACCATCTTCCAGTTAGCATTGTAACGGTCCATGGTGATCTGCATACGGCCACCGCCGCTAGCAATGCAGACGTCGAATTCCGGGCTGCGGAGTTCGTCGAGGAACTTTTCAAACGGGCCGACGTAATCGAGCGCGGAAGTTTCCGGCACGTCACGACCGTCGAGGAGGATGTGCACGCGGACCTTCTTGAGGCCTTCCTTCTTGGCCTGGGCGACCATGGCCTTAAGGTGGCTGATGTTGGAGTGAACGTTACCGTCACTGAAGAGGCCGATGAAGTGGAGCACGCTGTTCTTGGCGCGAACGTTTTCGGCAATTTCCTTCCAGGCGTCGCGGCCGAAGATGTCGCCGGAGACGATTGCGTCCTGCACGAGGGCGGCACCCTGGTTGTACACCTGGCCGGCACCGATGGCGTTGTGGCCCACTTCGGAGTTACCCATGTCTTCGTTGGTCGGCATACCCACGGCGCGGCCGTGAGCCTTCAGGAGCACGTTCGGGTACATCTTGAAGAGGTTGTCGAGAGTCGGGGTGCGGGCAGCCTTGATGGCGTTGCCTTCGACCTTATCGGTGATACCAAAACCATCCATCACGATGGTTACGACCGGTCCCTTGATGCCGGGGAAATTGGAAAGCTTCTTGAGCATGTTGTGTCTCCTTGAGCTCGGCCTGAGCCTAGCCAGTTGAATTAAAATCCGAGCACAAATTTAGAAAACATCGGGGCCATCGGCTCCGAGTTTTCCAAAGACACGACAGTATGGTGCGCTACTTTTTCTTGCCCTGGTTGGCTACGGCCTCCATTTTGGCCTTGAGGGCTTCCTGGTCGCCCAAGTAGTAGTGCTTGACCGGGTTCAGGTTGTCATCGAATTCATAGACGAGCGGGGTTGCTGTCGGGATGTTCAGACCGAGAACTTCTTCCTTGCTCATTTTGTCAAGATACATGACCAGTGCGCGGAGAGAGTTGCCGTGGGCGGCAATCACGATGCGTTTGCCGGCCTTCATCTGCGGCTTGATTTCTTCGAGGTAGTAGGGGATTACGCGGGCAATTGTCGTTTCAAGGCTTTCGTTCTGCGGGAGGAACGATGCGTCTACATCGCGGTACATGGCCTGTTTCTTTGCGCTGCGCTCGTCGTCATCGGCGAGTACGGGCGGTTTGATATCGAAGGAACGACGCCAAATCTTTACCTGCTCTTCACCGAACTTCTCGGCGGCTTCGGACTTGTTCTTGCCCTGAAGGTCTCCATAGTGACGCTCGTTCAGTTTCCAGCTCTTTACGACGGGGAGCCATGCTCTATCCATCTCGTCGAGCATGTGGTTTAGCGTATGGATGGCGCGCTTCAGGTACGAGGTGTAACACAAATCAAAATCGTAGCCTTCGGCTTTTAAAAGCTGGCCTGCTGCTGCCGCTTCTTCGTGACCTTTTTCGCTCAGGTCGACATCCATCCAGCCGGTAAAGAGGTTCTTCTTGTTCCATTCACTTTCACCGTGACGGACTAGTACAAGTTTAATCATTGGGTTTCTCCTATTTATTGTTTTTGATGAAAGCAATAATAGAAAAAAATCCTTGCTAAAATTAGATTAATCTAATAAAATTAGACTAATTTAATTTAAAAATGAGAAAGTAGTGCTTTATTCCACAAAAAAGCCCTCCCGCAGGGGGAGGGCTCGATAAAGGTTTTGCCTAGCGATTACTTGTAGTAGACGATGTTGACAGTGCCCTTGGTGTTGGCTTCCTTCATCACCTTCTGGATCATGAGCGGGAACATCTTGCCATCGGCGGTGACAACATCAAGCCAAAGGCCGCTCACCAGTTCTTCATCGGCGTCAAGAGGCATGCTGCTTCTCGAGAAGTCTTCCTTGCAGACAGGGCTCTTGGTCGGCAGGAGGCCGGAAATCTGGTTGTTGTCTTCGTAAATGGTCGTGCCGGCACCCGGAACGAGGAAGGCATCTCCGCCCGTGAACTTAAGCGTGACGTGCGGATTGTCCGCAGCACCGGTTTCGAAGTTGATGGCCGTCAGGGCACCACCCGAGGTGTTGGAAAGCACGAGTTCGTTTGCGGTTACCGGAGTGCAGACTGCGGCAGCAGAAGAGGAGGACTCAATCGGCTCCGGTGCCTTGCATTCCGCTTCGGGGCGCGTGAACTTGAGCGTATCGATGACGGTCGTGTAGAGCGAGGTCTTGATACCTTCTTCCTTGCTGCTGGAGTAGGCAAAGATGTAGAGCTGGAATTCGCCGCAGGCGCTGAGTTCAGAGAACTCGATGTATTTCTGGGAGAACGACACCATGTCGGTCGGGAACACCTGACCATCGAGGTTGATGTTGATCTTTTCCTGGTACGGCTTTCCGTCGATGACTCTACCCACGGCGAAAGACACGCTGTCAATCTTGACATCGACATTGGCGGTGTAGGGCTCGGAGGTGTCCATGAATTCCGGGTCGATCTTGATGACGCCGCCCAGGGAACCACGCATGCCGTTGGTACCGGACATCACGGTCACCTTCAGACCGTTAACGGTAATCGGGGAAAGTGCGGATTGCTTGGGAATATCAATCTTGGGACCGGCCGGTTCCTTTCCGTCGGGACCGACTACGGGATCACTGGAGCCTTCATCGCCGCATGCGAAAAATCCGAAGGACGCGGCTGCGATGGCAGAACCGAGAAGAATTTTTTTGAAGTTCATAAGAGTACCTCTAGTCTGTTTTTCTTGAAAATAAACAAAAATAAGCCAAAAAGCAAAGGATTTAAGTGAAAAAACTGCGAAATTTCGGAAACATATTGCCTAAATTACCCTTTTTTGCCTTTTTCATGAAACGCTCCTGCACATATAGCTATCCTAGGCGCTCGGTAAGGCGGGTGTAGCGGCGTATGCTGCGGTTGTTGCGGACCGCGGTCGAGAATGCCCCTGGGGCAGAAAGTACCCATACGTGGCCCTTGGCGCGGGTTATGGCCGTGTAGATGAGGTTCCTCTGGAGCATCATGTAGTGGCTAGAATCGAGGATGACGATGACGGCGGGGTATTCGCTTCCCTGGCTCTTGTGGATGGTGCTGGCATAGGCGAGGGTGAGCTGCTCCAGTTCGTCGCCCTCGTACTCAACAGTCTTGTCGTCGTAGAATACGGTGACCTTCTCGTCGTCCTTGTGGACCTTGAAGATGATGCCGACGTCACCGTTGAACACGTTCTTGTCGTAGTTGTTCTTTATCTGCATCACCTTGTCGCCGTCGCTCCAGCCGACCCCCATAATCCTGTGGCGTGCCTTGCCTGGGTTCTGCAGCTCCTGCAAGAAACTGTTGAGTTCGAATATGCCGAGGGGGCCCTTGCGCATCGGGGTGAGGATCTGCAGGTCGGTTTTCTGGTCGATGTCGAGTTTGGCTCGCACTCCGGTCGTAAGCAGTTCGCGCAGAATGTTCTTCGCCTCTTCGGGATCCTCGAACGGGATGAAGTGGAAGTTCGGGCCCTCGATGGGCGAGGGGACGATTCCGGCGTTGATCTTTGCAGCCTTGTCGGCGATGTCGTTTCCGCCGGCTTGCCTAAAGATATGCTGCAGGCGCGTTGTCGGGATCCGCGGGCAGCGGATGAGGTCGTTTAGCACGTTCCCGGGGCCTACGCTTGGTAGCTGGTCTGAGTCGCCCACGAGTACGATGCGTGTCCTTGCAGGGATTGCCTCGAAGAGGGCTGCCGCAAGCCAGGTGTCGACCATACTGAATTCGTCGATTATAAGCAAGTCGCAGGGGAGCTTGTTCTCGGCGTTCCGGTTGAACTTCTTTGTGGCGGGGTCCATCTCGAGCATGCGGTGGATAGTGCGTGCAGGCATTCCGCAGAGGTCGCTCATGCGCTTTGCCGCACGGCCCGTGGGGGCGGCGAGGAATACACTTTCGTCCATCTTCTGTGCAAGGTGGAGGATGCCTTTGAGGATGGTTGTCTTGCCGGTGCCTGGGCCGCCCGTGATGATGGAAATGCGGTAGGCGAGCGCCATCTCGATGGCCTTGCGCTGTATGGGATCGAAGGCAAACTTGTGCTGGTGTTCCCAGTCCATGAGGGAACGCTCAAAGCCCGCAGTCGGGAGCGCGTTGCCCGCCAGCCGGTACAGGATGTTGTCTGCAATGCTCTGTTCGGCGCGGAACATCGGCGGGTAAAAGCAGTCGTCGTCGACACGCCGGATGCGTTCGTGTTCGCATAGGTCGTCGAACTGCCGGATAAGCCCGTAGGCGGCATCGTCGTCTTCCATCGGGATGCGCAAGATCCGGAAGGTCTTTTCGAGCAGGATGTCCTTGGGCAAGTACACGTGGCCTTCGTTAAAGCTGGATTCCTGCAGTACATACATGAGGGCGGACTGCAGGCGCTTGGGGCTTTCCTTCGGGATGCCGACCTTCATCGCGATTTCATCGGCCTTCAAGAAGCCGATACCCCAGATTTCTTCGCAGAGCAGGTACGGATTCTCGGTAATGCGGGCAATCGTTTCGGCGCCGAACTGGTTCCACAGGCGTTTCGCGACACTGCCCGCGATTCCGTGGCCATACAGGAACAGCATCGTTTCCCTGCTGTGGCGGTTCAGTTGCCAGGCGGCGAGGAAGGCTTCGACCTTCTTGGCGGTAATGCCCTTGATCTTTGCCTTGCGGAAAATGTCCGGATGGTTGTCGAGGATGTCCGCGGTATCGTCGCCGAAAACCTTCACGATGGCCTCGGCCGTCTTGGGGCCGATACCCTTGAATAGACCGCTGGAAAGATATTCGGCGATGTTCTCGCTTTCGGTTACGGCAACAGTGAACGAGGTGCACTTGAACTGCTTGCCGTACTTGGGGTGGTATCCCCAGTCGCCTTCCATCTTGAGCGATTCCCCCTGCCTTAAATCGGGAAAAGTCCCCGTTACGACAACGGGGGCTTTTTCGTCTTTCACAATCACACGGAATACGGAGAATCCGCTGTCCGGGCTGTGGAAGGTAACGTTTTTGATGGTTCCTTCGAGCTGCAGGGGCTAACTCTCCTTAGTCCGGTTCGTAGTCGTTCTTTTCGTCGATAGAACTGTCCCACTTATCCGGGTCAAATTCCTTCCTGGAAGCGAGTTTCTTGCCACGCAGGCAGAGGAGCGCGCCGAGGACGGCTGCATTCTCGATGGCGAGCACGAGGGCGGTCTTGTAATCAAGCCCGAATCCGAGCGGGGCACCCTTGAGGTTTTCGGGGCTCACCCACAGGATGTAATCGAAGCAGATGAACGCCATGAACATGCACGGGATAAGCGCAATCACGTAGTTCTTCTTCTTGCTGCGGAGATACACGGTTGCCACGCAGAGGCTGCACACGGCCATAAGCTGGTTGCTCCAGCTGAAGTAGTTCCACAAGATGTTGAAACCCTGCGGGTTCAGGTTGCTCCAGAAGATAATCACGAGGCAGATGGCGAACATCGGCACGGTGAGGAGCAGGCGCTTCTTCGGGTCGGTCTGGTCGATGCCGAAGAGTTCCGAAATCGTGAGGCGAAGGCTACGCAGGCTCGTGTCGCCGCTCGTAATCGCGAGGATAATCACGCCCACCACCACGAGGATGGAAATCGGGGCGAACGGGATGACGGTAGAAACGAGAACGCTTAAGACCTTCACGCCGCCTGCCGCCATGAGTTCGGGTTGCATGTGGTAGATGAACATGCCGCCCGCGGCCCAGATCATGCCGATGAGGCCTTCGATAATCATCATGCCGTAGAACGTCTGGCGGCCAGTCTTCTCGGTCACTTCGGTGCGGGCCACGA
>Ga0310697_10006208_pt1 | contig 11398 bp, 8 predicted proteins | sample 172DNAGHGlowgp2_FD_203883 | JGI IMG/M metagenome (GOLD analysis project Ga0310697, IMG submission 203883) | Sheep rumen microbial communities from Palmerston North, Manawatu-Wanganui, New Zealand - 1728 DNA GHGlow gp2 (v2) (version 2) | ecosystem: Host-associated > Mammals > Digestive system >... | reverse complement strand
CGAGACGACACTGCGTCCGAGCCGCTTCTCGACCTCCTTGCGGGCCGTTTTGGCAACCTCTGCTCCTTCTTTTGCGACTCCTGCGTTTTCTGACAATCCCTCCGGGTTGCGCTGTTTGCTGATTTCGGTTGCCGTTTCTTCAGCAAGAGCATTGAGCAACAGCTCCATATTGGTCATATTGTCCCGCAGGTTCTCTTTGGTGAGGCCCTTGTATTTTTTGTACTCCTTGGTGGAAAGGCCGCTCCAGGTCTTGGACATCAGGTCTGTCAGGAATGCGAAATCGACTTCCCTGGTCACCCCGCCGCGCTTCCACTCGTCCGTGAGACCCTTGCGGATTTCAATGGTCTTGATGCGCTGGTTGATCCAGGCTTCAGAATATCCGAGCCGGCGATAATCCGCCACCGCCTGGTCGATGCTGCGCTCCGGGTCAATCGCCTGATTTACACGCTCTGCCGCTACTTTTGCAATCCACACTTTAATAGGTTCAGCCTTCTTGGAAGGTATAGACTCAATGACACGGAACATGGTCGCCATATCGGCGACATCCGTTTCCCGGGGTTTCCCATCCTCGGCAATCAGCTTCAACCGGTTACAATTTGTAACCACTTCACTTCCTTCTTTCTTGAGCCTGTTTTTCAGAACTTTCCAGTAATTCCTGGCTCTTTCGTGTGTGGGTTGATCCGTCAATATCCCACACACATCCACGATAGAGAAGAACCATTCTTGTTTCTCTTCATCCCAGGCTGTCCGGACCTTCTTGCTCTCGAACAACTGTATTTTCTCAATATCAGACATCGCATCATCTTTTCTACAAAGATAAACCAATTGCGGGGCTGATGCAAGTCATTGACAGACTTGCTGAAAACGGAAAGATTCGCTACATTAGGGAGTCAACTGATGCTCGGAATGGCAGCCGTGCTCGGACCTGGTCCACTTTGAGGGCCCGGACCAGGTCCATCGATAAGGCCCCAGAGCCCCCTCAGAGCCATACTAGGTGTACCTGGTCCACCCCCTGTAAGTGGACCAGGTCTACCCCGGCAGGGAATCCTCCTGCCCCGGCAGGGAATCCTCCTGCGCCGGGGCTATGCAAACGATTGCAAGGTTCTGCCCGCACCTCCGCCGGCATCCCTTTGCCGTCCGCGCTGCCCGGAAGGGCGCCCGTCGCGTGCATAAGGGTCCAAACAATGGGACGATATGTGCAAAAAAGGCCGAAAACGTGCATAAGGGTCCGGAAGCGGGGACGATATGCACGCGCGCGAGGATATTTCTGGAAAAATGCTTATCTTTGCATGTTGAATACTAATCAGAAAGAAAGTTATGAATCTTCGTGACATCAAAAAGGACATCGAGTATGTGTTAAGCGCCTTCGTGGAGGATTGCTCCGTGGTCGCCTGCGTGAATCCCAAGGTTACGGACGGCAGCGTCAGTGAGCTGATGGAAGAGGCGATCGAGCTCTACAACGAGCTTCGCGACAAGGTCAACGTCAAGGCCGAGGGCTCCAAGAAAGCCTATTACAACGAACTCCGCAAGGAAGTCCTCACCAAGACGGACGCCCTCTACGAGAAACTCAGCGCCGCCGTCAAGGAAGCGGTCAAATGAGAAAACACATCTCCCTGATATCAGTCGCGCTTCTTCTTCTGGGTTGGAGCGCGACTGCTGGTATTCCCCGGACCGCCGCGCAGCAGGCGGTCGCGAAGATCCGCTCCCAGGACCCCTTGCGCCATGCGCTGGTCGGCGTGCTGGCCGTCCGTGCGGACGGCGACACGCTCGCCGCCATCAATATCCGGGAGAAGCTCGTGCCCGCCTCCAACGTGAAGCTGCTGACCACGGGCCTGGCGCTCCACACGCTCGGAGCGGACTACCGCTACGAGACCCGGATCGCCTATTCCGGTTCGATCGACGAGGAAGGCAAGCTCACGGGCGACCTCTACATCCTCGGCGGCGGAGACCCCACCACGGGCTCCCGCGCCGACTGCGCCATCCCGCTGGACCAGACGCTCGCCGCCTGGATGAAGCTGGTGCAGGACGCCGGCATCCGCTGCATCGAAGGCCGCGTGCTGGGCGACCCCCGCTGCTTCGGCAGCGTCACTTCGCAGAACCTGGGCTGGACCTACGACGACCTCGGCACCAACTACGGCGCCGGTCCGCAGGGCCTCAATTTCTTCGAGAACGCGCAGAACTTCTACGTGACGCCCGGCCCCTCCGTGGGGGCGACCCCCTACGTCCGGCCGCGCTATCCCGACACGCCCTGGATGCAGTATGCCGTGCACGCCACCACGGGCGCCGCGCGCTCGACCAACGGCCTCTACTACGTCAATACGGCCTTCGGCCCCTACGGCGAGGTCGCGGGATCCTTCCCGATCGACCGCAAGGGCTACACCCTGGAGTGCTCCAACCTCTTCGGCGCCTACACCTGCGCGTATTATTTCTACACCTACCTCCAGACCCGGGGGATCGTGGTGAAGGGCGGGTTCGGCGACGTGACCCCGCAGGGGCAGGTGCGCACGGACCTGGCGTTCAGCAGCGTGCGCCCGCGCGCCGAGAAGCCCGCGAGCCTGACCGTGCTGGGCGGCACGCAGTCGCCGCGCCTGTCTGACATCGTCCGCGACACCAACTGCGAGAGCAACAATTTCTACGCGGAGACCCTGCTCAAGACCGTCGCGCTCAAGACCGGGTTCAGTGCGGACTTCGAGGACGCGGAGGAAGCGGCCTCGGCCGCGATGCGCGGCCTGGGCCTGCGCACCGACGACGTCTGCCGGCAGTTCGACGGCAGCGGCCTCTCGCGCAAGAACTACGTCAGCCCCGAATTCTTCGTGCGGTTCCTCCGCAAGATGACCACCCTGCCGGTCTGGGACGCCTATTTCGAGTCCCTTCCCGTCCCGGGGAAGAAAGGCACGCTGGAGCAGATGTTCCCGGGGTCGAAGCAGGCTTTCCGCGACCGCATCCACATGAAGAGCGGCTCGATGAACGGCGTGCGCTGCTACAGCGGCTACATCCTCTCCACGGACGGCAACCCGCAGCATACCATCGTCTTCTCGCTGATGATCAACAACTGCACGGCAGGGACCTGGATGGTCAATCCGGCGATCTACGGGATCATCGAGGCGCTGGCGGCTGAGAATTAATAATATTATTATTAACTTTGCGGATTATGCGTAAGATGCTCATACTGCTTCTGCTGCCGGTGCTGGTGGGGTCGTGCAAGGCGATCTCCACCCTGATCCACGACGACCAGGTCGTGGCGTCGGTCGGCGAGCGGAAGCTGTACAAGTCCGAGATCGAGCGCGTGATCCCCAATATGATCCCGGCCGAGGACAGCGCCCGCCTGGCCGCGCAGTACATCAATTCCTGGGCGATGGACCTGCTGTACCTGCAGGTGGCGGAGGAGCAGCTCTCCAAGGCCGAGCTCGACGTGAGCGAGGACCTGGAGAACTTCCGCCGGTCGCTGCTCAAGTACCGCTACGAACAGCGCTACATCAACGAGCGGCTGGACACCCTGGTCACGGACGACCAGATCCGGGAGTATTACGAGGCGCACGAGGCGGACTTCGCGCTGAAGCGCCCCATCCTCAAGGTCCGTTTCGTGGACGTGATGAAGGACTCTCCCAACAAGGACGCCATCCTCAAGATGATGTCCTCCCGGGAGTACAGCGACGTCCAGCGCGCGGATACGCTGGCCAAATCCACGGCCCTGCGCTATTTCGACAGCTCCGACACCTGGATGGATGCCGCGGAGCTGGCGCGTTCCTTCGGCATCGACTACACGGAGATGCTCACCCACCTCAAGGGCGACATGATCCGCTACGAGCCGGCCGACCGGGGCGACCTGATGGTCGCATACGTCTGCGACATCCGCAAGACGGGCACGGCCCCCATCGAATATTGTGCGTCCCGCATCCGGGACATCCTGATGAGCGGCAGAAAGCATGAGCTGGTGACGAGTTTGGAACGGGACTTGCTTGAAGATGCGCTCGAAAGTAATAATTTTGTGATCTATCAGAATGAATAATCGGTTGAAAACGGCGGCGGCCGCCGTCTTGATGTGTGTGTGCGCGGCCGCATCGGCACAGCGCTACCAGGGAATCGTGGACAAGTCCGTGGCCATCGTGGGCGGCGAGATGATCTCGCTCTCCGACATCGAGATGCAGGTCCAGGCGCGGCGCGCCCAGGGCCAGCCGACGGACCGCTGCCAGATCCTGGAGGACATGCTGCAGTCCAAGCTTTTCGTGGCCCAGGCCCGCATCGACTCCCTTGAGGTCAAGCATGACGAGGTGACTTCCCAGCTGGAGCAGTACGTGGCCCAGAACCTGACGGTCATGGGCGGCGAGGAGAACCTGGTCGCGCAGTTCGGCAAGCCCCTCTACAAGCTCCGCCAGGAGTGGCGCACCCAGATCGAGGAGATGTACCTCGCCCAGATGGAGCAGCAGGAGATCGCCAAGCGCATGCCCGCCCTGACCCCGTACGACGTCAAGCAGTATCTCGACACGGCCGACGTATCGTCCCTGCCGGTGGTGCCGATCAAGTACCAGATGAGCCAGATCTGCGTGTATCCGGACCGCGAGGCGGCGGCCATCGCCGTCAAGGAGCGGCTGCTCGCCATCCGCGAGCGCATCCAGAACGGCGAGCGCTTCGCCACGCTGGCCCGCCTGTACTCCGAAGACCCGGGCAGCGCCCGCAAGGGCGGCGAACTGGGCATGGCCTCCAAGTCCATCTTCTGGCCGGCCTTCTCGGATGCAGCCATGGCCCTCAAGCCGGGCACCATCTCCCAGATCGTGGAGACCCCGGACGGATTCCATATCATCGAGGTGCTCGAGAAGCAGGGCGACATGTTCAACGCCCGCCATATCCTGATCAAGCCCAGCTATACCTCGGACGACCGCGACAAGGCCTTCAAGCGCCTGGACAGCCTGCGTACGGCCATCATGGACAGCACGATCACCTTCGAGCTGGCCGCGCGCTTCTATTCCGAAGACATGCCCACCCGCACCAACGGCGGCCAGATGGCGGACCCCAACACCGGGTCCTCCTACTTCGAGATCGACCAGCTGAAGCCGCAGGACTACGCCGCCATCCGGGACCTGAAGCCCGGCGAGATCTCCGAGCCGATCGAGTCCCTGGACAATGAAGGCCGCGACGGCAACATCGTCTACAAGATCATCCGCCTGGACAAGATCGTCCCCGCGCACACGGCCACCTTCGAGTCCGACTACACCGACCTGCTCGCGCAGGTGCAGAACGAGAAGACCGTGGAGGAGATCGACAAATTCCTGAAAGACAAGATCAACACCAGTTATATCATCATAGATCCGCTCTTCAAGGATTGTGAATTTTCCCGGGAGGAATGGGTGAAAAAAATCAGAAAGGATTCCTGATCACCTGCGCCCTCGCAGCGTTGCTGCTCTGTGCGCCGTTCCTGTCTGCCCAGCAAACGTCCGGGCAGACAGATTCGTTGGTACGCCTGCTGAACGCCCGCTTCATCGAGCAGGCGGAGCAGGACGGGCGCATGGTGCGCAAGGCGATCGAACCCACCTTCCTGCACAACGGCACCTATCTGTCCTGCGACACGGCCTACTGGCACGTGGAGGAGAAGGTCATCAACAGCTTCGGCCACGTCCAGCTGATGCAGGGCGAGTCCGTGCTGACCAGCGAGAAGCTCGACTACCTGGTGGACGAGAACCTGGCGCAGTTCCGCGGCGCCGTGGTCCAGCTGCGCAACAAGAAGGACAACATCCTGCGCACGCGCATCCTCGACTATAATACCCGGGACAGCCTCGCCATCTTCCGCGGCGGAGCCTCGATGAAGAGCGAGGACGGCCAGATCATCGAGAGCGACGAGGGGACGTATTCCAACTCGTCCGGGCTGTTCACGTTCCGGGGCAATGTCAACATGTTCACGGATTCCGTATTCGTGCGCACCAACGCGCTCGAATACGACTCGGACCGGGCGCGGGCCGAATTCATCGCCCCGATCGATTTCTGGAAGGACGACAACATGCTCTCCGCCGGCGGCGGATGGTATGAGCGCAACGACGAACTGTTCTTCTTCCGCCGCAACGTCCACGGCCTGGGGCGGACCCAGGAATCGTGGAGCGACAGCCTGTTCTTCTTCCGCGCGACCAACGACGTGCAGATGCGCGGCAACATCCAGATCCAGGACCAGAGCCGCAAGGTGGCGGCGATGGGCGACCTGCTGCACTACGTCGACTCCATCTCCTGCGTGACCCTGGAGCGGCGGGCCTCCGCCGCGCTGTGGGACGAGGAAGGGGAGCAGCGGGACACGACCTACCTGGGCGCCAACCGCTTCGTCTACGATACCCGGAAGATGTGCGACATCGAAGAGGCGGAAGTCAAGACCGCCCAGGCGCGCCTCGACGAGATGCTCGGCGACCCGGTCGCCGAATACCGGCGCCGCGCGGCCGAGGAGGCCGCCCGGGCCGCCGCCGAAGCGCTGGGGAACGACCCGAACGCCCCGCCGCAGGGGCGGCAGCCCGCCGGACGCGGCCTGCAGCAGATCGGCGCGGCGGACCGCGGCGGCGCCGCCAAGACGGCTCCGCCGGCGCAGGCGCAGCCGGCCAAGGCCGCCCCGAAGCCCGGCCAGGCGGCTGCCGAGAAGCCTGCCGTCCCCGACAGCACGTTGCGCGCCGGGCTTGACAGCACGTCATTCGCCGGCTTGTCCGGCGAATCCCCCCGCGACAGCCTGGCCCTCGCCGACTCGCTCGCCGTCCCGGCCCCAGACACCACCAAGGTCGGCTTCCTGCTGGCCCTGGGCGACGTCCGCGTGTTCCGCAAGGACATGCAGGTGCGCTGCGACTCCCTCCGCTACACCGACCTCGACTCCATCGCCCGGCTCTACAAGAACCCGGTCGTCTGGAACGAAGGCAACCGCCAGTACAACTCCGACAGCCTCTTCGTGCTGATCCGCGACGGGCGGATGGATCGGGCGAACCTCATCTCCAACGCCTTCATCCACACGGAGGAGGCCGAGGGCCTCTACGACCAGATCCGCAGCACGGACGTCATCGCCTATTTCAACGACACCACGGCCCTCTACCGTTTCGACGCCCTGGGCGGGGTGAATGCCCTGTTCTACCTGGAGGAGAACGCCACGGTCAACAAGGTGGAAGCCAAGATGATGATGGCCACCCTGGAGAACGGGGAGGTGCAGCAGGTCTACAATTTCGACAATCCCAGGAACGACGTATATCCCTCGGCGCAGCTGCCGCAGGCCGACCGGATCCTCAAGGGGTTCAACTGGCAGCCCGAACGCCGGCCCAAGGACAAGTACGACGTCACCTCGATGGTGGTGAAGCCCTCGGAACGCGCCGAATACGAGGCGCGCCCGCGGACGGCCTTCCGCCAGACGGACATCTATTTCCCCGGCCACATGAAGGAGGTCTACGCCGCGCTGGACTCCGCCCGGCAGCGGCGCGCGCAGCGCCGCGACGCAGAGTCTGTGTCTGGGCAGGATTCCCTGGAGCTCTCCCGGCTCGACTCCCTGGAGCTCTCCCGGCTCGACTCCCTGGCGGTTGCCGGAGACTCATTGAGCGTAGCGAAGTCCGCATCAGCGGACGGGCCCGGTCCCGGGACTTTGCCGGAGGTAAAGTCGGAAAGGGACTTGAGGGACGCAGGGGGTTCGGGGGATATGCCCCCGTCTGAAATGTCTGACCGCGAGCTGAAGCGCGCCCTGCGCATCGCCCGCCGCGACGCCCGCTGGGCGGAACTCGACGCGCGCGATGCCGAGAAGGCCGCGAAGAAGGAGGCCCGCAAGGCGGAACGGAAGGCCAAACGGGAGGCCAAGCGTGCCGCCCGCGCGGCCAAGCAGGCCGCCATCGACGCCGCCAAACTGCAGAAATACATAGAACGCTACCAAAAACAGAAAGAGCGCCATGAAAGAAAACAAGAACCTCTCCCTGCCGGAGAACGCCCACCGGGAACTGAAGCCGGGGGAGAAGTACCGGCCGTTGTTGAGTCCGAATGAGAAGCCGCTCGAGGTCACGCCCTACAGCGTGACGCTGGGCCTGCTGATGACCGTCCTGTTCTCCGCCGCCGCAGCCTACCTTGGGCTGAAGGTCGGACAGGTGTTCGAGGCGGCCATCCCCATCGCCATCATCGCCGTGGGCCTCACGGGCGCCCTGGGCAAGCAGGGCGGCCTGGGTCAGAACGTCATCGTCCAAAGCATCGGAGCCTGCTCCGGCGTGGTGGTGGCGGGCGCCATCTTCACCCTGCCCGCCATCTACATCCTGGGCCTGGACGTCAATTTCTGGCAGATGTTCCTGAGCTCGATGCTGGGCGGGTTCCTGGGGATCCTGTTCCTGATCCCGTTCCGCAAATATTTCGTGAGCGAGATGCACGGCAAGTATCCGTTCCCCGAGGCGACGGCCACCACGCAGGTGCTCGTCAGCGGCGAGGGCGGCGGCAAGAGCGCGAAGACGCTCCTCGCCGCCGGACTGGTGGGCGGACTCTATGATTTCGCCGTGGCCACCTTCGGCGCCTGGGCGGAGACGCTTAGCACCACGGTGATGCACTGGGGCCAGGTGGTGGCGGACAAGGCCAAGCTGGTCCTCAAGCTCAACACCGGCGCCGCTGTGCTCGGCTTGGGCTACATCGTCGGCCTGAAATACGCTTTCATCATCTGCTGCGGCTCCTTCCTCGTCTGGCTGGTGATCATCCCCCTGATGAACCTCATCTGGGGCGGCAGCGTCATCGACCTGATGGGCACGGGCATCACCCAGACCATCTCCGAGATGGCTCCCGAGCAGATATTCAAGGAATATGCACGCCATATCGGCATCGGCGGCATCGCGACCGCCGGCATCATCGGCATCATCAAGAGCGCCGGCGTGATCAAGAGCGCCGTCGGCCTGGCGGCGGGCGAATTCCGCCGCAAGCCGGGCGCCTCGGCCGAAGCGCCGGAGCGCACGCAGGAGGACCTGCCGATGAAGACCGTGGTCTGGGGCATCGCCCTCGCGCTGCTCGCCGTGTTCGCCTTCTTCGCCTTCGGCGGCGTGGTCCACAATGTGTGGCAGGCGCTGATCGGGCTGGTGATCGTGGCGGTGATCTCCTTCCTCTTCACGACGGTGGCGGCCAACGCCATCGCCATCGTGGGCACGAACCCCGTGAGCGGCATGACCATCATGACGCTGATCATCACGGCGCTGGTGCTCGTGGCCGTGGGCCTCAAAGGCAATGCCGGCATGGTTGCAGCCATGGTGATCGGCGGCGTGGTCTGCACGGCGCTCAGCACGGCCGGCGGCCTGATCACCGATTTCAAGATCGGCTACTGGATCGGCACGACCCCGCGCAAGCAGGAGGCCTGGAAGTTCGTCGGCATCGCCGTGGCCGCCGCGACCGTGGGCGGCGTGATGCTGATCCTCAACAAGACCTACGGGTTCACGGGCGAGGGTGCCCTGGTGGCCCCCCAGGCCAATGCGATGGCGGCCGTGATCCAGCCGATGATGAACGGTGGCAGCGCCCCGTGGCTGCTCTACGGCATCGGCGCGCTGATCGCCATCCTGCTGACGGTATTCAAGGTGCCCGCCCTGGCGTTCTGCCTGGGCATGTTCATCCCGATAGACCTGAACCTCCCGCTGCTGCTCGGCGGCGCCATCTCCTGGTTCGTCAGCACCCGCAGCTCCGACAAGGCGGTCAACGCCGCCCGTCAGGAGAAGGGCACGCTCATCGCCAGCGGCTTCATCGCCGGCGGCGCGCTGATGGGCGTGGTCTCCGCGATCCTGAAGTTCGCCCAGGTCGACTGGTTCCTCTCCGGCTGGAACACCGTGGCCGCCGGCCATGTCGCCTCCGGTGCCGAGGCCGTCGCCATCCTGCCGCTGATCGGCATCTGCGCCTACATGATTGTATCATCCCTGAAGAAAAACTGATAGTGATATGGAAAAGATACTCGACAGATTCCTGCGCTATGTGTCCGTGGACACCCAGTCCAACGAAGAAAGCGAGAGCCAGCCTTCGGCTGAGAAAGAACTGAACCTGCTGCGGATGCTCCGCGACGAGCTGCAGGCCCTCGGGGTCGAGGCGACCCTCGACGAGTGGGGCTACGTGATGGCCACCATCCCTTCCAACATCGACAAGAAGGTCCCCGCGATCGGGTTCATCGCCCACGTGGACACGTCGCCCGACGCTTCCGGCGCGGACATCAAGCCGCAGGTCATCCCGGACTACGACGGCTCCGACATCCCCCTGAAGGGCGTGCCGGGCCTCGTGCTGAAGACCTCCGAGTTCCCGGAGATCCTGGCCCACAAGGGCGAGACGGTGATTACCACCGACGGTACCACCCTGCTCGGCGCCGACGACAAGGCCGGCGTGGCCGAAATCATGGACACGGTCCAGTATATCATGGCGCATCCGGAGTTCAAGCACGGACCCGTCAAGGTCGGCTTCACGCCCGACGAGGAGATCGGCCGGGGTGTGGTGAAGTTCGACGTGCAGAAGTTCGGTGCCGACTACGCCTACACGATGGACGGCGGCGAGGTCGGCGAGCTGGAGTTCGAGAACTTCAACGCCGCCTCTGCGACGGTCCGCATCCAGGGCAGCAATGTCCACCCGGGCTACGCCAAGGGCAAGATGCGCAACGCCCTGCACATCGTGCAGGAGTTCGACGCACTGCTCCCCGTGGACCAGCGTCCGGAGTACACCCAGGACTACGAGGGCTTCTTCCACCTGATCAGCCTCAAGGGCACGGTCGAGGAGGCGCAGTTCTCCTATATCATCCGCGACCATGACCGGGCGAAGTTCGAGCAGAAGAAGCAGGTCATCGCCCAGTGCGCCGATTTCATCAACGCGCGCTACGGCGCCGGCACGGCCACGGTCACGGTGCGTGACCAATACTATAATATGCGCGAGCAGGTGGAGCCGCACTACCATGTGGTGGAGAAGGCGGTCCGGGCCATGGAGATGGCCGGCATCAAGCCGCGCATCCAGCCGATCCGCGGCGGCACCGACGGAGCCAACCTCTCCTTCCGCGGCCTGCCGTGTCCGAACATCTTCGCCGGCGGCCTGAATTTCCACGGCAAGTTCGAATGGGTGGCCCTGGAGAGCATGGAGAAAGCCGCCGCCGTGATCCGGAACATCATTTCGCTGTACGCGGAGTAGGCGAGCGCTTTCGTAAGAGTCTGATTATTAAATCATTGTATGTTTGCCCCGGGAGCTTTTCCCCGGGGCAAATTTTTAATGCGTTGAGATTCAATGCTTTCCAAAAACAACTGCAAAAAAAATTGAAAAATTTTCGAAAAAGATTTGCAAGTTCAAAAAAAGTGCGTACCTTTGCCGTCCCTTTCGATGAGGGAACAACTCAAGCGAACGGGAAACACAAAGTTCATTGACAATACTGAGAGAGATAACGAGGTAAAGAAGTTAAAAGAGATTAAAGTCTGTATAATTAGAA
>Ga0310697_10006207_pt1 | contig 11399 bp, 10 predicted proteins | sample 172DNAGHGlowgp2_FD_203883 | JGI IMG/M metagenome (GOLD analysis project Ga0310697, IMG submission 203883) | Sheep rumen microbial communities from Palmerston North, Manawatu-Wanganui, New Zealand - 1728 DNA GHGlow gp2 (v2) (version 2) | ecosystem: Host-associated > Mammals > Digestive system >... | reverse complement strand
GAACGCGTACATCGCGAGCATGTCCGAATTGCGCTTTTGCACGGAGATGCCCTGCTGCTTCACGATGGACGGCAGTTTCGCCTCGGCGCGCTTGACGGCGTTCTGGAGGTTGACGAGCGCCATGTCGGAGTCCGCGCCGCTCGCAAAGGTCACGGAGCAGGAGTAGGAACCGGAGTTGTTGCAGGTGGAGGAGTAGTAGAGGACGTTCTCCACGCCGTTGATCTGGTCCTCGACGGGGAGCGCGATCGTGTCCGCCACCACCTGCGCGCTCGCGCCGGGGTAGCTGGCGCTCACGCGGATCGTGACGGGCGAGATTTCAGGGTACTCCTCGACGGGGAGCTGCATGAGCGCGATCACGCCGCAGAGGGAGAGCGCAATCGCGAGCACGAACGCGAAGCGCGGACGGTTGATGAAGAACTGGCTGAACATGGCCACAGTATATCAAAAAAACGCGGGACGGGAAATCGGCGCTTAGTGGTTACACGGATTACAAATCCTCCCCCCTCCCGCCGCCAGACCGCCGTCACCGGGTTGCTTGGGCCTGCCCACACCCGCTTACATTTGCGGCACCGACCGTTTCAGGGCATGGCGAACTCCCCGACGGGCCTCCGACGGGACGTGTCCGGGCGCATGTTACGGGCCGTCCGGCCACCCGTTGGGAGTCACGCCGTCAAGAATTCCCGCGAGATGTACCTGCGCGGCAGCTCGTCCAGCGAGAGGCGCATCCCCCTGGCGATCAGCTTCTGGAGGAGGATGTCCACCCACTTCTTCTGGGTCATGTTCCAGTTCTTCATCCGCTTCTGGAGCGGAAGCAGCACGCCCCGGTTGAACAGCTGCCACAGGTTGTGCGCGATCTGCATCAGCAGGTAGATGTTCCTGCTCACGCGGGAATGGTTGCAGAAATTGTGCTCAAGCCCGTACCCGCCGTTCTTCTCGACGTGGAAGCTCGACTCGATGTCCCAGCGCCGGCGGCCCCACTTGCCGATGGCGTCCGCGTCCTTCGCGCCCACGTTCTCTACCGGCGCGTCCTTCTTCCCCGGCTTCGCGCAGTACTGCACGAAGCCGCGCTTCCACCGTATCTCGACGCGCCGGTCGCCTCCATCAGGGTGTCAAGCCCCTCCTCGAGGAGCTCGCCCTTCGACTTGCGGCCCTTCGCGAGCTTCACGTAGACCGGCCGGGCCTCGCGGAACTCCGCGCCGACGCGCAACACGCTGATGAAGTCGTGCCCCATCGCCGTGACGCCGCGGCTACCGTCCCATCCCATCGCCATGCCCTCCATCCCATCGCCGCCGAACTCCTTCGAGACGTCGGAGAAGTCCACCGCGTAGGTGGCGTCGTCCGACGCGGCGGCGCCGCCGAGCAGCCACGGGTTCGCGGGCGCGGAGAAGTCCCACCGCCCGAGCCAGCCCGACACCTTCTCCTCCGTGCGCTTTGCCTCCGCACGCGACGAGTCCGCCCGCTGCGGCCGCGCGATGTCAGTTACGAGCGTGTTCATCCCCATCGCCACCCTGCCGAAAATGTGCGTGAGCGCGCCCCACTCCGGCTTCGCAAGGCCAGTGAAGATCCCCCTCAGGAAATCTTCGCTGATGCAATCCAGCTGTTTTTTTAGTATATTATCCGCCACGGCATTTCCTTTCTTGTTTGGTTTAGCACTGCAAGTATAGCAGAAAACGGAGGGGAAATGCCGCCTTTTTCATGCGGCACGCCCGCCGCTATGGCTTCACGGGAGGCCCATTAAAAATCGGGGTAAGCGTGGATTACGAAATTATTTGGAGGACAGAAGACAACCGACAAAGTATGGCTTTTCGCCTCCTTTGTCTGCAGCCGGTTCCGCCGGAGACGTTGTCGCCGCCGAACACGACAAGCGCAGGAATTCGCTCAGCACGCGCTCCCCGCCAGGTGGTTTTTTTGGCATGCGTTAAGGACCATTGCCGAAGGCGAGTCGCGGCCAGTTCGGCAGATAGTCCGCTGCGCCGAACACAACCGTCAGGCCCTCGGCGTCCTCCGCAGGACAGTTCGGCGAGAATTCTCCGCAGAACACGCGGATGTACGGTCTCGCCTCGCGCGACGCAAGCCAGTCCTCCGGACGGTTCGGCGAAATCACCCGCACGTCTTCCAGCGCCGTGAAGCGCGCCAACAAGTCCGGTCCCGCGTCGGCGGCGCGTCCGCAGAGCGAAAGCCGCCGGACGTCCGCAGGCACGGACGCCAGGTCGTATACAAGACCATACGCGCGCCCATCCCCCTCGGGCGTCTGGATGAAACCCCGAAGGACGCGCCCGAACGCGGCGCCGCCCATCACGGCCTCATCGCAGACCATCCAAGCGTCCGGACGCCCCGTCCCCACTATCAAACGTGTTCCATCAGGAGACCGGTCTATGCGAGGGAGGTCCTCCGGCCGATAGCATACGCCTAAAACCACGCATGCGCTCAACAACACGCCACTTGCAACGAATGTCACGACAAAAACCGCCCGCCGCGCATCCTTCACCGTGAAAAACGTCAATACCGCCGGCATGAGCGCAGTCACCGGCACCACCCACACAATCCACTCCTCCGCCACCGAGCTGAAGAATGCCGCAGCGGCGAAGGCGATCCACACGGCAAGCGGCAGCGGGTCGCCGCGCGTACGCCACCGGACAACCCCCATCCCGAAGGCCAGCAGCCATGCCCAGACAAGCATGAAGCGTTCACACCAGTCCCATTCGACGAGCCAGGTGAAGTGACTGTTGACGAGCGTGCGGTAGCGTTCGGTCTTGTCAAGCGGCTGATACCAGCCCATGAAGGCGTCCCCCGCCGCGCCGCGCCCCCAACCACCCGGCGCGTCAACCATCATGTACGGTACGTTCCGCCAGATTGCAAGGCGGTTGCCCGCCGAGGCGTCCTCCGCAGGCGAGCTGTCGGCGACCCGCCCCGCAAAACCCGTCCACACGGCCGCGCCGACGAGCGTACACGCCGCGAGCAGGACCGGAAGCCAGCGCCACCCTACGACAAGCAACTTGCGCAGACCCGCCAGCAGGACGATCGCGCCCAGCAGCAAGGCCAGCAGCCCTCCCCGGGAGAATGTCCGTACCAGCCCGTACCCGACAAGTACGAACGCCAGTCCGGCGCACCAACGGACCCATTCGCGCCGTGCGCGCACGGAGAGCGCCAGTAGCGGCAGCAGCAAGAAGACCAGCACTGCAGCCGCCTTGTTGGGACTGTCCAGCCCAAGATCCCAGCGCGCCATGCCCTGGTAGAAGAAGGATTCTGCGGCAAAAAACATCATTCTCCGATCCATGCCTCGCGGATTGCCCCCGGCAGAAACATCCGAAATTCCGGTGGCACGCAAATGGCATCGGCCTTCGGATAGACCGACTGGTTAAACACGTCCGCCACGTATTCCGACGACTTGAAGACATTCGCCCAGTCCGGTTTCGCGAACTTCCCGCCATTGAGCCTCGTCGCGCGCGCCTGTTCCTCGAGCGCGAACTCAAAACACGTGAAGCCGAGTTCCGTGACCTTCGCGCTGCCCTCGTGCCCGAGCCCGGGATACGCCTTGTAGATGATCGGATACGACAAATCGCGCGCGGCCCTGAAGAACCGGCGCGACCGCTCGTATCCCATCTCGTTCTCGCCCGTCGTAACGCACCAGAGAAGCGAAGCACCGCCTTTCACGGGAAGGTCGAAACTGCTCGCGATGTGGGCGTGTACGGCGAGAAACCTCTCCGGACGGCGCAGCGCCAGACGCTGAGCGTACTGCGCCGCGCCCGACGATCCCATCATGAGATACCCCGACGGCGGGATGCCGTATTTCTTCACGAAGAAATTGATGCCCGCATTCCACGCGTTGGCGACCTTGTCGAACCGGGCGTCGATCCGGCTTGCCTCCGACCGGGGCAGTTCGTCCCAATTGCGCGTAGGGTCCCACAGGCGGCGAGCGCCCCATGCCACGACGGCAAACCGGCGCTCCCGCGCGAAATCAAGCGCTCGGTCGACCGGACGCCGCTTGGAAGTTCCCTTGAGCTGCGCGCGCACGTCGTCCTGATGCTTGGCCAGCAGACTGAGGCAAAACACGCCCTCCGCCCGTCCCTCCGGCGGCATCATCAGGAAGAGCGTCAGCTGCTCGTAGTCCCTGAGATTCGTCTTGACGGTGTGCGAGACGATCTCGGACGCGAACGACGCAGCAGAAAAGAGGAAGGCCGCCGCAACGGCGACTGCTCGGTTCACTCCGTATGGTCCTCGTTGCCCCTCGCCGAACGGCATGCAGGCGGAGGCGTCTGGTCCTGCCCCATGCGCGCATTCGACTTGCATGCGGACGGAGGCACGACCGTATCGGACTTGGCACCGTTCCCGTGGCACTGGTCGGCCTTGCCGTGTCCGTTGCACGGATTGCCGTTGTTGCCCGAGTTCTTGTCTTTCGCGCCAGCGACAAGCGCAAAGTTGGCCAGCGAACCTGCCGCCAGCAACGCGCCTGTGAATTTCCTGCGAGTTGTCATTGTTGCTTTCCTCCTGGTTCCTTGCAGCCGGTCTCCCCGACAGCGTTGCAATAGTATACACCTTGTCGGACCCACGCGCAAGTGTCTTCGCAATGCCGCGTCGACATTCTGAATGTGCCGTCGGCGCGCGCGATCTCCCACGGACACGGTCCGCCGCAGATGCGGTAGGCCCAGCAGTCCCCGCACGTCCCCTTCATCGCGGCGCGATAATCGCGCCAGAACGCCTTGCAGCGGTCGAGGTCCGGCCCCTCCGCCAACCGCCCCAGCGCCCACTTCTCCATGCCAACGAAACGGTGGCACGGGTAGAGCGTGCCGTCCGGCGCGACGGCCATCGCACCGTGGCACGCGCCGCATCGCAGCCCCGAAACCTTCTCAGGATGCGTCTTTTCACCCTGGAACTCGCCGATCTCCTCAAACGGATCGTAGATTGGCTCGCGCCCGGCCTTCTTTTCGGCGATCATCCACGGGAGCACCTCGTCGTCCACGCATCGCCGGAATGCTCGGTCGTCCTCCTCCGTGAAGTCGCATGGGCTGGGGAACAGGGGGTTGTACACTGGCCCCAGAACTACGCGCGACGCGCCGAATTCGGCGAAGAAGCGAATAAGCTTCAGGGCGTTGGGCGCGGGATGCGCCATCGTACACCGCACCGTCACGCGCGCGCCGCGCGAGAGCAGCAGACGGATGCCGGCGGACGCCGCCGCGAAGGAGCCGCGTCCATCGCGCGTCGGACACTGTCCGTCGTGCAGCGGCTGCGGTCCGTCCAGACTCGCCATCAGCCCGAAGTTGTTCTTCACGATCAGGTCGGCAGTCTCGTCGTCCATCAGCGTCGCATTCGTCGTGATGGAATAGCCGACGCTCTGTCCGCGCGCGGCGGCCAGCTCGTTGCAGCGCGCCACCACTTCCCCGATCACCGGCTTGTTCAGCAACGGTTCCCCTCCGAAGAACGTCACGCGCACGCCCGTCTTCGGATCGGCAGCGGCAAACAACCGTTCCACGGCCTCCAATGCCGTCGCCTCCGGCATCAGCCCCTTGTTCGGCAGCTCGTCGCGGCAGACGCCGCAGTAGCAATAGCGGCAGGCGAGATTGCAGCCAGACGCCACGGAGAGCACAAGCGTATTGCAGGGACTGGAAAAACGTTCAGTCAGCTCGATCTCGAATTCGTCGTCGTCCTTAACCGGCGCATCAACCGGTTCGAAAAAGCCTTCTGCCTCAAGTGCGGACACGTCCTTCAGCACGTCCGCCGCGTCGGGATGGCGCGCGCGGAAGGCGGCCTCCGCGTCGGCCGCGGACATCGTCTCGCGCAACGCCAGTAGCTCGTAGGCCGCCGGGCTCACGCGGATGAACCGCCCCGCATCCAGGTGATAGACGAAGCAGGCGTCTTTTTCGCGGAAGAGATGATAGGCTTTCATTCTACCGACACCTCTTCGCCGTTCACGCGCCGTCGGACAATCCTCCCCGTTTTATCCAGCCACACCTCGTCCTTTTTGCTCTTTACGCCTTCCCGTGTGAGCCGCCGGTAGACGACGCGCCCATCCTCGTCATAAGTGTAGTCTGCACGAGCAGTGTCGCCGTCGCGTTTCGTAACCTTAATCCAGCGCATCCGTCGGTACGCAAGAGGTCCCGATGTGAAGACCTGGCTCGCGCGTCTCGTTCCATTTGTAAACACCTGGACGAGCATCCCCGTCTTCCGGCTATACCGGTACGATTCTGCGGCAGAATCAAAACGACGACGCCGTTTGAAAAGAAGGCCCTCGCCCTCGTGTTTTGGCACGTGGATTGCGTAGGTCCAGTCGCCGCACGACAGGATCTTCCGCGTGCGGGCATTCCACGTCAAGCGCGTCTTGCCGGCCGTGAAGAACGCCTCGTCGTACTCGCCGCTGTACGTGAAAGGAATGACGCCATCCGCCGTTTGGAGGCTTGCGAGGCATTTCTTCTGGGACGCCTCAGGCGCCGAATCTCCATGCGCGACAAATACTGTCGCCGGGAGGCAGGTGGCGACGACTTGCGAACGACCGCCGTTGAATTTGAAGATGCCTCCTTCATCTGGAGCTTTCGTCCGCGCCACCTCCAGCAGCGTTTTCCCGCGCGAAAGAATGCGGTCGGCCGTGCGGCCCGTGTATTTGATCTCGAAGTCGCCCTCTTCGCACGACATCCGCACGAGCCGTCCCTGCCGGAAGACGAACCTCGACACCGGACCGCCGTCCTTCGGATCGGCCGTCACACGGATTGACTCTCCCCTGCATTCCGCAGTCCAGGCCGAACCGCCGCTCAAGTGCAGGACACCATTCTCGTGGCCAGTCCGCACGAAAATGCGCACGTAGCCATCGGGCTGGTGGAAAGCCCACCGCCGCTCGTCAAGCGGAACAAACCGTGATTCGAGCGCGGGGATGCTCCAGCCATAGCCAAGCCAGGGCGAACTTTCAGTCCGCGCCGACGACCAGTACGCGCAAATCCGCCACTGTCCGGCGTCGCCCAGCGGCTGCACGTGGAACGCCTCGCCTGACACCCCGGTTCCCTCGTATGGGCCGCGCAGGTCGTCCAACCCTTCAAAAGGCAGGCTTCCTCCTTCTGCAGACAACACCGTCCACAGAAGAAGAAACAATCCAAAAGGCTGTCTCACAAGGCGTTCACGCACTTACCAATACCGCTTACTTCCCGCAGATCGTCTTGAAATACGGGAGGACGGCGTCCGTCCAGATCTTGTACCCGGCAGCGTTCGGATGGAGGCGGTCAGGCATGATCCACTTCGTATCGCCGTTCTTGTCGAGCCACTTGGCGTTGAAGTCGACCCAGATCACCTTGTTGCCGTCGGCATAGCCCTTGATGATGGCGTTGACCGCCTCGTTGTTGCAGCGCAGTTTGTTGCCCGGACCCTCGCCGCGCATGAAGATCGGCAAAAGGAGCGTTTTCGCCTGCGGCTGCTTCTCGGCGATCACGTCCAGTATGCGGCGAATGCCCTTGGCGACGTCTTCGGGCTTGCTGCTGCGCGCGTTGTTCGTGCCGATCATCAGCATGATGCATTTCGCCTTGTAGCCGTCGAGCTCGCCGTTGAGTCCGCGCCACACGAGGTGCTGCGTCTGGTCGCCGCTGTAGCCGATGTTGAGAATTGAATACGTCTTGGAGAGTTCGGCGAGCTTGGCCTTGCCGCCCCCTTCCCAGCCGTGCGTTATGGAGTCTCCGAAGAACACGAGGTCGAACTCGCCCTTGGATGCGACGATCTGGTTGCGCTTCTGGAGCAGACGTTCCGACCACCAGTCGCCTCTCCTATGTTTCATCGCGATGCGCGTGGCGGGAGCGACGGTAGCGGGCAGTGACGCAGTCGCCTTTTCGAACGCGGTCTTCACCTTGGAGTAGCGGTTCTTGGGGAGCGGCTTCTTGCCGTCCGAAAGCGCGTACTCGATGTAGGGTTTCACCTCCTCGTACCAGATTTCGTAACCCTGCGCGCCGGGGTGGAGACGGTCGGGCATCACCCACTTCGTATCGCCCTTATCATCGAGGAAGCGGTCCGTGAAGTCGCACCAGAACACGTCCTTGCCATCGCAGTACCTGCGGATTTCGCGGTTCACCGCGTCGTTGCGGAGACGGAACGGATCGTTCTCGTTCGCGCCGCGCGGGAAGATCGCCGTCAGAACGACCTTCGCCTTCGGTTGTTTCGCACGAATTTTCTTCAGGATGTCGCGGATGCCGAGGATGGTGTCCATCGGCGTCTCGTCGGCAAATTTCTTGAAGTGTCCGGAGTTGTTCGTGCCGATCATGAGGAGCACGCACTTCGCCTCGTAGCCGTCGAGTTCGCCGTTGTCGAGACGCCACAGCACATGCTCCGTGCGGTCGCCGCTCGTCCCGAGGTTGAGCATCTTCCAGTCGCCCTCGGAGAAGTACTTCTTCTGCTGCTCCTTGCCCTTGCTCTCCCAGAAGTGGGTGATGGAGTCGCCGATGAACACGACCTTCGCGCCTCCGCTCTTCACGGACGCCATCTTCTCGGCGTGGCGCTTCAGCTGCCAGCAGTCTGGCTTTCCGTTCCAGGCGGTCGGCGTGACGGCGCGGATTGCGCCAAATACGGTTCCTGCGGCAAGTAGTGCCGCAACAGCGATGAGTTTTTTCGTTTTCATGCGGCCATTATAGCACATCCGGTTTAGCCGCACAATAGTTTCCTAACCTCTCGACGATTGACGCATGTTTATTGATAGATCCTTCAGGTACTGCTGCACGCCGAATCCGGGACGCGCCGGACGGAACATCATCCCGTTCGCCTCCGCATCGTCGATGAAGCGCTCGCCCTTCGCATCCCACTTGAGCTTGCGCCCAAGCTTCATCGCCATGTAGCCGAGCACGCAGGCGACGGACGTCCTCTGCGCCTCCTCAAGCGGCATCGCGAGCGGGCCGCGCGTGCGCATCTCCTCCACCCATTCGCGGTTGTGTTCCATCGGACGCGGAAGCGGCTTGGACGCCGGATCCTCGATAATGCCCTTGCGGCTTGCGGCGATCGGCATTCCTGCGACCTTATCCGCTGAAACGCCAACAGGGTCGCTTTTCGTCTGCTTCCCCGCAAATCCGCAGAAGATCCAGTCGCCCTTCTCGCCGACGAACCGCACGCCGCAAGGGTATTTGCGCGTGGAAGCCATCTTGATCTCCGCACCGGAGGCGTAGCGCCACGTGATGTCGCAGTCGCCATGGACATCCCACAGCCTGCGCTTCGGATACACGCACTTGCCTTCAACCGAGACGGGACCGCCCAGCTCCTCGCCGAGGCCGCGGATTGCGGTGTCCATGTGGTGCGCGCCCCAGTTCGCGACCATGCCCATGGTGTAAGCCTGGATCGTCATCCAGCTTGGACGCGCGAAGTTCACCTTCCCGTTCTTGCCGCGCTGATGGCTGCGCAGCTGCGAATACGGCGCATCGGGCGTGGAACCCAGCCACATGTTCCAGTCGAAGCCGGCGGGAACCGGCTCCTCAAGCGGGAGCTTGTATTCCTTCGGGTCGTCCGGAACGCCCACCTCCACGCGCACCACCTTGCCGATGCGCCCTTCGCGCGCGCACTCGACGGCGTGGATGAAGTTCTCCTCGGTGCGCTGCTGCGTACCCGTGCGCAGGATGCGGTTGTACTTCTTCGCGGCATCGACGATGGCGCGTCCTTCGCCGATCGTGAGCGCCATCGGCTTCTGGAGGAACACGTCTTTCCCGGCGCGGCACGCCTCGACGGCCATTTGCGCATGCCAGAAGTCGGGCGTGGCGATCAGGACACCATCAAGCGCGGGATCGGCAAGCAGCTTGCGGTAGTCGGCGTAGCAGCGCGAATCCGCCACGAGGTCGCGCCCCTGCATCTTCTTCCCCGCGAGCTTCTTACGCAGACTCTGGAGGCGGTCAGGATCGACGTCCGAGAGCGCAATAAAATCGCAGTACGCCTTCCCGCCGTTCGCGAGGCACGACGGTACGTTGTAGGTGTGCGCAATGCGCCCGCACCCGATCACGCCGAGCGCAATTTTCTTCGACGGCGCCGTTGCGCCCAACACGCTCGCGGGCACGAAGACGGGTGCCGCGCCTGCGGTTATGATTCCAGCAAGTCCGACGGCGGAGCGTCGGCAGAATTCTCTTCTTGTAGTGTCCATTTTCGTATCCTTCCTTTTTGCCGTGTGCGCTGAATTATACCATATTAAGAACTGGTTGCAAAACCCTTCCTTGGAAACTTCACGGAAGCGAACAGGTTCGCGCAGATGTGGTCGCGGACCTGCGCGGCCCAATCGCGCACGCCGACGCCGGCCGGACGGAAGGAGGCGTGCCAGACAGTGTCGGCGAGGGCGTATACGGAAACCTGCGCCCACACGGATGTTGTCCAGAGCTTCAGCTGCGTCTCGTCCTTGATGGCGCGCGCGAGCAGATTACGCAGGGAGTCGTAGACCGGCTTGCCGAAGTCGCGTTGGAATTCCGCGTGGAACTTCGTGGGGCGCGTCACCTCGTGTCGGAAAAGCGCCGCGCACGCGGCCTGCGCCGGTTCGGTCGGAAGCGTCATGAAGAGGAAGTCGTCCACCCACTCGCGGATCGCGTCGCGCCAGCTCGCCTCGTCGACAGCCTTATCCGGAAGACAGGTCATCGGCTCGCCAAGATCGCCGAACAGACGCTTGGCCACGATGCGGTAGAGTCCCTCCTTCGACCCGAAATACCGGTTGGCCAGGGCCATGTTCACGCCTGCGCGTCGGCTTATCTCCCGCACCGATGCAAGCTCGTAGCCCTTTTCCGTAAACTCATGCTCGGCCGCCGCGAGTATCTTCCCGCGCGTCCGCTCACCGTCTATCCTGCTCTTTCGCTCTGGCATTCCATCTTTCTCCTAGTCTGTAATCGCACGATTACTTTACCACACATCTGGTTTATCGTCAATTGGATAACATGGTGTAAAGCAGAATTTCAAAATTACGCCGTTTGGTATTGATTCCCGCCACGTTTTTCGCTATAATATTCCGAAACAAACAAAGAGAAGATGAAAAACAGACTAGAAAGGGAAATCAAAATGGCAGAAAAGACGAAGTACGTGTACTTCTTTGGCGCGGGCCAGACCGAAGGCAACGCCAACATGCGCGAGCTGCTGGGCGGCAAGGGCGCGAACCTCGCGGAGATGGCCGGCCTCGGGCTCCCCGTGCCGCAGGGCTTCACCATCACCACCGAAGCCTGCACGCGCTACTACGACGACGGCCGCATGATTGCGGACGACATCATGAACCAGGTGATCGAGTACGTGGGCAAGCTCGAGAAGTCGGCCGGCAAGAAGTTCGGCGACGCGAAGAACCCGCTCCTCGTCTCCGTGCGCTCCGGCGCCCGCGCCTCCATGCCGGGCATGATGGATACGATCCTCAACCTCGGCCTCAACGAGACGGTCGTCAACTCCCTCGCGAAGCAGACGAAGAACCCGCGCTGGGCGTGGGACTGTTACCG
>Ga0310697_10006205_pt1 | contig 11400 bp, 8 predicted proteins | sample 172DNAGHGlowgp2_FD_203883 | JGI IMG/M metagenome (GOLD analysis project Ga0310697, IMG submission 203883) | Sheep rumen microbial communities from Palmerston North, Manawatu-Wanganui, New Zealand - 1728 DNA GHGlow gp2 (v2) (version 2) | ecosystem: Host-associated > Mammals > Digestive system >... | reverse complement strand
TTTATCATACCCGCATCAGCTACCCGACGGAAAATAAGAAGTAATCGGTAATCGGTTATTGCTTATTGGTTAATTTTTGGTGTTAACGCACACAATTATATGCACACTTTGGCACATTTGTGCAGAAGGCGTGCCGTTTTTAGTTAATAAGCGTTAATTGTTATTGCACTTTTATCGCTGTTTTGTGCAATAGCGTTACCTTTGCAGCCGTTTTAAGCAAATTTTATTTAAAAGTAATGAAAAAGATTGTATTCAGGAAGCACCGTTTTGTGGCGGTAGCGTTTTTATCACTTATCACTTCTCCCTTCACCCACATCTTCGCTGGCGGTATCATTACCAACACCAACCAGAGTGTATTGTTTTTAAAGGATCCTGCCCGCGATGCAGCTATAGGCCTTGATGGCGTATATTCCAACCCTGCAGGCGTGGCATTCATGCCCGAGGGATTCCATGTGGCTTTCAATTGGCAGTACGCACACCAAACACGAACCATTACTTCCACCAATCCCGTCTTCGTATTAGGTAAGAAAAATGGCGGCCAGAGCGTCAAGGAGTTCGAGGGTGTTGCCGACGCTCCAATCATTCCCTCGCTACAGGGTGCATATAATATAGGTAATTGGAGCATCCAGTTCAACCTCTCCGTTCCTGGCGGCGGTGGCTCGTGCGAGTTTGCCGACGGCTTAGGTTCGTTCGAGAGTGTCGTAGGTTCCATTGCCCACATGCTCCAGCCATTAGGTGCTCAGGGCTACGACATGGACGGCTACATGAAGGGCCGCCAGTACTACTACGGCGTACAGGTCGGTGCAGCCTATAAAATCTACCCCAACCTGTCGGTATATGGCGGTCTGCGTATGCTTTATGGCGACGCTACTTATAAGGCCAAAATCAACAACATCCAGGTAAAGACCGAAGGAGGTTACGTCGACTTCGCCGACTATCTGCAGGCCACGTCTACTACTGTCAACAACAACCTCACACTGGTCAATGCCGCCATCGCACAGTATCAGGCTGCCGGCGTTGACGTTCCAGCAGAGCTGTTAGCCCAGCAGGCACAACTCGAAACAACCCACGGCAGTCTGCTGCAGTTGCAGAAGTATGCCCAAGGCGTGAACCTGCTGTGTAATCAGGACGGCGTCGGTTTTGCACCTATCATCGGTGTCGATTACAAGATCAGCAATTTCAATTTCGCCGCCAAGTACGAGTTCAAGACGCAGATCCGCATGAGGAACGAGTCTACCGTCAACGAGGCCAGCGAGATTGCTGCCGTCAACAAGTACCGCGACGGTGAGAAAGTCAACGAGGATGCCCCTGCCCTACTCACCATCGGTGCGCAGTGGAAACCCATCGACGTCGTCAGCCTCAACCTCGGCTGGCACCACTATTTCGACAAGGACGCCTCATGGTACAACAACACGCAGGACCTGCTGAAGCACAACACCAACGAGTTCCTTGCCGGTGTCGAGTGGGATGTCACCGATCGTCTTAATGTCTCGTGCGGTGGTCAGCTCACCCGCTACGGACTCAGCGACGAGTACATGAACGACATGTCGTTCGTTGTTAATAGCTATAGCATCGGTCTCGGTTTCAACTACAAGGTCAGCGACAACGTCACCGTCTCAGCAGCCTACTTCCAGACCAACTACGACAATTACAACCGCAACGACTATCCCGTCGCAGGCGTCAGCGACACCTTTACCCGCACCAGCCGCGTCCTCGGCGTCGGTTGTCAACTCGACTTCTAAGCAGTGACAGGGCGTGTGGTGGCATAGAGCCACTGGCGGTCAGGGTCGTCAAGGTGGGGCGCGAGGCGGTCGTAGACCATTTGGTGATAGTCGTTGAGCCACGTGCGCTCGTTGTCGGTAAGCAGTGTGACATCGACAGGCGTGGTGTCGATGGGACAGAGCGTCAGCGTCTCGAACTGGAGGAAACGTCCGAATTCGGTTTCCATATAAGGTTGGGCAAGCAGGACATTCTCTATGCGGACACCAAAACGGTCTTCGAGATAGATACCAGGCTCGTCGGTGACGGTCATGCCAGCGTGTAATGGTGCAGGGCGGTATTCCATGCGGATCTGATGAGGACCTTCATGGACGTTCAGGTAGGAACCGACGCCGTGACCTGTGCCATGCAGGAAATTGAGGCCGCTTTTCCAAAGACCTCTGCGGGCAACGGCATCGAGTTGGGTGCCACTGGCTCCGTCAGGGAACTTGAGCATTTGCAACTGGATATGCCCCTTCAGCACAAGGGTGTAGATGCGGCGTTGTTCGTCGGTGACTGGTCCGAGGGCAATGGTGCGCGTGATGTCCGTCGTGCCGTCTATATACTGTGCTCCACTATCAAGCAGCAGCAGTCCTTCAGGTTTCAGCGGGACGTCCGTCTCAGGCGTTGCCTCGTAATGGACAATGGCACCATGAGTCTGATAGCCGGCAATGGTATCGAACGAAGGGCCTTGATACAAAGGCTGTTCGGCACGCAGGGCGGTCAGTTTGCGGTCAACGCTCATCTCCGTCTGCCCACCAGCCTCGACAGCAGGCTTCAGCCAACGCAAGAAGCGCACAAGGGCTACTCCGTCGCGAATCATGGCTTGCCGAAAGCCACGCTGTTCGGCATCGTTCTTGACGGCTTTCATGGCCGGAACCGGCGAAGAGGCCCTCAAGAGGTGAGAGATAAGAGGTGAGAGGTGAGAGGTGAGCTCATTGGACTGAATGGCCTTCATCAGAGTGTAGCTTACCTCGTCGGGGTCTGCCAGGATGTTGTAGTCAGGATAGCGCCGAAGTCCCTCGGTAATAGCGGTATAGGGCGCTGTGGCAACACCGCAAGCCGTCAGATGCTGCCGTGCCTCGGCAGTGAGCTTCTCTTCATATATAAATAAGGTGGCAGTCTGCGAACTGATGAGCAGATAGCTGATGAAAACAGGATTGCAGTGAACATCGCTTCCACGTAGGTTCAGCGTCCAGGCAATATCGTCCAACGAGGCCATCAGCATTCCGTCAGCATGTTGCTCACGCAAAGCCTTGCGGATGCGGGCAAGTTTTGATACCGTATCTTCTCCGGCATATTCCAAAGGCTGGGGAACGACCGGATTCATCGGAATCGGTGGTCGATTGGTCCAGATGCGCTGCAGCGGGTCGAAGTTGGTGCGCAGGGTAAGTCCTCCGTGCTGGCGCAGTTCAGTAGTCAGTTGCTGAACATCGTTGGCCGTGCTGTCCATTCCGTAAAGCCCTACTTCCTTATCGCTTTCCTCAGCCAACTGCTTGCCCAACCATTCGGCAATCGTAGGTGTACCCTCTATCTTCTTTCGCATCAACTGGTATTCGCTGCCCTCCAGTTGTTGTGCAGCGGCAATGAAATACCGTGAATCGGTCCATAGGGCAGCGGCATGAAGCGTCACCACCGCTGTGCCGGCAGAGCCGTTGAAACCACTGATCCATTCGCGGCCTTTCCAGTGTTCAGCCGTGTATTCACTATTGTGCGGATCCGTACTGGGGAAGATGAAAGCGCTAAGGTGTTCGCGTCGCATTTCCTCGCGAAGAGCGTCTATTCGTTGGGCGATTTTTTCCATTGTCTTTTGACCTTTAACCTTTGACCATTAAACTTTTTCGGTGCGAAGTTACGAAAAAAAACAATAATTCCTAATATTTTGCGTTATTTATTACGTGTTTGGACGAAAAATAGCCCTATTAGTCCTGTTGCTGACAATGCTGACAAAGGCTTCGGCACAGCAGGATGTTTCCTTCGCTCACTACTGGGCGATGGAACCGTCGTTTAATCCTGCTGCAATAGGTAAACAGCAACTAATTAACGTCACTGGTGCCTATGCTATGTCAATGACAGGATTCGAACACAATCCCAAAACAATGTATGTGGGAGCCGATATGCCAGTCTACATGCTGAACCATTTCCACGGAGTCGGTCTGCAATTGATGAGTGACGACATCGGACTCTTCAAGCACCAGCGGCTGACGGCACAGTATGCCTTCAAGACCGGATTGTTCGGCGGCACACTGAGCATCGGCATTCAGGCAGGTATGCTCAGCGAGAAATTCAAGGGCAGCGAACTGGATTTGGAAAATACCAGCGACCCTACGTTCACCCAGTCGGACGTGACGGGAACGGCATTGGATTTGGCCGCCGGGCTCTACTATCAGCACGGTCAGTGGTATGCCGGAGCATCCGTCTTACATGCCACTGAACCATCGGTAGAATTGGGCGATCGGTCAATAATTGACATAGCAAGATCATATTATTTGACTGGCGGATACAATATTCGGCTGCATAATCCGTTTCTTACTATACACCCCTCTGTGTTGGCGCGTACCGACGGAACTGCCTACAGGGTGGATGTGACGGCGCGTGTGAAGTATAGTTACGAGCAGCGAATGTTCTATGCCGGAGTGGCCTATAGCCCGACGAATTCGGTGACGGCACTCATTGGCGGAATCTTCCACGGCATCAGTCTGGGCTACAGCTATGAGGCCTATACCTCGGCACTCAGTTTCAAGCACGGAAGCCATGAGCTGTTTGTCGGTTATCAGACTGAGCTGAACTTCATCAAGAAGGGACGCAACAAGCACCAGAGCGTGAGAATTCTATAGAGGTGAGAGGTAAGAGGTGAGAGAAATGACAGAAATATGAATATAAAAATCAATAAGAATATGGTAAAGAAATTTAAATCAAGAATAGCGAGTCGGGTGATGGTAGGAGTAATCTCTTACCTCTTACTTCTCACCTCTTGCCTCTTCTTGACAGGATGCCTGGGCAGCAAGTACGCATCAGCATCTGGCGGTGAAGTGACAGGAACGAGTGGCCGTGCATTTACGGAGCCTACACCTCATGGTATGACGCTCATCAAGCGTGGTCACCTGAAAATGGGTATTGACAAGAAGGACTCTTTGTGGGGTAAGCAGACGCCTATCCGCGACATCTCCGTAGAGGGTTTCTGGATGGACGAGCATGAGGTGACGAACTCCATGTATCGCCAGTTTGTGAATTATGTGCGTGACTCCATTCTGCGCGAGCGTCTGGCAGACCCCGCCTATGGTGGTGACGAGAGTTACAAGATTGAGGAAGACAAGAACGGCGACCCCGTGCCGCCTCATCTGAACTGGAAGAAGGCACTGCCGCGCAAGCCGAACGAGGACGAGCAGCGTGCTTTCGAGAGCCTGTATGTGACCAATCCCGTGACGGGTGAGAAAGCGCTCGACTGGCGCCAGATGAACTACCGTTACGAGATTTACGACTATACGGAGGCTGCCAAGCGTAAGTATCGTCCGAATTTCGAGGAGCGTGTGTTGAATACCGATATGCGTCCTACGGGCAACGAACAGGTATGGATTTCGAAGGATACGGCCTATATCAACGACGAAGGTCAGATTGTTCGCGAGACTATCAACCGCCAGTATACCGGTCCCTGGGATTTCCTTAACACGTACATTGTTAATATATATCCCGATACGACCTGCTGGGTGAACGACTTCCCCAATGCGGAGAACGAGTCCTACATGCGTTACTATTTCAGCAATGCAGCCTATAACGACTATCCCGTAGTAGGTGTGACGTGGGAACAAGCCAATGCTTTCTGCGCCTGGCGTACGGAATATCTGTTGCGCGGACTGGGTCCTGCTGCACGGTTCGTACAGCGCTACCGTCTGCCGACAGAGGCCGAGTGGGAATATGCCGCACGCGGTAAGGACCAGACGGAATTCCCCTGGGAGAACGAGGACGTGATGAACGGCAACGGCTGTTTCTATGCCAACTTCAAGCCCGATAACGGCAACTATACCAAGGACGGCAACCTCATTACCAGTCGTGTAGGTATCTATTCGTCGAACTCGAACGGATTGTACGATATGGCAGGTAACGTGGCCGAGTGGTGCTCGACAATCTATACGGAGGCCGGTGTGGAGTCGATGAACGACATCAATCCACAGCTCAGGTATAACGCCGCCAAGGAAGACCCCTATCGTCTGAAGAAAAAGAGCGTCAGAGGCGGTTCGTGGAAGGACCCCGAGAGCTATATCCGTTCCGCTTGGCGTACCTATGAATATCAGAACCAGCCGCGCTCGTACATCGGATTCCGTTGTGTGCGCTCGTTGGCCAATACCACCAGTGATAAGATTAAAGTAAAGAAAGGTAAGTAATCATGACTACATACAGCAAACTGAATATCGTCTACCGCTTACAGAAGTGGATGGACAGCGTGCCGGGACAGACGTTCCTGAACTACGCCTATAGCTGGGGTGCCTCTATCGTTATTCTGGGTACACTCTTCAAACTGACCCACCTGCCGGGAGCGAACTTCTTCCTATTCCTGGGTATGGGTACTGAGGTGTTTGTGTTCTTTATCTCAGCCTTCGACCGTCCGTTTGACAAGACAACCGACGGCATGGACCTCGACCTGCACGTAGGTGAAGAGGGAGTTGAGGCTGAAGCAGTCGCTCCTGCCGTTGCTGGCGGTGTTGCTGGCGGTGGCACGGTCATCATCAATGGTGGCGGTGCTGTCGGCGGAGTAGTCGGCAACGGAGAAGAGGCCGCCCGTTGGGAGGGTGGAAATGTCAGCGGGGAAACCGCTGACCGCGCTGAGCACGCTGAAGGCGGTGCCATCAGCTTTGGCGGCGGTGCAGTTGTCGGTGGCGGCGTTGTTGGCGGTGTTGTTGCTCCCCAGCAGCCGGAAGTTCAGCCGATGGGTGAAGAGCTGAAGGAAGCTACCTCAAATTATATTGATGAGTTGAACCGTCTGACGGAAATGTTGACGCAGGTTTCCGAACAGAGCAAGCGCCTGACACGCGACTCAGAGGAGATGGAGAACCTGAACCGTACGCTGACAGGTATCAGCCGCGTCTACGAGATGCAACTGAAGAGTGCCTCGGCACAGATCAGTACCATCGACGAAATCAATGAGCAGACGAAGCACATGGCTGAGCAGATTCAGGAACTCAATAAGATTTACGCCCGCATGATTGAGGCAATGCAGGTGAGGGCTAATATTTAATCGGAATCACGGAATTACGGAATACCGGAATAACGAAAAATAATTATGGCAATCAAGAAAAGACCCGTTTCACCACGTCAGAAGATGATTAACCTGATGTACGTCGTACTGATGGCTATGCTGGCGTTGAACGTCTCGAATGAGGTGCTCAACGGCTTCTCGCTGGTGGAGGAAAGTCTGAAACGTACCACCATCAATGCCACGAAGGAGAATCTGGCCATCTACGACGACTTTGCCGTGCAGATGAAGAAGAATCCCCAGAAGGTGAAGCAGTGGTATGATAAGTCGCAGAAGGTGAAGCAGATGAGCGACAAGCTCTATAACCTTGCCGACGAACTGAAACTGGCTATTGTCCGCGAAGCCGACGGTGATGACGGTGACGTGAGGAATATCCGTAACAAGGAAGACCTGGAAGCAGCCACTCAGGTGATGCTGGCTCCCGGTCGCGGTCGCGGCAAGGAACTGTTCGACGCCATCAACAACTATCGTAATGAGATGCTGAAGATGGCAACAGACTATCACCAGAAGAAAGCTATTGCTTCGAACCTGACGACAGACATTCCCAAGGAAGTGCAAACGATGGGTAAGAACTGGCAGGAGTATATGTTTGAGTCGATGCCTACTGCCGCTGCCGTGACGTTGCTGAGCAAGTTGCAGAACGACGTGCGCTATGCAGAGGGAATGATTCTCCATACGCTGGTGTCGAACATCGACGTGAAGGATATCCGTGTGAATGCGCTGAACGCCTTTGTCATTCCCAATTCGCAGACCATCGTCCGTGGTGATAAGTTCTCGGCACAGATTGTAATGGCAGCCGTCGACACGACGCAGCAGCCTCAGATATTCATCGGAGGCAAGGAAGTGAATCTGCCTAACGGACTTTATGAGACGGTGACTGGTCGTACCGGTGACTTCACGCTCTCAGGATATATCCAGGTGGAGAATGGTAACGGCGAACTTATCAAGCGCAATTTCGAACAGAAATATACGGTGGTTGACCCCTCGGCAACAGTCAGTGCAGACCTGATGAACGTGCTTTACGCAGGTTATAACAACCCACTGAGCGTCAGTGTGCCTGGCGTTCCCCTCAACAAGGTACAGGCCACGATGAGTGGTGGTACGCTGCAACCCGTAGGCCCAGGCAAATATATTGCCCGTCCGACGGCTGTCGGTCAGAATGTGACCATCACCGTGACGTCGACCAATACAGGACGCGCGCAACAGATGGGGCAGTTTACGTTCCGCGTACGCCGTCTGCCTGATCCTACGCCGTATATTGCTATGAAGGACGACTCCGGCAGTCCTGTGCGCTATAAGGGTGGCGGACTGTCGAAGCAGCAACTGATGAGTGTCGACGGTATTGGTGCCGCCATTGACGACGGCATTCTCGATATAGCCTTTAAGGTGCAGAGTTTCGAGACGGTATTCTTCGACAACATGGGTAATGCCGTGCCGATGGTTTCCGAGGGTGCCAGCTTCTCGGCTCGTCAGAAGGATACTTTCCGCAAGTTGCAGCGCAACAAGCGATTCTACATCACGCGTGTCAATGCGATTGGTCCCGACGGCATTTCCCGAAAGTTGACCACCTCGATGGAGGTTATTGTGAAATAGTTAAGAATTAAGAGTTAAGAGTTAAGAAGATATGAAAAGAGTATTGTTCTTATTGATGATAACGCTGGTGGCTGGAGCAGTATGTGCTCAGCCTAAGGCTCGTCGACAGCAACAACAGCAGCAGAAGGCTCAGCAGCAACAGAAGCAGCAGCAGCCAACGCAGAGTCAGGGAATGTCGATGCGTGCCCGGTTGTCGTTTCCCACAGCAGTGGAAATGCCCGAGAACGTCGTGTGGCGTCGTGACATCTATCGTGAGATTGACCTCAACGACGATCCCAATGCTGGTCTCTACTATCCCGTAGAGCCTATCGACAAGCAGTTGAACCTGTTCACCTATGTCTTCAAGCTGGCGTTGAATGGCTACATCCCCGTCTACGAGTATCGCCTGGACGGCAACGAGGTGTTTACCGATTCCGCCAAGGTTCAGATGCGGACCGTGTTGGACAACTACCACATCTTCTATGAAGACCGTGATGGCAAACTGCGTGTCGACAACAGCGACATCCCTTCGGCAGAGGTGAAGATGTACTACCTGAAGGAGAGTGCCTATTTCGATGATGCCAACTCCACGTTCCACCGCAAGGTACAGGCCGTTTGTCCTGTCATGATACGTGAGGACGACTTCGGAGGCGAGGCTTCGAAATATCCGCTGTTCTGGGTGCGGTACTCCGACCTGGAGCCCTTCTTGGCCCGTCAGACGGTGATGACCTCCAACCTGAACAATGCCGCCACCATGTCCATGGAGGATTATTTCACGATGAACCGTTATAGTGGTAAGATCTATAAGACCAACAACATGCTGGGTAAGACGCTGGCACAGTATTGTCCCAACGATTCTGCTTTGGCCAAAGAACAGAAGAAGATTGAGGCCGAGCTGAAGGCTTTCGAACAGAACATCTTCGGCGACCAGCATAAGAAGGACTCGCTGGACTCTATTGCCAAGCTCGACCCACGTCAGCTGAAAGCTGCCAAGAAGAAGAGTGGCAAGACCGGCAGCTCATCATCCGCTAAGGTGAAGAGCAGCAAGCCCAAGAAGAGCAGCTCTTCGTCGTCGTCAAGTACAGCACGCATGAGTGTGCGTCGCCAGCGACACTAGGAAGTGAAAATTGAAAAAACTGGCATAAATATTGCTTATTTCAGATAAAATGTGTAATTTTGCCAGCGAATTAGCAATCGAACATTAAAAGAAGAAAGATTATGAAGAAAGTATTAACCCTTATCGTGATGGCTGTGGCTATGGCCATGCCGTCACAGGCACAGACTCAGTTTGGTTTGAAAGGCGGTCTGAACCTGACTAAAATGACAGTTAATAACAGTAATGTTGAGGATATGTTTAAGAACAAGGCCGGATTCTTTATTGGTCCGACTGTCAAGTTTACACTTCCTATCGTGGGTCTGGGCATTGATGCTGCTGCGCTTTACGACCAGCGCGAGGCAGATCTTGAGGTAGACAACATGTCTGGGGGAAAGGAAACAGAAAAGATTAAGCAGCAAAGCATCCAGATTCCTATTAGCATTCGCTATGACTTCGGTTTGGGAGAAACAGCCAGCATCTTCATCTTTGCTGGTCCCCAGTTTGGCTTCAACGTAGGCGACAAGTCGAAAGATTTGTTTGGTGTTTCCGAGTGGACACTGCGTAGCTCTAACGTAAGTGCTAATGTTGGTTTAGGTGTTATGCTGTTAAAGCATCTGCAGCTCAGTGCCAACTACAACATTGCATTAGGCAAGACAGGTGAAGTAGACTTAAAACAAGGTTGGGATGCCACCAAGGATACCGTATTAGGCAAGGCAAAGGCCAACGCCTGGCAGATTGCTCTGGCTTACTATTTCTGATTTCAGTCACACAAGCAATAATTGGTGCCTCCGACAATTTCTGGTTGTCGGAGGTTCTTTTTTTATGATTATTAACCTTAATTGATGACAACACGTGTTTTTGAACGTCTTATAAACAACTATTAATAGTTCGAACTAACAAATGAGTGAATTAAGGTTAAGAAGATGTCTTTTGGTGGGCATTGTTGTAGTGTTAGTCGCACTGCCGCTTGGTGTGTGTGCCCAACAACAGCAGCAATACCGCGTGGCCGCTTGCGACTGGATGATGCTGAAGCGCCAGAAGCTGGGAGAATTCCAACTCGCCAAGGACATCAATGCCGATGGTGTGGAGGTCGATATGGGTCCGCTGGGAAAGCGGATATTGTTCGACAACAAATTGCGTGAACCGGCGTTCCAGCAATTATTCCGACGGACGGCCGACTCGCTGGGCATAGCGGTGCCCTCGATAGCTATGTCCGGATTCTTCGCACAAAGTTTCCTCGAACGAGAGAACTACAAAGACCTGATAGTCGATTGCCTGAACACCATGGACGTTATGAGTGCCCAAGTGGCTTTCCTGCCTTTAGGCGGCAGTGGAAACGATTGGAAGCAGTCTGGTGAAGCCCGTCAGGAGATGGTTCGCCGACTGCACGAAGTAGGCGAGATGGCTTTTGCGAGAGACAAGGTCATTGCCATTCGCACCCAACAGGATGCTCGCGCGGACCTTGTTTTATTAAAGGAGGTCAACAGCAAGGGCATCAAGATTTACTATAACCTGCAGGATGCCGTCGATCAAGGATTATGTCCCTGCAAGGAACTGAAGACGCTGGGAGCTGAGAATATCGCGCAGATTCACGCTTCGCTGACCGATAGCGTGACGCTCGACAAAGACCCGCGTATTGACCTGCACAAGGTGAAGAAAACCCTCGACAAGATGAAATGGAGCGGGTGGCTCGTCGTAGAACGCAGCCGTAATGCCCAAGACA
>Ga0310697_10006204_pt1 | contig 11401 bp, 4 predicted proteins | sample 172DNAGHGlowgp2_FD_203883 | JGI IMG/M metagenome (GOLD analysis project Ga0310697, IMG submission 203883) | Sheep rumen microbial communities from Palmerston North, Manawatu-Wanganui, New Zealand - 1728 DNA GHGlow gp2 (v2) (version 2) | ecosystem: Host-associated > Mammals > Digestive system >... | reverse complement strand
AAAAGAGGGTGATACCATGTTACGCAACGATCTCACCCCGCTATTAGGTTTCAACTACTTAGGCCATGCCGACCATCCTGACGACGGGGAGTCGTTGTTCACAACCGACAGCCGTTTCCTGCAAGCCGGCAGTACGTCTGCAGGAGAGTTGGGCATTCCCCTGCCTTCTATCGACATCAACTGCGCCATCGTCGGCGGACGTTTCGTGGCACATTTCGCCTACGACCCGGAACGCTGGACCCACGACAAGGCGCAGCAACTGGCCGACGCTTTCGTGGAAAACCTTGCACGTGTGGCAGCACATACGGCCGGCGTGTCCGTCACAGAGCCCACCGCCTCCGACTTTGGTGCAGCGGGATGGACTGAGGAACAGTTGCAGACCGTCACCAAGCACCTGGCCAGCCGTGGCGAGAAGCTACAGCGCGTCTATCCGCTCAGCCCCATGCAGGAGGGCATCCTGATAACTTATCTTTCCGACCGCGACACGACGGCATACCGCCTGCTTTACCGGCTGTCTTTGTCGATACTTCCCACCGAAGCTGCACTGCGACATACGCTCGACTACCTTGCTGCCAAGCATGAAGTGCTGCGCACAGCCATTTTCCATGAAGGTGTTCCGCAGCCATGCCAGGCCATCGTCACCCGACAGTTGGGGCTGGAGATGCGTGACCTGACGGGCGAAGCCGACATCGAGGCAGCCGCTACTGCCGTACATCAGGAAATGCTGCACCGAAAGCTCAGCCTCACCGACGACCCCCTGTTCCAGCTTGTCTGCATGAAGACGGGCGACGACAGTTGCCAGCTTCTGATCTTTATACATCATATCATTTCTGACGGCTGGAGCACCCCTATAATCTTCAGGGACTTCCTGATGAAGCTGGATGCCGAGATTGCCAGCAGACCGCTTCCAGCCAATGCAGAGCAGAACGGCCGCTATGAAGCATTTGTCCGCCAGCTGCTCCGCCGCGATCGTAAGGACGCCTTGGCCTACTGGAAGAATCTGCTTGCCGACTACGACTCGCGAGCAGCCCTGCCGTCGTATGGGCATCCCACGGAAAAGGCCAAGAAACCATTTGTCAGGCATACACTCGATGAGTCACTGGCCACTCAGTTGCGCCAGTTGGCTGCCAAGAGCGGTGTCACGCTGAACACCGTCATGGAGTTGGGCTGGGGTTTGGTGCTGCAGTCTTGCTGCCGCACTGACGATGCTGCGTTCCTCAGGGTGGTATCCGGCCGCGACAGTAGCGATGGCGACAATAGCCAACTCGTAGGACTGTTCATCAACAGCGTGCCTGTCAGAGTGCACACTTCAGGCACAGACACTGTTGTCCATTCGCTGCAAGCCCTTCAGAAGCAGGCGGCGCAATCTGCCGCCCACGACTTCTGTCCGCTGTCAGAGATATTGTCGCAAAGCGAACTCGGTTCGTCATTGTTCCAATCGGTGGTGGCTTTCGAGAACTATCCTATAGACGATTTGTGGACTGCCAACCCTAAATGGGGAGTGAAGCCCGTTCAGGTGGAGGAAGAGGCTTTCGGAGAGTTAGCCATCACCATCAGTCCAGAACGGGAGGGAACGCTTCGGCTCACCTTCACCTACGACACATCGCTCTATAGCGAGACACAGATGCTGCAGACAGCCGACACCTTTGAGACCATTGTCAGGAATATGGCCGCCATGCCCGACGCGCAACTCAAGAAATTGCCCTTGATTACAGAGGAAGCCAAAGCAGCATTGGTTGAACTTGGCCGTGGCGAGCAACTTGATTTCAACCACAAAGATACGTTGGTAAGCTTGTTCCGCAGACAGGCGGCACTCACGCCCGATGCCACCGCCGTTGTCTTCGGCAACCGACAGATGACCTACCGCGAGTTGGATCAGTTGACCGACCGTCTGGCCTGCTACCTTATTATTAATAATAATGTACAGTCCGAGGAGGCCGTTGGCGTGATGATAGACCGTTCCGAGCTGATGGTTGTCTATCCGCTGGCCATCATGAAGGCTGGCGGCTGCTACATGCCGCTTGACTTTAAATTTCCTGCCGACCGACTGCAATATATGTGTGAGGATGCCGGTGTAAGGCTCATCCTGAGTGAGGGAGACCGCGTCAGCGAGGCTATGCCCGGCTTCAAGGGTGATGTCGTGACAAACGATAAGCTGACGTCGCTGCCAGACTGCACTTTACAATTGCCGTCTCCATTACCGCAGCACCGCTATGTCATCCTCTATACTTCAGGTTCTACGGGTCGGCCCAAGGGCGTGGTTCTTGAGCAGCACAGCATTGTCAACTTCTGTCATTGGTATGTGCAAGCTACCGGCATCTCAGCCAGTGACCGCGTGACCATGCACGCTGCCTTTGGCTTCGATTGTCACATGATGGAGATGTTCCCCACACTCATGGTAGGTGCTACGCTGTATGTTATCCCATCGGAGATGCGGTTGGAGATAGAGGCCATGAACGCTTATTTCGAGCAGAATGCCATCACGATGGCCTTTATGACCACACAGGTGGGGCATCTCTTCGCCAGCAACGTGAAGAACCATTCGCTCCGTATGCTCTGCGTAGCGGGTGAAAAGCTGATGCCGCTGAAGTACCCGGGCTACCGTGTTGTCAACGGCTACGGCCCCACAGAGGCCACCGTACTCACCACCTATCTGAATATTGATGCCGACTACGACCGTCCGAATATCGGCCGTCCGCTCTGTGGCTATCAGGTTTATGTAGTTGACTCGCACATGAGGTTAGTGCCACGCGGTGTGCCTGGCGAACTGGTCATTTGTGGTGAGGGAGTAGCGCGCGGCTACCTGCATCCCACAGAGACAGATGCAGCAAAGTTTTATCCAATAACCAATGGCCAATATCCAATAACCAATAACCGTGATGCTATGGCCTATCGCACAGGCGACTTGGTGCGATGGGACGACGACGGTAATCTCCTTTTCCTTGGGCGTACCGACAATCAGGTGAAGCTGCGAGGACTACGTATAGAGCTGGGAGAGATAGAGTCGTGCGCCTCACAATTTGAGGGAATAGGCCAGGTGGCGGCACAAATCATCAACGGTCAATACATCTGCCTCTACTACACTGTGACTGCCGATGTGGATGACAAAGCACTGAAGCAGTACCTTCATGACCGCCTTGCCGACTATCAGATGCCGACTGCCTACATGCAGTTGGATGCCATGCCACTCAACGCCAATGGCAAAGTAGACCGCCATCGGCTGCCTGCTGTTGACCTTAGCTTGTTGCATGCCGATTATGTAGCGCCGGAAAGCGAACTTGAAAAGCTTATAGTCAGTGGCTTTGAAAAGGTGCTGAAACAGGAAAAGATCAGTGTAAACGACGATTTCGTGCGTCTTGGAGGCGATTCTCTGGCTGCCCTCAAGCTCGCCTTTTCTCTGGGTGAACGAGGCATCACGGTTGCCGATGTCTTAAGTCTGCGTACGCCCGCTGCCATTGCAAATAATGCAAAGCACATCTCTGTCAATCTGGATAAGTATTCGATAGAGAACGGATGTCCGCTGAATAATACGCAAATGTTCATCTTCAATGACATTGTAAAGTTCAATAAGTATGATTCCTATCTGATGCTCTTCGCTATTCCAATCGACAGGAAATGTACTGATGAACAGATCAGGAACGCATTGGACGCCATGTTTGCTGCGCATCCCGTGCTGACCATGCATGTTGCTATGAGAGATGGCGTGCCGTATTTGGAGAAGGGCGAGAAACCTGCTGTGATGAAAGGGTCATTAAATCCGTTAAAGACTCTGTCGCTTCTGATATCCAATTTCGACCTGTATAGCAGTTTGGCGAGACACGTCATCGTGAGGATTCCGGGCAGATGCTATCTGCTGTCTGTAGTCCACCACCTGATCTTCGACCTTATATCCCAAAATGTCTTCTGTCGCCACTTCCAGCGTGCGCTTGAGGGTGCATCACTTGGGGCTGTCGATGATCATTTCTTAAAGGTCTCTGCCTTCCATCAAGAGGTGAGAAGCACGGAACAGTATGCTGAGATGGACAAGTATATCCGCTCCATGCTGAGCAACCTTAGTGAAGCCAACTTCTATAGGAATCCTGAAAAGCCAGGCCGGCCGGGCTTCCATAAGCGTGAGCTGGGAGTGGACCAGGAGCAGGTGAACAGGTTTACCGACCGCTTCGGAATTAATAAGAACATCCTGTTTACGGCTGCTATGGTTATAACCTTGTCAAAACTGACGGGCTGCGATGAAGTTGCTTTTGGCTTTCTTGACAACGGACGCGACCGGTTCAATAATTATGAGGATATCGGGCTGTATATCAACGGTATGCCGATTGTAGCCCATGCAGATCATCACGACATGCGGGCTTTCCTCAATCGGCTTGCCGACATCTATTATAAACTGAGCCAGAATAATTTCTTCCCCTTCGCATCACTGGTGCAGGAATTCAATATTGCCCCCATTATCCTGTTCCAATTCTTCCCCGACTGGATAGTGGAAGACGGAAAATATGAGCATCTGCCGCAGAACGAGGCGCTCATCAACGCTGCTGTCTCTACTCAGAAGAACTTCATGGTCGAGGCGCTGGTGGATGTCGTTGAAAAGAAGAATCATTACACTATCAAAGTGATGTATTCCGGCTATTATTCCAGGAAGATGATGAAAAAACTGGCAAAAACGTATAAGGAAACACTCAGTCAGATGTTGAAAGTTGAAAGCTGAAGCATGAGAGAGCTCTTGAGTGAGGTGCTTGCCGTGATGAAGGGCAACAAGATGCGCATAGCGTTGACAGGATTTTCCATTGCCTGGGGAATCTTCATCTTCATTGTGCTCATCAGCGCAGGCCGTGGACTCATCAACGGCATGAACCTCAACTTCAAGACTTACAACATTGGTATCGTGACATTGTACCCCCGCGAAACGTCACAGCCCTTCGAGGGGCGAAGCAAGGGGCGTGCCATCCGGCTCTATGAAGATGATGCCGCAGCATTGGACAGTCTGTTTGGCGATACAGTGGTGCAGGTCATTCCTGTTGTGAGCCATGCGGTACAGGCCCGCCGCGGCAAGGAATATACGAATACTGTGGTTGACGGCTATATGCCCGGCTACGCTGTGGCACCTAACACGCAGATTCTGGAAGGACGCGACATCAATGACCTTGACATACGGATGGAGCGTAAGGTGTGCGTGATTCCCAACGGACTGCGAAATTCACTCTTCAGGGATGACACCAAATCGGCGTTAGGAAATGTATTACAGTTAGACGGAATCAATTTCCAGATAGTCGGAGTCTATGAGCCCGTGCTGCAGTCGAACCCCACACGAACCATTGTGGCTCCGCTGAGCACCGTTAAGAGAATATGGCGCCCTGATGGTGAGCTGAGCCGTCTCAGCATGCGGACGGACCTTCTGACCACTGCTGAGCTGAACACGCAGTTCAATGACCATGTCATCGCCCATCTGGCCGCTCGTAAGGGCTTCGCTCCGACCGATAAACATGCTATCAGAATATTCAGTGCTTACGAGTTGCCCGTGCTTGTCAGCAACATTTTGCTGGCCATCTCTATCTTTGTCCTTGTAGTTGGCTTGGCCACACTCATCTCTGGCATTGTCGGCGTGTCGAATATCATGCACATTGCCGTCAGGGAGCGGACGCAGGAGATAGGCATCCGGCGCGCTATGGGTGCGAAGGCACACCAGATTGTCGTGCTGGTGCTGACGGAGTCGGTTATCATCTGCCTCTTGTTCGGCTATGTCGGCATGTTCTTGGGCATTGAGTTGATGGAGCTGGTGGCCAAAGTCATCAGCATGACAGGCAACAGCGAAGTGTTCTATAACCCTACCGTCAGTCTTACTTACGTGCTGGCCGTAACCGGCATCATGATGGTGGCTGGCCTCGTGGCGGGATATGTCCCTGCCAAGCAGGCCGTCAATACTAAAACCGTAGACGCGATGGCCAGCCGCCAGACTATCAGGGTGAGGCGCGGACAACGGCTGATGACGGCCTTCGGCGTGTTCTGGGGCATTGTCATTCTGATACTGCTCCTTGGCAGCGGCAGAGGACTCGACAACGGCATCATTGACAAGGTCAGGAGTGTTCCTCCCAATGAGATGTGGATATGGCCTACCAAGACCTCTATGGCTTACAAAGGATTCGGGCGTGACCGCAAGTGGCTGCTCAACTCGCACGACGGGGAGCTGATTCGCGAGCGCTTCGGCAGTCATGTGCTGTCATTCAGTGCCGTCAGCTATGCTGATTACCAGGATGTTGTGTGTGGGGAACTGACCTGCCAGTATCAGGTGTCCGGTGTGTTGCCGGGATTTGTCAACGAGCTGCCGCAGCGGCTGACGGCTGGGCGTTTCATCAACGATATCGACATGCGCGAAAAACGCAAGATATGCGTTATCGGCGACCACGTGGCCGAGGTGTTCTTTGGAGGTCATAAAGAGGCTTTGGGCCGTATGGTTAAGGTGAACGGCATCCCGCTGACGGTGGTGGGCGTTACCCACTGTACCAACAATCAGGTGAACATCGGCATCGACCTGTCGGAAAGTGTACTGATGCCGATGCCTACCCAGCAGGCGGCCTACGGCAGGGGCGATGAGATTGACTTGTGCTCTGTCATCATGGACGAGACAATCCCCTTGGACAAGGAGAAGGACAGGGTTCTGGCCGTCATCAAGGAGAACCACTCCATACACCCCGACGACCATCTGGCCACGACGGTAACGATAGTGAGTGAGCAGACTAAGGTGTTTGGAAACCTGATCACGGGCACTCACATCCTCATCTGGATAGTCGGCCTGGGTACGCTGATAGCCGGACTGATAGGCATCAGCAACATCATGCTTGTCACCGTCAGGGAGCGGACGCAGGAGATAGGCATCCTACGTGCCATCGGTGCCAAACCCTTTGACATTTTTAAGAGTATCATGCTGGAAACCCTCATGCTGACGCTCGGTGCAGGGCTGGCGGGGCTGTGTACGGCGGTGTGGCTGCTCGATGTACTGGCGGGCCTGCTGCCTCAGGGCGACGATGCCGTCTTCACCCGCCCCGTCGTCCCCTTCTGGACAGCCATCGGGGCCTTGCTCATACTTGTGGCCGGCGGACTGTTGGCAGGCTGGATTCCGGCCCAACGCGCAGTCGCCATCAAACCCATCGACGCGCTCAGAGAGGAGTGAGAAGAATTATGAATTATGAACTATAAATTATGAAGAAAACACTTAGAGTTATCGGCTTGTGCCTCTTGGCACTGTACGTGGTTTACACGCTCTACTACCTGTGGCAGCAGTCGCAGCCCGAACCCACGGTCTACGAGCTGGTCAGCCCCGAGCGGCGTAACCTTGTGAAACGTACCACCGTGGCCGGCAGCATGGAGGCGCGCCGTCAGGTGACTGTAAAGCCCCAGGCCACTGGTATCATCAGCCGCTTGCTGGTGAAACCCGGTGACAAGGTCAGGGCAGGCGACATCATTGCCACTGTTAAGATTATCCCCGACATGGCTCAGCTCAACGAGGCGAGGAGCCGTGTGGAGGCGGCCCGCATCAACCTGTCGGAGGTACAGCGTGAATACGACCGCACGCATGCGCTCTACAAAGACGGTGTGGTGAGCCGCGAGGAGTACGAGATGCAGAGCAGCCGTCTGGCATCGGCCCGCGAGAGTGTCACTGCCGCCGAGTCGCAGGTGCAGGTCATCACCCAGGGACAGTCCTCACGCTCGGGCGGCATCAGCATTACCGACCTGCGCTCCACCATCACGGGTACGGTGCTCAGCGTACCCGTCAAGGAGGGTGCGTCCGTCTCAGGCACCAGTGTCTTCACCGAAGGAACGACGGTGGCGAAGATTGCCGACATGAGCGACATCATCTTCCGTGGCTACATCGACGAGACCGAGGTGGCGCTGTTGCAGACGGGCATGGATGTTGAGCTGCACCTGGGGTCCATGCAGGAGGTCACCATCCCTGCCAAGCTCAGCTACATAGCCCCTGAGGGCGTGATGCAGAACGGAGCGAAGATGTTCGAGGTGAAAGCCGACGCCACCATTCCCGACGGTGTGACCGTCCGCTCGGGCTACAGCGCCAATGCCACCATCGTGCTGGGCACCCTGAATGACGTGCTGGCGTGCGACGAAAAGGCTATCTCGTTCGAGGCCGGCAAGCCTTACGTCTATGTGCTCACCTCTCCACCTGACGACAAGGAGCACCAGCAGTTCGAGCGCCGTGACGTCACCATCGGCATCTCCGACGGCCTGTCCGTCGAGCTGAAGGGCGGTGTGAAGAAAGGCGAGTTGCTCAGGGGGAACGAAATAAAAGAACAGGCAAAGGGCACGGGCTTTGTAATCATCGAATAATTTAACAGCACGCTCGGATATGAATTCACGCTTAATTCAAAGTATATGTACAACTGTGTGGCTGGCACTCACCCTGCTGCCCGCTGCCGCCAATGGGCAGCGGCGGTGGTCGCTCGACGAATGTATGGACTACGCCATAGCCCACAACAACGAGATGGCTCACCGGCTGAACGAGCAGAAGCGGCGTGAGGTGAATGCGCAAGCCCTCAAGGATGCCCGCCTGCCCCGCTTCAGCGGCGACATCGGCGGCTATGCCGGCACACTCCACCACTCAGGCGGCCGCAACAAGTTTGACGCCACAGAGTCGCTCCTCAGCATGGGGCTCACGGGTGCAGTCCCCCTCTATACCGGCGGCCGCCTGTCGAGCCAGATCAAGGCCGGGCGGTATTCGCTGCTGGCGGCGGCCGAAGACGTTCGGACGGCAGAGAAGAACATCAGGGCACAAGTGGCGGCGGCCTATCTGCAGGCACTTTATGACAAAGGTGAGGCTGTTATTGCCCAGCAGCGGCTGGAAGTCTCACAGCTGCTGCTGGAGCGTGCCCGCTCGCTGTACGGCAGGGGCAAACGGCCTGAGAGCGACACGGTAGAGGCGGCCGCCATCGTCAGCCGTGACGAGGCATTGCTGACGGCAGCAGAGGGAGACATTGAGCTGGCCATGCTCGACCTGAGACTGATGCTGAACCTCCCCGATTCCGTACACTTCGACATCGGCGAGCCAACCGACTCCACGTTTCACCTTTCACCTCTTCCCTCTTACCTCTCCCTTCTCCCTTCCCATTCCGCCGTACAGTCAGCCGGCTACAGCATCCTGCAGGCAGAACAGGGATTGAAGGTGGCTCGCAGCGGCTACTTTCCCACATTGGCATTGGTGGGCGGATTCGGCACATTCTGGGCCAACATCGACACCGACGCATCGCATAGCGGACAGACGGCCCTGACAGTCCCCTGGGGAAAGCTCGGCACCATCAGCTACAACTTCAGCAGCGAGACTGCGTGGAAGCGGAAGAATTTCCTGCATGGCATTGTGGGGCTGAAACTCTCCATCCCCATCTTTGACGCCTTCGATACAAAGGCCCGTATCCGCACCGCCAAAGTGAACTTAGAGGATGCCAGACTGGCATACGACGACGCCCGCCAGCGCATCACGAAGGACATCAGCCAGGCCTGGCAGGGCGCTGCCACCGCCCACAAGCGCTATGAGGCCGAGGTTAAGGCCGAGGAGTCCAGTGCCTTGGCCTACCGCTATGCCCTGAAGCGCTATGACGCCGGCATGGCCACGCTCTACGACCTCAGTCAGGTACGTCAGCAGTGGTTCACCGCCTCCGAGAACGCCCTGCGCATGAAGTACGAGTACCTGATAAGGAAAAGAATCTTAGAAATACAAGCTTCCCTCAGCTGTAGATAGCAGCTCACGTTCAATCAACGGTCTCCACTGATTGCTTACTGGGAGAAAGGGTAGGGGTAACTGGTGCTAAGGGTAGGGGTAACTGGTACTTAGGGTAGGGGTGAGTACCGTTCGCCTATACGCAAACAACCGTTTGCATATACGCAAACGACCGTTTGCCTGTACCCAAATAACCGTTTGCCTATACCCCAAATAAAAGTACAATATTTTTGATGGGTGCGCAGTTGCAGCAGGGTTGCAGCATGGCTTTAAAAAGAACAACATTGAGCGTGTTTTTTTCGACTTTTTCGACGTTATGGCGAAATTAAGCATTTTTTCGGAAAAAACAAACGGTAAATTTGGAATATTTTGTCTAATTTTGCAGTTGAAAAGAGTAAAATTCAAACATTACAGAGATATTTGGTGTTATGGTTATACAGGATCTGAAGCCTTGCAGAGGAAGCGGCACTTACAGGATAGGTGACAGCGACAGCCTGGTAGTGATGGAGAACATTACCACCGTACCCTCTGGTGAAGTGTGTCTGCAAGAGCATGGCATTATAGTTGTTTGTATGGCTGGCAGGGCACAGCTCGAATATGACGGAGCCGTGATTCAGCTACAGAAGAACGATTTTTTTCTCTACATGGTCCACAGTGTAGTCTGCAAGATGATGGTTTCATCGGATTTCAATTGCAGGATGATATGGTTTAACCGCAGTGAACTTTGGAACATAAATATATATAATGTGACGAGTTTGGCGGACATGTCGTATCTTAAATTGCATCCTGTTGCCCATCTCACCGGCGACCAATTCCAGCTCTGTGACACCTATTTCCGGTTGCTGTGCAACAGGATGAAGTCGTCCGCATCAGCGCTTGGTCCCGATATTGTGCGTTCGCTCTTCGGCACCCTGCTGCTGGAACTGGCTTCCATCATGCGTTGTGATACTGATGCAAAGATAGTGAACCAGCCGGAAGAAATAAGCTCCAGCCTTCATAAAAAGCGGATTATCGACAACTTCATGAAGCTGGTGGAAGAGAGCGACGGCCGCATCCGCCGTGTGGACGAATTTGCCAGCCAGCTGAACATCACGCCGAAATACCTCTCGACCGTTCTCAAGGAAGTGTTGAACCGCCGGCCGAGCACCTACATCCAGCTCTACACGATGAAGGCCATTGAGAACCGTCTGCGTTTCACCGACATGACGATGCAGGAGATAGCGAACGACCTGAATTTCCCCAATGCCTCGTTCTTCGGCAAATACTGCAAAGACCACTTGGGGATGACCCCACTGGAATACCGGATTAAATATCACAACGGAAAATGAAGAAGATAGTTTTGATGATTGTTGCTGTACTCACGATTGGTACAGTAAACGCCCAGACCGACAGTACAACTGTAAATTGGAAGAAAGTGGGCGTTGTGCTCAGTGGCGGCGGCGCCAAGGGTATGGCCCACATCGGTGTGCTGAAGGTGCTGGAGAAGGCGGGCATCCCCATCGACGTCATTACCGGCACGTCGATAGGCAGTCTCGTCGGCGGACTCTATGCCATCGGCTACAATGCCCACTCGCTCGACTCGATGGTAAAGAAGCAGGACTGGACCTACGTCATTACCGACAAGGAAGACTTGCGCAACCAGACTTACTTAGACCGCAAGAAGGTGAACACTTATTTCCTGAC
>Ga0310697_10006202_pt1 | contig 11401 bp, 9 predicted proteins | sample 172DNAGHGlowgp2_FD_203883 | JGI IMG/M metagenome (GOLD analysis project Ga0310697, IMG submission 203883) | Sheep rumen microbial communities from Palmerston North, Manawatu-Wanganui, New Zealand - 1728 DNA GHGlow gp2 (v2) (version 2) | ecosystem: Host-associated > Mammals > Digestive system >... | reverse complement strand
ACCTGGCTTCCGCCACATTCGACGAGCTATTTCCCTATGTGAAAAGCGTTTCCTACCCGAACTCCAAGACGGAGCACCTGATCGCGATGGCGCAGAAACTGCTGGCCGATTTCGGCGGCGAAGTCCCCTCGGACATCGACGCGCTGATGACCCTGCCCGGCGTCGGCCGCAAGACCGCCAACGTCATCGCCTCCGTCGTCTATGACAAGCCCGTCATTGCCGTCGATACCCACGTCTATCGCGTTTCCCACCGGCTGGGCCTCTCGGACGGCAAGACCCCGTACGACGTGGAACGGGACCTGGAACGGCACATTCCGGAGCATCTCCGCGCCCGTTCCCACCATTGGCTCATCCTCCACGGCCGGTACACCTGCACCGCCCGCAATCCCAAATGCAGCGAGTGTCCCCTTACCGACTGGTGCCGGCAGTACGTCCTGGAACAAACAGGAAAACGATAGCCAAGGCCAGTCCCAGGACAAAGGCAGGAATCGAGGCCTCGGCGCCGAAGGAACCGCCGGTGAGCCAGTCGGAGCCCTGGATCACGGGCTGGATCAGCGAAGTCGTGTCATTCCCCGAAACAGCAAAACCGAAAACCGGACCCTGGAAGTAGTTCCAGGACCAGTGGATGCCGATGGGCAGCCACAGGGTGCCGGACCATTTGTAGGCAGCGCCCAGCAGGAGCCCCGCCTCGACGGCGATGGCCAGGGAAGACCAGACGGTGGCATTGTCGTTGGTGATATGGACAAAGCCGAAAATCAGCGCCGAAACGACGAGGGCGACGAGCGTTCCCCATCGGTCGTCGATCATCCGGAAAACGATTCCCCGGAACAGGACTTCCTCTCCGATCGCGACGACCAGGAACATGAACAGACTGCTGATCAAGCTATTCCAATCCCAATGGACACTTCCGACCCGGTATCCGCCCAGCAGGGCAATGACGCCCGTCACCACGATGAAAAAAAGGATGCCGATCCCGAAGCCCAGTCCCGTATCGGCCGCCAGCCGGCGCATCGGAAGGTCCGCCGCGCGCCGTTTTTCGGTCCATTTCCACCATAGAGCGTACATCACGAGCACGAAGGCCGACGTGGCAACGCACATGAATGCCTGGAGCCAGAGCGGCATTCCGTACATTTCGCCCAGCACCGACGGAATGGACGAGAATCCGTAAACGAATGTGAAAAGCAGACTTCCCCCGATCAACAGCAGAAGCCACTTCCAGAAGGGGGTATCCGTCCGTCTCATGTCCTACCGGTTCTTCAGAATGGCGGAAACCGTGTCCAGCAGGCGGACGGTCAGGGCATAGTGCTCCGAGAGGACGTCGTAGATGCCGTCCTCGGACAAGACGCCGCGTTTCAGGTCCGCCGGCAGGTTGCCTGCCTCGTCCTCCGCGAGGTCCGCATGCCAGCTCTCGCTGCCATAGTAGGCCGACAGTTCCTGCACGGCCTCCTGGATATCGTCAAAACGGTCCAGGGTCGCGTCCAAGTCCTTCAGGACAGGTGCGACCGTGTCGAGCAGCTGCTCGAAATGAGAGATTCTTTCAATCGTTTCCATATGTCTGACGTTTGGTGATGATCAGGTAATTCCCCGGATCGGCGGCCGCATCCACCCGCACCCCGAACAGGTGCACGTCGCCGCCCGAGGCGCAGCCCAGCTTCTTCCGGAGCAGGTCGGAGGTCATCGGGATATTCCGCGCCGTCACTTCCGCCTGCGGATACCGCTTCCCCGCCTCCTTCAGCGTCCGGTTGTTCAAAGGCAGGATCTCCAGGATTTCGAAGCACTTTCCGAAAGGCCTCAGCTCCTCCGGAACCGCTTCGCCAACATACAGATGCGTATGCGTCCCGAGCTTGGTCAAACCGTACCGGCCGCTAGGCAGGCCGAAGGCCCCGGCCTTGAGGAGGGCCTTGCCGGGCTCGAAGAGGCAGGAATAAGATTCCTTCGCTTCGCTCGGAATGACAGGGGCATCCCCCTCATTCCCGGTTTGACCGGGAACTGCCATGACAGAGCCGCCCTCGACCATATAAGTCGCATGAGGGCAGTCCCAGTCCCGGTCCAGGAGGAACAGAAGCTCCTTGCACTCCCCTCCCGCAGCCACGACATGCACCTCCCGGACATGCGAAAGCCGCTTGCACGCCATCGTGATGTCCGCCATGGGCGAAAGCTTGAGCAGCACGAAACGGCTCGCCTGGAACAGTTCCGGAAGCAGCGTCAGCACATCCGGCTGACAGTCCTCGATAAGGAACACCTTCCGTCCGTCCTCCGCCCGCCGCGCAGGATCCAGGAAAATGACATCCGGCCGGAACCCGTCCAGCACTTCCGCTACCCTTCCCGGTTCCACCCGGCAGTTCCGGAACCTTACATTCTCCACCCCCAACTCCTTGAAATTCCTTTCCGTCGCTTGTACCAGTTCCTCCTGCATCTCGTTATACAGCACCTCCTCCGCCACCTCCGCGAACGCCCAGCAATCCACCCCCATTCCTCCCGTCAAATCAGCAATCCGTAAGCCACAGTTTCCGGGGGCAGTGTGGTCCTCCAACCCATGGCCACCCTCGGCCGTGTAAGAGGGAGGGGCCCAACTGTAAAGTTGGGAGGGGTCGCGAAGCGACGGTTGGGGGGCCACACTGCCCCCGGAAACCATTCGCTTGATCAACGAAGCCTTATACCGGGCCGTTTCGGAGGAGCTGCACTGTTCGCCCGAAAGGCGGGAGGGATAGACCAGGGAGGGTACGGCGTACCATTCGGGAACCTTGGTGCGGAGTTTCCGCCGCACTTCCAAGGTCGTAACAGCGATATCGATGTCAATATCAGGGTATTTGTCCCGCGACAGGAGGAGCCGGAACGGATCGTCGGAGGCGTGCTGCAATATGAAATCGGCAAAGGTCATTTCCATTGCAAAAATACACAATTATCCTTACATTTGCATGATAGAGCATAACACTAAAAACATCGATATGAAAGATTACAAGGAAGTGGTCAAGAGCTGGCTCGAAGGAAATTTCGACGCCGAGACCAAGGCAGAAGTCAAAAAACTGCAGGAAACCGACCCGGCGGGCCTGGAAGACGCGTTCTACCGGAACCTCGAGTTCGGAACCGGCGGCCTTCGCGGCATCATGGGCGTGGGCACCAACCGGATGAACAAGTACACGGTGGGCATGGCCACCCAGGGCCTCGCGAACTATATCAAGGAGCATGTGGAAGGCGCCGCCAGCGTGTGCATCTCGCATGACAGCCGCAACAATTCCCGCCTGTTCGCGGAGATTTCCGCCGACGTCCTCTCCAACAACGGCATCCATGTGTACCTGTTCGACGCCCTGCGTCCCACCCCGGAGCTGAGCTACGCCATCCGCTTCAAGGGAGCGACCGCCGGCATCATGATCACCGCCAGCCACAACCCCAAGGAATACAACGGCTACAAGGTATTCTGGAGCGACGGCGGACAGATCACGGCCCCCGTGGACAAGGACATCGTCGCCGAGGTCGCTAAGATCGAGGACCCGGCCGACGTGCGTTTCCAGCCCGTGGAAGGCACGGTTCCCGGCGGCATCGAAGTGATGGGCGCCGAGGTGGATGAATGCTACCTGAGGGACCAGCTCTCGCTGATGCTCTCCCCCGAGTCCGTCGCTCGCCACGCCGACCTCAAGATCGTCTATACCCCGCTGCACGGCTGCGGCGTCAAGCTCATGCCGGAGGCCCTTTCCCGCCTCGGGTTCAAGAACATCATCCACGTTCCCGAGCAGGACGTGAACGACGGCAACTTCCCGACCGTCGTCTCCCCGAACCCCGAGGAGCCGGCCGCAATGAAGATGGCCCTCGAGAAGGCCGATGAGACCGGCGCGGACCTCGTCCTCGCCACCGACCCGGATGCCGACCGCCTGGGCATCGCCGTCCGCAACGACGAAGGCAAGATGGTCCAGCTCACCGGCAACCAGACCTGGAGCTTCCTCACCTGGTACATCCTCACCCGCTGGAAGGAACTCGGCAAGCTGAACGGCAACCAGTACTGCGTGAAGACCATCGTCACCTCCGAACTGATCTCCGCCATCTGCGAGAGCTTCGGCGTGAAGTGCTACAACGTCCTCACCGGCTTCAAGTACATCGCCGAGGTCCAGAAGCAGCAGGAAGGCAAGTCCACGTTCATCTGCGGCGGCGAAGAGTCCTATGGCTTCAACCTGGGCTCCTTCGTGCGCGACAAGTGCGCGCAGGTCGCCGGCTGCGCCGTGGCCGAGTGTGCCGCCTGGGCCGCCGACCAGGGCATGACCCTGTGGCAGCTCCTCCAGAAGGTATACAAGGAGTATGGCCTGTACGTGGAAAAGATGGTGTACATCGTCCGCAAGGGCAAGACCGGCGCCGAGGAAATCCAGAAGATCATGGCCGACTACCGCGCCTGCCCTCCGAAGGAGATCGCCGGCAGCCCGCTCGCCAAGGTCATCGACTACAACGAGCCTGAGAAGACCGGACTTCCCAAGTCCAACGTCCTCCAGTTCTTCAACGAAGCCGGCGACGTGGTCTCCGTCCGTCCTTCCGGCACCGAACCCAAGATCAAGTTCTACTTCGGCGCCAAGGGCGATGACGCCCCCGAGAAGATCGAGATGCTCAAGGCCCAGTTCATCAGCTAGGCACAACGCAAACAGAAAATCGGGCAAAGACTGACGTCTATGCCCGATTTTCTATCTATATAAACGTAAAACGGGCAAAACGATGGTGTTTTGCCCGTTTTTGTTACATCCGCTCCGGAAGTTCGATGCCCAGGATGCCCATGGCGGTGCGCAGGGTGCGCGCCATGACCGAGATGAGTTCCAGGCGGAACTTCAGCAGGGCCGGGTCCTCCTCGCGGAGGATCGGGGTGTCGTGGTAGTACTGGTTGAACTCCTTCGCCAGGTCGTAGGCATAGTTCGCGATGACGGCCGGGCTCAGGGCGGCGCCGGCTTCCGCGACCTTGGCCGGGTAAAGGCCCAGGAGCTTGATGAGACGGATTTCCTTCGCGCTGGGAACCAGGTCGTTCGTGATGTCTTCCGGGCCGAACGGGACCGTGGCCTTGCGGAGGATGGAGCAGATACGCGCATGCGTGTACTGGATGAAGGGGCCGGTGTTGCCGTTGAAGTCGATGGATTCCTTCGGGTTGAAGAGCATCGTCTTCTTGGGATCCACCTTGATGATGAAGTACTTCAGGGCGCCCAGGCCGATCATGTGGTACAGCCGCTCCTTCTCCTCGTCGGAAATGTCGGCGAGTTTGCCGCTTTCCTCGGAGGTCTTCTTCGCCTCCTCGTACATGCTCTGGATGAGGTCATCGGCATCGACCACCGTCCCCTCGCGGGACTTCATCTTGCCTTCCGGGAGCTCCACCATGCCGTAGGAAAGATGGTAGATCTGGTCCGCCCAGGCAAAGCCCAGCTTCTTCAGGATGAGCTTGAGGACCTGGAAGTGGTAGTCCTGCTCGTTGCCCACGACATACACGTGGGAGTCCAGGTCGTACTTGGCGAACCGGCGCTCGGCCGTGCCCAGGTCCTGGGTGATATAGACGGAGGTGCCGTCGCCGCGGAGGACGAGCTTGCGGTCCAGTCCGTCGCCCGTGAGGTCGCACCAGACGGAGCCGTCGGCCTCGCGGAAGAAGACGCCCTCGTCCAATCCCTTCTGGACCAGTTCCTTGCCCAGGAGGTACGTCTCGGACTCATGGTCCACCTGGTCGAAGGTGATACCCAGGGCGGCGTACGTCTCGTCGAAGCCGGCATAGACCCAGCCGTTCATCATGGACCAGAGCGCCCGGACGTCGGGATCGTTCTGCTCCCACTTCACGAGCATATCGTGGGCCTCTCTCAGGGAGGGAGCGGCCTTCTTGGCCTCGTCCTCGGACATGCCCTCTTCCATCAGCTTCTTGACCTCGGCCTTGTACATCTTGTCGAAGGCCACGTAGCAGTCGCCCACCAGGTGGTCGCCCTTGATGCCGGTGGATTCCGGGGTCTTTCCCTGGAACTCCTTCTGCCAGGCCAGCATGGACTTGCAGATATGGACACCGCGGTCGTTCACGATCGTGGATTTGATGACCTCGTTGCCGCAGGCCTTCAGGAGTCGCGACACGCTGTCACCCAGGAGGTTGTTGCGGATATGGCCCAGATGGAGGGGCTTGTTGGTATTCGGGGAGGAGAACTCCACCATGATCCGTTTTCCGGTCGGGGCGAGCTGGCCGAAGGCGTCATTGGCCGCCACTTCGGCGAAAGTCTCATCCCAATACACCGGCGAGAAGGACAGGTTCAGGAAACCCTTCACGGAGTTGAACGCGGCAATCTCCGGGACATTCTCCACCAACCACGCACCGATGGCGTTCCCCGTCGCATCGGGGGCGCTGTGCGTAATCTTGAGGAGCGGGAAAGTCACGAGGGTATAATCCCCCTCGAACTCTTTCCGGGTCACGGAAACCTGCAGGATGTTTTCTTGTACATCGGCCCCGTACAGGGCCTTGATGGCCTCGGCGGCCTTCTTCTGGATAAACAGTTCCGGAGCCATGGCCTATCCCAGATAACCTTTGAGGAGTTTGCTGCGGGACGGGCTCTTGAGACGGCGGATCGCCTTCTCTTTGATCTGGCGGACACGCTCACGGGTCAGGCCGAAGCGCTCGCCGATCTCTTCGAGGGTCATTTCCTGGCAGCCGATGCCGAAGAAAGATTTGACGATCTCACGCTCACGGTCGGTCAGGGTGGAGAGGGCGCGCTCGATCTCGGTATTCAGGGATTCGTTCACGAGGCCCTTGTCGGCCATCGGAGAATCGTCGTTGGGCAGCACGTCCAGCAGGCTGTTGTCCTCCCCTTCCACGAACGGGGCGTCCACGGAAACGTGACGGCCGCTCACGCGGAGCGTGTCGGAAATCTTGTCCTTGGGAACGTCGATCATCTCGGACAGTTCCTCGTTGGAAGGCTGGCGCTCGTTCTCCTGCTCGAACTTGGAGAGCGCCTTGTTGATCTTGTTCAGGGAACCCACCTGGTTCAACGGCAGACGGACGATACGGCTCTGCTCGGCCAGGGCCTGGAGGATGCTCTGACGGATCCACCACACGGCGTAGGAGATGAACTTGAAACCCCGGGTCTCATCGAACTTCTCGGCGGCCTTGATCAGCCCCAGGTTGCCTTCGTTGATCAGGTCCGGAAGGCTGAGACCCTGGTTCTGGTACTGTTTCGCGACGGAAACGACGAAACGCAGGTTCGCACGGGTGAGTTTTTCGAGGGCGACGGGATCGCCCTTGCGGATCCGCTGGGCGAGTTCCACTTCCTCTTCGGGAGTCACCAGTTCTTCGCGGCCGATCTCCTGGAGGTACTTGTCCAGGGACGCGCTCTCGCGGTTGGTGATGGATTTAGTAATCTTTAACTGTCTCATCTATCTAAAAAAACAATTACGGTCAGTCTCGCAAGAAACTGACCGTAAAGGTATTACCTGTCTTTGGCAGTCTCTTACTTGCCAAAGCCGAAATAGAAGGACTTGCCGCTTTCATCCACACCTTCGATGTAGATGCCGCGCTGGGCCTTCTTCGCCTTGGCGATCACATCTTCGGGTTTCGAAACGGGCTCGTCGTTCACATACAGGATGATGGAACCGCTGGTGGCACCGGCCTCGGCCATCTTGCCCTGGCCCACGGAGACGATCTTCACACCGCCCCGCAGTCCGGTGGCCTTGAGCTCCTCGGCCGTGAGCGCCTTCAGGCGGGCACCGTAGAAGGCAACCGATCCGTCCACATCCACTTCGCCGGTTTGGGTGGCGGCAGCGTGGAAGGTGACATCGGCATTGTACTCCTTTCCGTCCCGGATGTACGTGATGACAGCCTTGTCGCCCGGGTGATAGTTGTTCACCTTCTCCTGCACGGAGGCACCGTCGGTAATCTTCTGACCGTCAATGGCGGTAATCACATCGCCCTGCTTCAGGCCGGCCTCTTCCGCGGCTCCTCCCTTCGAAACCTCAACTATATATACGCCGTTCATCGAATTAAGTTTCAAATCTTCTTGAATTTTTTTATCAAGGGTGGAAACCGGCTGCATGGTGATACCCAGCATGGCGCGCTTGACGGAACCGAAATCGATCAGGTCCGAGGCGACACGCTTGACGATGTTCACCGGAACGGCGAAGGAATAACCGGAATAGGCGCCGGTCTGGGAAACGATGGCGGTATTGATGCCCACAAGTTCGCCCTTCTTGTTCACGAGGGCGCCGCCGGAGTTGCCGGGATTCACGGCCGCATCGGTCTGGATGAAGGACTCGATCTTGAATTCGCCGCTGCCGTCGGGCATGGAACGGCCCTTGGCGGAAACGATACCGGCGGTGATGGTGCTTCGGAGCTGGGCGCCCAGCGGGGAGCCGATGGCGAGGACCCACTCGCCGAGACGGAGCTGGTCGCTGTCACCCATCGGGAGGGTCGGAAGATTCTGGGCATCGACCTTGATGATCGCGACATCCGTCGCCGGATCGGTGCCCACGATGGTCGCGTCGTACTGCTGGTTGTCGTTCAGGGTGACGGAGATCTTGGAGGCGCCGGCGACCACGTGGTTGTTCGTGACGATATAGCCGTCGGGGCGGATGATGACACCGGAACCGCTGCCCTTCTGCTCGCGGGACTGGGGCTGACCGAACCCGTAGCCGTCACCGAAACCGAAGAAGAACTCGAACGGGTCGATGCCCTGGGAGCGGCGGGTCTGCTGGACGGTCACTTCTACATAGACGACCGCCTCCACGGCGGACTCGGCGGCATACGTGAAATCGGGATAATCCGATTCTGCCAGATTGACAGTCCGATATTCGACATTCCCGTTCTCGCCCACGACTTTCACGGGATCCAGGGTCCTTTCATTGGCTTTCACGACGCCATAGGCCGTCAATCCTCCTGCGAGGACGGACAGCAAAATGGTTAAAAATCCTTTTTTCATATGACTCAGTTTATATTCAGTACACTTTTTTTGACGCGCTAAAAATTTCAAGTTTTATGCCATTTGAGAGAAAATTCTTATATTTGTCATTCGGGGAGGGTCATTCGGGCCCTTTCACGACCACAGAAACAAAATGAACGCGATATGAAACTGAACATTTCCAGCACTGACTTGCTCAAGGGCCTCCTGGATGTTTCCAAGGCCATTCCAACCAAGTCTCCCCTTCCGATCCTCGAGAACTTCCTCTTCGTCCTGAAGGACGGGCGCCTGGAGGTTACCGCATCGGATTCCGAGCTTACGCTCCGCACCTCCATCGAGGTGGAGGGGGCGGAGGAGGAAGGCAGCATTGCCGTCCCGGCCCGTCACATGATCGACCTGCTGAAGGAACTCCCGGACCAGCCCGTCCGCATCCGTACCGTGAGCGACAGTTCCTTCGAGTGCGCCTGGGCGAGCGGCAACTCCGTCCTCCCCTACTTCCCGGCCGACGACTATCCCGAGATCAAGGGCACCGGCGATGACGCGCAGCAGGTGGAATTCCCGGCCGCACGCCTCGTAGAGGGCATCCAGGGCACCGTTTATGCCACCGCCGATGATGAGATCCGTCCCGCAATGAACGGTATCTTCTTCGATATCGACACGGATTCCACCACGCTCGTGGCTTCGGATTCCCACAAGCTCATCTGCTACACCACGACAGATGTGAAGGCGGCCGAAAAAGCGTCTTTCATCCTGCACAAGAAGCCGGCGAACGTCCTCCGCAGCATCATCGGCAAGGATGTGGAGACGGTGACCATCCAGTTCGACACGAACTTCGCCCAGTTCACCTTCGGCAGCACCACCCTCATCTGCCGCCTTGTCGTCGGGAAATATCCGAAATACCGCGACGTCATCCCCAAGAACAATTCCAATGTCCTCAAGATCGACCGCACCCTTCTCCTGAACACCGTGCGCCGCGTGGCCGTGTGCTCCAACAAGGCATCCAACCACATCAAGCTCACGCTCAAGGAAGGACAGCTGGAAGTCTCCGCACAGGACCTGGGCTTTGCCCTCGCCGCTTACGAGAAGATCGCGTGCGACTACGCCGGTGACGAACTCACCATCGGCTTCAAGTCCACCTTCCTCACGGAAATCCTCTCCAACATGGGTTGCAACGGCATCGTGATCAAGTTTGCGGACGCCCGTCGCGCCGCCCTCATCCTCCCGTCCGAGGAAGAGGCCGAAACCGAGAAGATCTGCGGCATCCTGATGCCTATCATGATTTCATAATAAACTATGGAACTGAATCTTACGAGGCCGCTGCTCTTCTTTGACATCGAGAGCACCGGCCTTAATATTGCCACGGACGGCATCATTGAACTGAGTTTTGTCAAGGTATTCCCGGGAAATGAAGTCCAGATCAAGACCTGGAAGATCAAGCCCTGGGACTACAGGAACCGGCGTGTCATCCCCATCAATCCGAGTGCCTCAGAAGTGAACGGCGTCAAGGACGAGGACCTCGTGGACTGCCCCAAATTCATCGAAGTGCTCCCGGAAGTGGCCGCCTGGCTGGCCGGCAGCGACCTGGCCGGTTTCAACTCCACGAAGTTCGACCTTCCCCTCCTTGCGGAGGAAATCGAGCGTGTGCGCGAGTACTGCAATTCCCGCCTTGCGGATCCGAAAGCCCACGACAAGGCGGCGGAGATGCTCCGCTGCATCGAGAGCATCGACCTCCACGAAAGCAAAATGGTGGATGTGCAGAACATCTATCACCACATGGAGCCGCGGAATCTGCGCGCCGCCTACCGCTTCTACTGCGGTGGCAAGGATTTCGAGAACGCCCACACGGCGGAAGCGGATACCGTAGCCACCTACGAAGTGCTCAAGGCCCAGCTGGACCGCTACAAGGAACCGACGGACAGTCAGCAGGAAGTTCTGAAAAACGACGTGGACGCCCTCGCCAAGATCGGCGGACGGGCCCGGAACGTGGATTTCGCCGGCCGGTTGTACCTGAATGACAACGGCGAACCCACGATCAGCTTCGGCAAGCACAAGGGCCGCACCGCCCGGGAGATCTGGGAGGCGGAACCTTCCTATTTCTCCTGGATCGAAAACGGTGACTTCACCCTGGACACCAAGCGTCAGTTCGCCCGTCTCAAGCAGCAGTTCCAGAAAGAAAGGAAAGAAGCCCTGAACCGTCCTGCCACGGCCGACGAACTCGCCGGTCTCAAGAGCAAATGGGGCGGTGGTGGAAAACTGTTCTGAAGATGATTCAAAAAAAGAGTCCGGAGATTCCGGACTCTTTTTTTGAGCCACTCAGGAGGCTCGAACTCCCGACCTGCGCGTTACGAATGCGCTGCTCTACCGACTGAGCTAAAGTGGCTTGGACCGATTTCGATGAATCGGGACTGCAAATATAGGAAATTTATTTGGATTCCAAACAATTTTTTACCTATTCCGCGGCGAGAATGTGTTTGATGCGTTCCATCCGGGCCAGGGCCTTCCTCGACGGAGGCAGCGGACGG
>Ga0310697_10006201_pt1 | contig 11401 bp, 9 predicted proteins | sample 172DNAGHGlowgp2_FD_203883 | JGI IMG/M metagenome (GOLD analysis project Ga0310697, IMG submission 203883) | Sheep rumen microbial communities from Palmerston North, Manawatu-Wanganui, New Zealand - 1728 DNA GHGlow gp2 (v2) (version 2) | ecosystem: Host-associated > Mammals > Digestive system >... | reverse complement strand
TATTTTGCAACGTTTCGTTGGCGATTTGACAAAGTATCCTCCTGTTTTGTTCGAATCTCGATGTTCGATTAACCCCTCTTTCATAAGGATGGCTAAATGCCTTCCTATTGCAGCAACACTCCTACCTTATATATCGGCAATACCTTTACGTTGAATACCTGGGTTTAAGCGAATAATTGTGTATGTAGCCCTTACATTGTCATTTAGTGTATCTTTTATCGTATCATTTATCGTATCACTTGTATCTCTATTCCTATTATTAGGTACCGGGAGCACAAATTCCTTATCTATTAGTTCTTATATCACCAATTATTCCCCATACGATTTCTCTCCACACGGGATACAAATTTCTCGGCCACCTTTTCTTTGTCCCATCAGGTAATGGGGGCATTCCGTCAGAATATATTCGCTCTGCCTCTTTGGAGAAGGGTTCAACAATCGACTTATCCACCCACATTCCAGTCCCCAATCCCATATGGAAGAATGTATCGTCCCTTCCAAACGTAAACTCATTGTATTTGGGGAACACCTTTTGAACCTCACTTTTCATAATAGTATCCAAGTAAAACCATCCCCCATATTCATCAATGATTTCATAATATGGCACACCTGAATACAACGAGGCGAATGCAATCATCTTTCGTGGTGAATAATCCATATAGTTATTGCTAGTAAGGGTCACCCTATGTTTATCAACTATTATCTCATAGATAAAATCTGGATTCCATTTGAGCAACCCATTTGTTCGTTCAAGGTATTCTTCTTCTATCGATTTATGGATAAATCGCCTAATAACAATCGAACCGTTTCTAATCGACGTTTCAATTTTCAACCAGTCACCGTTATTCATGGCATCTTCCCACGTATCTTTCTCTGCACAATTGAATAACAATTCCAATGGAAGGTCGTTGTGGTTATCGTATTGAAACATTCGGTTCTTTCTATCATACAGTTTGTGGAATGATTCATCTACAGCAATAATGTCGTAAGGTGCATATTGCAGATAATCAACATTGTTGTCTAAATGAATAACTTCGTACATATTATTTAAGCCTTATTTCAGTATAGTAGCTCAGAACTTCCAACTTGAACTCCGAGGTGAACATCCTCCGCGTCCTCTTCTTTTTTGTGGTTTCCATTTCCTTTTTGCTTTTTTGCGCAAATAAATGTCAAGTTAATTCCGTTCAAGACACTGTTATATTTTGTTCAGTTCAAGAGACAAATCGGATTTCTCATTTGGCATAATATCCACCTGTCTTCTTAGAATCTCGATGCTCAATCAAACCTTCTTTTATAAGGATAGCTATATGTCTGTCGATTGTAGGAATACTCTTTCTTGATATATCTGCAATGTCTTTACCTTGAATCCCAGGATTGGAACTGATAATAGTGTATGTTGTCATTACACTATCATTTAATCTATCATTTAATCCATCATTTAATCTATCATTTAATCTATCATTTATCGTATCACTTGCATCTCTATTCCTATTATTAGGCACCGGGAGCACCAATTCCACTTCGTCAACTTCAATCTTGTTTTTCAATTCAGGTTCTCCCCAGTGGGCATCTTTCCAAGCGGATATGATGGTGGGGAAACCTGACCCGACATTCTCACCATATCCAATCATTCGGAGCATATTCTGAATTCTTGGATTACGAGCCTTGGAGTTGCCACCTTCGTATATCATCTCAATAGGCAGTTTCAATAGACCCGGATTACGGAAACACAATCGGTCATCGTGCTTTTCAACCTGTAGTATTCCGGCATCCATCAATAAGTCCGAGTGTATGATGGCATTTGTGAAAGCTTCTCTGACTTTTGATTTTGGAAACGACTTTGGAAATGACTTTTCTAGATTGCCCAAGCAGAGAATATTCGTTTCCAACTATTTATCAGATGTGTGGCTCTCGTTTCCACAAATAAAATGGAAATGACATTGCAATCAAAAATGGAAACGACCATTTAGACAAGATGTCATTTCTTCCTTCCATAGTATATATTGTTGTTACCCTTTTTCTCAACAATCATTATTTCTTTTCCCAACATACTTTTGAATAATTTGGAAACGAGTGCAGCATCCTTATCTTGTAATTTGAGTAATGCACGGGCTTCCGGATTGTTGATTCTGCCAATCTCATCAATATAACGTAGTATTGCTTCTTTCTGACGGGCTTTGTCTTGTTTCTTTGCCTTGACATAGTCTATTTTGTCATTTGTGCTTTTCCGCTTTGAGATATGGAGAATATACGCCAATCCGGAAGTCTTCCCCGTTGGCTCAATAAAGTCCAAGTCTTGAAGATTGTCCAAAATTGAATGAAGACGGTATGGACTGATGTTTGGCGATTCTGCCAACTCGGATAACTTCACCTTTCCTCTTCTCACAATCTCCGACAATACAAACAGTTGGTCGAGTTTTAGAGACTTCCCTGTTTGATTCTCATAAAGAAGAGACAACTCAATCAGCTTTTCAGACGACACCTCTGCTTTTATACGAAAGATGACCGATGTCTCGGTCTCCTCTGGCTCTGGCAGTGGCTTTCCTTTCTTCAATAGGTCTGTGAATATCTTGTCAAATCCACTGCCAGCTTTCTCCGCCAAACCTATCTCACGTAATATATCCATCACATTAGGATTACGAGGATTGGTCTTTCGTAGATAGTTCTCAACCGTCACACCTTCAGGGAACCTGCCCGGACTTTCGAATTCCAGATAACCACCGTCATCGTATTTCCGAATCTCTATTATCTGCTGACGGCTTATATCCCGATGTGCCAATGCATTTACCAACAACTCTCGAATCACAATCTCTGAATAGTCCTCCACATATTCACGGAATAGGCCGAAAATATATTCTCGTTGCCGGATTTCTGCTTTCAACTGAGCGAAACAATCCCTTGCAACCTCTATGATGTTCCCCCTATATTCGTAAGGTTTATAGGTTCCGTCGGCATAGTAATGGATGTACTTCACTTCATAGTAAGGCAGTTCCCGGAGTGCTTTGTTATTACCCACAAAGAAAAGGCCCGTAGTGGTAGGTTTTATTCTTCCATCCTCTTCTTTAACCATTCCAAGTGAATCGAGCAAGTCGGCATCAGTCTTGTCCAAATATGGACTCTCACTGTTCTTTGTCTCAATCATACCTCGTAACGTCTGCAAACGGCCATTGTCCAGCCATTCTCCCGAAATATTCCAAGTCTTTTGGTCATAAACAATAAGACCTTTCTCCGCCTGAATAGTGGCTATTTCGTGAGGTTCGATAGCCCGATTCCCATCATTACATCTTATGAGGTATTCTCCCTTGGAAGTTCTGTGCATCTGTGGTGAAAACGGTATCTCCAACACCAGTAGGTCAGTCCCATTGACACGTATCCGATGTGGGATGAGCGTGATGGTGGGGGTGGTTCTGTCTTGCACCTGCTTTATCAACTCGAATATCTTCTTGTCATCATACACGAAAGACTCATTCACCTCCTTCGTCTCATCAACAATACCCACAAAAAGGAACCCTCCTTTCAGGTTGGCAAAAGCCACCACATCACGAGCCATCTCGTCGTATTTCGGTGCATAGTTTCTCAACGATTTGCCGAATATCTTCTTGTCTTCCAACTGTTCTTTAAAATCCACAATGTCACACTCTCCTCTCTCCAGAAGACTATAGAGCCATTGGACACTTATCTTGGTATATTTCTTCATATTTATAATATCTACTATTATCCATTTTTATTGCCCTGCATACAGTTTATTTACAACCTCCATAGTTATCAGTTCCCCGTGTCTCATTTTACCATAGATGAAAGACCTCCCTTCTCCAAGAGAGTGGAAATCTCCTAGTTTGAAAGACATTTTCCCGTCCTCAATAGTCAGACCTTTTATTTCATAATACCCATCTATCTCCCCTTTTACCATTGGCAGTAAAAAACGTGATTCAAGAATGTTGACTTTTGGCAACTTCTCCATAACGTACTTTCTTGCTTCATGGTTTCTAAAAATATCAAAGTCGGCATCTTTTTTACGTACAGAAACAGTAAATACATTCATGCTCTCTAATGACTTTGGTTTCGTGTCGGTGTAATATAAACCACGTTGGGGAACACTGTCTTGCAGTTGCTCTATGATACTTTCGTCCAACAATACTCGTCGTAGATGGTATTCAAGCAGGACACCACTATCGTCATTCGGCAGTAATGGATATGCACCAATATTGACTTCTTCAATCGATTTGAGATAATACGGAATTTCACCACTCCCATTCCGAATGTCTTCCAGCATTTTGTGCTCGTCCATTCTGCCGGGGAATAGGATGTACCCACCGATAATCTCTTTCGAAAATCTCTGTTCGCCTTTCTTACCATAATAGATGGCATCTCTATAATGGTGCATTGCATCCAATGTTTCGGCAACTGGTTCATCGACCACTGTACTTACTTGCTCGTCACCATCACCTCTTACTCTGTACTTGGCATCGTATAGGTATGTCAATGTAATATCTCGTTCGTGTTTGTGGATGTGCATCACAATGTCCGGTTTCTGTTCGGTCGTTGCCGACCTCATATCGTCTTCACGGGACTTTCTGTTGAACGAGTATTGGTATCCAATTTCCACCAAGTCCTCGTTCTGTGGATTTACGTATGTGATGTTTCCCGAGAGAGAACCACCGTCAAATAGGTCAAAGGCATTGTGTGTGTCTTCGTGAATGTATTTCTGGATGTGCTCCTTGTTCTGTGGGTCAATCCCGAGAACCATACAGACAAGTCTCTTTACTTTCAAGAAACACCAAAGTTCATAGAGTTTCCAAATAGGTTGGACACCGACTGATGTGTCTCCTTGAATCAGGTCGAGACCATTCTGCAACATAATCCAGTACCGATATACCTGTGAGTATCCACTTCTCTGTTGCAGAACCATACTTTGCTGTCGGAATCCGTCAAACAAACCGATACCCCTGAAAAACGAGTTATGTTTCAGAACTTCGAGTTCTGATTGTTTGTCCTTCAATAGTTGAATTTCATTCTCGGATGTTCCTTCGGAAAGTCGTTTTACCAATAGGGACAACCTTTCCGTTATTCTTTCCAACGTGTATTTTACAAACCTGTTTTCCCTTGTGTCAAGAGTTGATTCTACCCGTTGGGTTCGATAATAGGTGTGCAGAGCTTTCTGTTTGTCATTCAGTCGGTCATTCACAAACCTCTCTGCAATCATTGGATTCCATTCCTTGATACGTTCAGCACGGCGATATTCTTCCAACTCTTGCACTTTGTTATGGGGTTGGTGCAGGATGAACCGCACTGCTTGAATGTAGTTGTCTACAATCTGTTTGAATACCGACAACCATATCAGTTCATTGTTGGCCTCTCGCCCCATTTCAAATTGCTGGAACGTCAGTGTCAGATATCGGAAAACCAAGTCTCCATACTCCTGCCGTATCTGCTGTATGATGATGTCCAAGTCGTGTTTTGTGTCCAATTTCGGTGACAGGACATCAAACTCCACTTTGTGTCGGATATGCTTGCCTGCAACATTCTTGTATGCAAATTCCAATGCAAAGTGTCCTGGTTGATTAAGGAAATCAATATTGCTGTTTATAAGGTATTCCCCAGATGCCAGATGGACACAGTTGAACATCTGCTCCACCTCTTTGTTCGGGTGGATGATACGAGGTTCCTCCTGTGCATCAAAGAATGTCAAAGATAGGGTATATTTGTGGTCCTCGAAGAACACCGGACGTGCAGATGACCATTCTGTTTTCTCGACCTCCTCCAATCGGTGTGTGTCTGCATTCCATACCTTCAACACACCCTCCTCGTGCATACCATAACTGCAATAGTGTTCAGGTGGGAGTTGTCGTGCTCTCACCTTGAACTTTCGCCACGATGTTTCAATGTCGGTACTGCTTACCTGAAACGTGTAGGCATCCTTGTATTTGTATTGCAGCAGTTCCATTGTCTCCGATTAGAAGAAGTTTGTGTAATATCCACTCAACTTGCCATCCATCTCGTCAAGTTTCTTGATTACCTTGTCGTAGATTTCGGGAACAGTTTCGTCTGATGGTTTGAAATGGGTCTCCACAAAGGATTTCATATCTTTCAAGACATTGCTGGCCTTTCCATCCTTACCTTTGGTTTCAAGTTGCTTTTGTTCTCCCTGAATACGGGGCAGCACTTTCTCCATCAGTATGGCAAGTGTCGCTTCTCCAATCAACGGCTCAATGTCATCAGGGAAGCCAGCGTTTTCAATCAGGACACTCAAATAAAGAACCAATTCGTTTTGCACACGATAACTTACTCGGAATGGCGTGCCATTTAAGATACCGTTGATGCTATCCTCACTTGCCGTTCCATCAGAATTGCCAAGCAATTCGGGTATTCTCGTGGTTATTATGTCTGCATACTTTGCAAAACGTTTATCCTCCAACACCTCGTAAGCTCTCACAAACTCGGACTTGAAAGCTGATAGAGGAAGCGGATCTGAACTATATTCAAGGCTCTTTCGATTATCTGCCGAGAACATCTCTTCCATCTTTCCACCATTCATCTCAATTGTGAAAGCTCGGTCGATGACCTTTCGGGAGAACTGATGTGTAGTGTCGTCCATATTGACGGTTCCAATGACGAAAAGGTTGTCTGGTAAATGCAGTCCGTTCTTTATTAAATATGCAATAATCTCGGCATCATCAGGAGAATACAATTTTTTATCATCGTAATGATCACCGTCTGATGTGCAATCCTCTAGTATCTTCAATTCTTTTTCCTTTATGGAACAATTGCTGAACTTGTCCTTTGTCAGCAAAGGTTCTGTAAGTATCCTTACTATACCATCAATAACCACACGTTTTCTTGTTTCCAATACACTTAAATACTCTGCAAAGTATTGTTCCACTGGTGCAAGGTTCATCTCATCTAAACAGAGGAAGAACGGAGTGTCATAATGCATTAGAGCTTTGTATGTGAATCTGATGAAGTCAGTAAGTTCGTAACGTCCGGATAAGGCACTATAATAACCGAGCAGTTCCGTAGAATCGTGCCAATTGGGTTTAACCTCTATTAGGCAATAATTGCCTGGAGTTGTGCTGTCTTTTTCTCTAAATACTTCAGGACACGACATAAATGCAAGTTCCTGCACCTTCCGACTCTTACCAGTTCCCGATATACCAGCAAGAAGAAGGAATGGTTTAGTCCTTAAAGCAGTAAGATAATCAACGTATTCATCAACTGGAATCGAGGAGTCTTTAGGAATCCATATCTTCTCGAATGCAGATTTAGGTTTGTCTGTGATATACATTAGTGCTTCAATTGCACCTTCTTCAATAGATTTCATGACTTTTTTATATTCTTTCGCAAAACTTGGGTTATCTATACATATTTGTTTTAGTACTTCTAATATTTGGGGTTTTTGACATTCCGAACACTCATCGTCAATGTACAAACCTTTAAAGGGGGTATTTATTACATCTGATGATTCAACAGAATATGCTTCTTGAAGAAAATCTTGAAAATACTTATCAGCTATACCATAAAAACCTCTTGGTTCAGCATCTTTCGTTGAACCCAACAAGAATAATGCCATTTTCTGATGATAAATATTTGTTAAGGAAACCTTATCATCAATAGCTTTCATTAGACTATTAATATCGTTAATTGTACATCTTGCAATATCGCTGTTGTTTTCTATTATTCGTAATGATATATTTGCACAATCACCCTTAACATAGTCTAGTATTCCTTTACTGTCTCTTGCCATTTTTAGTTCACAACAAAATCCGGACACCAAGTACCGTATCCATTGTGTACGGTCATAGCCTTCTTGTAATGGAAATGTTTCTAGAAGCCTGTGTACAACCGTATTCACAGATATAGAAATCCCTTCAATTTCAATTGGCTGTGCTAATGAAAAAATGGCATTTAGGGCAGCTATTGATTTAAAAATTGACTCTGTTCTGTACTCATTATATCCTTGATACAATAGTGCTGAAATAAAGCCAAGTCTACTTTGAAGGTTCTCCCCTTTTTTTGCCGAGTTAAGGGCTTCCATCCCTTTCGTTAATTCGTGGGTTAACAGCCCAATACGGAATAGTTCTTTGGCACGGGAACGCCCATCTGAACTGGTTATTCCTAAAGCTTCGCTCAAATTGGAAGCATCATCATCAAATGATCCAACTAAAAGGTCTTTGTTCCATTTACTCCATTCTGATAGGAGTGTGTCATAGTAGTTATAAATACAATTAATATTATACTTCACTTTCTTAACATTATTACGTGTTCATATCCAATTTTACTTTTTTCACAATTACGTGGAATAGATGTCCGATGGTCTTTAATTGCATACTTGTAGTATCCAAAACAATTAAAACCTACATGAATGCCAATTTCAAGAAGAAGTTCATGTGTTGGAATGTCAACATTCTTTATTGTATTATCACCTATTATAACGTGGTACTCGCCACCAACTTTTAATGCATTGTATACACATTCAAAGTTTTTGTACATATCATTGAAATATGCCCTGCACGTCATAGCTCGTGCTTGGTCTACGGGGTATATGGCTTTATAGAATGGTTCAAACAAATCAGTTACAAAATCTTCGATTTTTTGATTTTTACGTCTCTCGTGTCCCACTTGTTTTTTTCTTAACTCATTTGCAATAGTATTATCAATGGTATCACAAAATGCACTTTCAATCTTGATACATCTAGTATAATCCAAGGCGTTAATATAAGGCGGTGACGTGATAGCAACATCTATTTGAGGATTGTCTAATGAAAAGTCTGTTGCATCATCACCAATCCAAATTATACTCCTTTGAGGCTTTTTTTCTTCGGACATTTCTTCGAGTGCTGTTATATGAGCATCAAAACTATAAGAAAATGACGATTCAACATCCTTCGTGATTTTTGGAAACTTTGTCGAAATATAGGGCTTGAGGGACTGCCGTTCCATTAGCGAAACAGGTTTTATACAGTCTGCAAATACTATGAGAAAAAAATGTTTATACTTCTCAGGAGATATAGATAGTATGGCATTTTTTAACTTTAAGAGTTTTTCAATATCGCCCACTTTAAACCAGCGGTCAATACCCGTAAGACTGGGTTTGGGTAGTGAATCATAAGTATTCCAGTGTTTTAATATAGAAGTGGCAAAATGTTTTATTTCCGATATTTCGGATTCTTCATAAACATACGAACTTACTTCTGCTACCATCCTTGCAAAGGGGTCCATTTCTATGCCAAATGGAATATTTCCACTAAGCACGGTTTCTACAGCTGTAGTGCCAGACCCCATAAAAGGGTCCAAAATGCTCAAACCTTGGTTGTATTTTGAAGAAAGAATTGCTCGTGGAACCAAAAAAATACTTCTTGCAGGATATCTATTGTATATTCTGTTTCCATATTCCTTTACATTTCTTGATGAAGGGAAATATATTTCTTCTCCCCAATCAAGATTATACGGATTGAACAAATCGTAATCTATTTTTTTTCGTTCTTTGGCCATAATAGAACAATCAAACTTTCACGTACATATGTTTTCTCTTCTTCTGATAATAAAACCATCTGTTGGGAAGAAGCAATAACTTTTCTATATATTTTTATTTCTTTACACCTAAAACCCAAATCTTCAGCTTGTCTAGCAATTATTAAATCTGTAGCAATAGGAATACCTCCATACACGGAGTTTCCGACAACAATACCAACCGTTGCTCCTGGAGTTATGTTTCGAGATAAATTATAAAGAAATCGACCCATATCGGAAAAGTATCCTATCAACATGGGTATTATATTATTACTCCACAGTTTCTTTGTTTGAAGTAAAGGAACAATAATATCATTTACAATAGTTGACCCAAAATTAGAGTTTCGAGGTTCCCATTTGTAATGAACGTGACTAATCATAGAATTTTCACGGAAATGTTTCTGATCATCTCTATTCCTGAAAAAACCTCCTATCCACAATTCTGAAAGATACACCTTGCTATAATCGAAACAATTGGCATATGGAGGAGAGGTTAGTACGATATCGGCTTTTTGGGGCAATACATAATTATCAAGATTACTCTTATTAAATATGATGGTTTCCCCTTTTATTTGAGTATTTGCTATATCATCAAGATATTGTTTTACTTTCTCTAACAATTTATTTTTGAGAATATCAAAGGTACAAACTGGTGGCACTCTTCTTTTTCTCTTCACCCCATTACCATTCTTATGGTGTGTTGAAATATCTTCTATTAACGAAAGTATTGCCAAAACAAACAGGTTTTTAGTTCTTAAATCACTAATCTGTTCGATATAGCTTTTTATTTTTAGCAAAGAGTTCCACGTAATAGTATCAAAATATCTTGTTATTGTTTCATTCTGGATATCAATAGATATAGGGTAATCGGTAATACTATCTAATGTCTTTATTACATTCTGGACTTTTAAAATATTATCATTACTGTAATGGATGGTTTTTACTTCTGATGCAAATATTCCAAGAGGATTGACATCCATAAGATATGCATCATAACCCATCAAATTGGCTTCAAGGCCAGTCGTCCCCACTCCACCAAAAGGGTCAAAGATTATCGGTTTTTCATTACAACTATTATGACGAATAAAGTCTCTCACGAAAGAGGGGGAAAAGCCTTCTTTGTACCCGTACCATCTGTGACGTGGCGTTTCTAATGACTCCATAAAGTTGACAGGAGTAGTGTATGTCCCAACAGTATTACCACTTGGAGAATAAGTATTTTCCATCTCACAATATTGAGACATCAAATAATCTCTTAAAAAAGAAGAAGAGTCTTGGCTCATCTTAATGTCAGAATTATTGAGGTTTGGCCTCTCTGTTGATGAACTACTTGTTTTCATTTCTCCAACTCCTCGAATCTAACCAGTTCTGATAATTCGACATTAAGCAATTTAGAAATCTTCATCAACATTTCCAATGGGGGCTGAGAGGTGTTTGTACACCATTTTGATACCGTCGTCGGGGCACATCCCAATTCTCTGGAAAGCCATAGGTTTGATTTCTTCTTTTCAGCCAGAATAACCTTCAAACGATTTAGGTCTTTACTCTCCGTCATACTATTACTTGATATTATTTCAAAAATACATATACATATTATAACGTAAAGTTGATGGCATTATTGTGGTCAATAGTACATATAATGAATTTATAGATTCAACCTCGAAGTGCAACACTGTTGTGCAAAGATAGTAAGAATTTTTGTTTCGGGGAAGAATAATCCAAATTTTTTCTAGGTCGAAGGTTTAGTTCAGTCTGGACAAAGAGGAAGTAGTCGTCTGAAAGTGAAGAGAAGTCGGTATCTTTGGGGATGTATTGCCGGATAAGCTTGTTGGTGTTCTCGATTAGCCCCTTTTCCCACGAGGAGTAAGGGTGAGTGAAATAGACCTTGGTGTGC
>Ga0310697_10006200_pt1 | contig 11402 bp, 12 predicted proteins | sample 172DNAGHGlowgp2_FD_203883 | JGI IMG/M metagenome (GOLD analysis project Ga0310697, IMG submission 203883) | Sheep rumen microbial communities from Palmerston North, Manawatu-Wanganui, New Zealand - 1728 DNA GHGlow gp2 (v2) (version 2) | ecosystem: Host-associated > Mammals > Digestive system >... | reverse complement strand
AAGGATAGAGACCATGCGTGTGAACGGAGGGCTAGAGATCACCAGGCTGGTGACCAACGATACCAACATAGTGGTCCCTGCGGAGGTCAACGGCATACCGGTCGTGTCACTGGGCAACATGTTCCTGAGGGATTCCCACGGCAGCGGAAACCGCAACCTGATGATCCCCGCATCCGTGGTGACCGCATCCCCCGAGGCCCTGGTGTCCATGTCCGGGCTCAGGTCGATAACGTACCTAGGGGATTTCGAGACGTTCAACTCCTTCAACTGGGAGGTCTGCACGGACTGCCAGGTCAACTGCGCCGACGGGTTCTCGTTCTCGTTCCTCGCAGGGTACAAGATGAGCTTCCCCACCTTCGACGACGAGCTCCTAGGTTCCCATCAGAGGATATCCGAGGGGACAGTCATGGCAAGGCTCACCAACCCTGTTCATCTCACGGATGAGAACCGCGAGAAGTACACCAGGTACATGAAGGCCCGTATCGTCCCCATGGCGGAGCATGCGATCTTCGAGAACGACATGAACTCGCTGAAATCCATCATAGAGACCGCCCTGCTGGACGAGAATGACATGAAGGCCCTGCTCGAGAAGTCGGTGAGGTCGGGAAGGATCAGTTCGACATCTGTCATAATGACGACTTTGAACGTGCTGCATTCCAGGACGTGATGGCCTTCGGCTCGGTCCTGATGTAATCACATTTATAGTACCGACAATATGCGAAGTCCCATGGCAGAGGGCGCTACCGCTTGGCAGGATATCATCGCGGATGACCTGGTCGAAGTCTCCAGGATCATGCGCGAGGCTACCCGCGACAGCAATCCGGAGCTGCAGGAGGTGTTGGATTATGCCCTGGACTCCCCCGGGAAGCTCGTGCGTCCCTCTATGATCCTTCTCGTATGCAAGGCGTGCGGGGCCGTCGATGATAGGGACGTCCTCAACTATGCCGCATCCGCCGAACTCGTCCACATGGCCACGCTCATACACGACGACATCAACGACGAGAGCGAGTACCGCCGCGGGAAGATGGCCACGTACAGGAAGTACGGCGTGAAGAAGGCGCTCACCACCGGCGACACCATGCTCGTCAAGGCCATGGCGCTCTTCGATTCCAACCCTGAACTTCTCAGGAGCATCATCGCCATGGGTTCGTCGCTCGCCGACAGCGAGTTCCTCCAGTACAACCACAAGTACAATCTCGACATAAGCGAGGAGGAGTACTATCAGGTCATATCCGGGAAGACGGCCGCGTTCCTTTCCGAATGCGCCAGGACAGGGGCCATAGCCAGCAAAGCATCCGATGATGTGAAGAAGGAGATGGCACGTTTCGGACAGCTTTACGGGATGGCGTTCCAGATAGCCGACGATCTGATCGATCTCATCGGTACGGAGAAGATCTCCGGTAAGACGCCCATGAGGGATCTCAGCGAAGGGGTCATAACCCTGCCGACGATCCTGGCGATCCGCGATGTCAAGATAGGGAACAAGATCCGCACGAAGATCAAAAAAGGATCGTCCCTTGATGAGATCCGCGAGCTCATCCTCCAGACGGAGGCCGTGGACGACTGCAAGCTGATCATCCAGGATTATGTGGACGAGGCCATGGATTCCCTGAAGGTCCTCCCTGACAGCAAGTACAGGGATTCCCTCATGGAGATGACGAGGCTCAACCTCACCAGGCTCAATTGAGTTTTTTCACAATGTTCAGTAGTGGTCGTACAGGATGTTGCCGGGTTCCAGCAGCACGCCGTCCCCTTTCTGGACACGGCCGACGACCTCGGCGTTGCCGTACTTCTTGGCGATCTGCTCCGCATCGTCCGCAGGTGCGATGATGGTGAATCCCATGCTCATGTTGAGGGTCTGGTAGATCTCCTTGTCCTCGACCTCTCCGAGCTCCTGGAGCTTGGTGAAGATGGGTGCGGGCTTGACGGGGTCGCTGATGACGTACTGGAGCCCCTTCTTCATACGGAGGATGTTCCTGAGGCCTCCTCCGGTGATGTCCACGAGACCGTGGACGTTGAACTGCGATGTGATCTCGAGGACCTGCTTGACGTAGATCTCGGTGGGCGTCAGGAGCTCCTCCCCGATGGTCTTGGAGAGTCCCGATACGGAATCGTTCCATCCGATGTTGTTGGCCTCGACGATCTTTCTGGCGAGGGTGAGTCCGTTTGAGTGGATACCGGATGACCTGAGCGCGATGATGAGGTCTCCCTCCTGGCAGGTCTCGCCTGTGATGATCCTGTCCTTCGCGACGTACCCGAGGCAGGTTCCCGAAAGGTCCACGCCGTTGACGATCTCCGGAAGGACGGCGATCTCTCCGCCGACGATTTCCATGTTGGACAGCTCCGCTCCCTTCTGGAGCCCTTTTCCGATCTCGCGGGTGATCTCCTCGTTGGGCTTGTCTATGGCGATGTAGTCTACGAATGAGGTGGGCTCGGCGTTGACGCAGATGGTGTCGTTGACGTTCATGGCGATGCAGTCGATACCGACCGTGTCCCACTTGTTCAGGGCCTCCGCGATCATGAGCTTGGTCCCAACTCCGTCGGTGGCCAGTGTGATGTACTTGTCGCCGAAGTCGATCAGGCTCGCGAAGAGGCCCGGAAGGCGGACGTTCTGCCCGATGCCGCTCCTCTTGTACTCCAATTTGTCCACGAGTGCCTTGATAGCACTGGATTTCTGGTCTATGCTTACGCCTGATTTCTCGTAGGTCCACCCGCTCATGTTGATCCTCTATCCTCAGTATGATGCCCCAGTAATTTAGGGATTCGGTCGTCAGCGGTCAAAAGAGGGTGCAGGTGTCCGTCTGGGTCTGGAAAAGTCATCCCATCAGTTTCCCGATCCAGTCCTTCTCCTTATCCGATATCATGCCGTCGACGGCGCTGATGAGGATCGTCAGTTGGATGATGTCGTCCCTGACATCGTTCGAAGTCTGTTCTGCGATGTCATCCAGGAATCCGACCACGGACCCGCTGTCCTCCAGTATCTTCACGCCCTCTTCGGCCTCGGCCTGCATGCCCTCGAACGTCACTTCCTCGCCGAAAAGCGCCTCTATCGCAGGGCTGACGTATTGGTACTCCTTCCTGTTCATGGCGCCGTCGGCGGAGATGGCGGTCATCATGAAGAATACGCAGATCTCCTCCCGGACACTTCCTCCGTGCTGAAATCTTCGAGCTCATCGGCTATCTTCGCCGACAAGGTCGCTATCCTTTCGGAGAGCTCATCGGGGTCCATGCCCTCGATCTCTCTGCACCTGTCGTCCAGACCGTTCATGCAGTATCCCTTTCATCAGGGCCGTGACGTCATTGCTGTATGGACGCTCCCAGCGCCTTCGCCTCTTCGGTCCTTCCGGAGCCGAGGATCTCGCCGATGCTGTTCCAGCCCACGCTGTCCGTGAAGTCGCTGTACCATTTGACCGCGGCATCGTAGGTGGGGTCCTCGCTCGTCATCAGCAGGGCGCAATCCCTCTGGCAGCTCTCGAAACCGTATTTCTGGAAGACCGCGAACAGACGGTCCACGGTGGTCTTCAGAGGTCCGGCGACCCCCAGGAAGTAGACAGGGGATGCCAGGACGACCACGTCGCATGTCTTGAATGCGTCGTATATCGGAGACATCTCGTCCCTCTGTGTGCAGGGGTCCGCGTTGCGGGCGCATCCCATGCATGCGAGGCATCCGCGGATCGTCATCGTCTGGAGGTAGAACTCCTTCACTTCGTTGCCGTTAGAGCTGGCCCCTTCGATGAAGGCCTTGACCAGAGCGGACGTGTTGCCGTTCTTCCTGGGCGATGCGTTCAGTATGATTATGTTGGACATTCCTTTCCCTCCATCACCAGCGGCCACGGACCAGTCTCCTGATGAGCCCCAGTGCGAATACGCCTACGATGAACGCCACAGCGAGGCCTATCCCGATCCATTCGCCTGTGGAGTACTCATGGCCGTTGAATGTGAATGAGCATTGGATGCTGGTCTCGGATGCGCTCATCGAATACAGTTCGACCTCATATGAGTTGTTGTGCAGATTTATCAGGGCACCGGATTTGTCGGTCACCGTGGCGGTCCTGCAGTCCTCGGACAGCGATACCTGTGCATTCTTCGTGATGATGACCCAGGAATGGTGGCCGTCCCTGTCCTCGTCGCAGCCCACCGACGCCGCCCAATCGGCCGAAGGGATCGGGTTGTCGAACACTATGGTTATGATGCCTTCCGAGCTGTTGTATTCGACCTGATAGTCCTTCGGATGCTCGTTGGTGTAGTTCAGAGCACCGATGATTATCACGATGAATATGATGACCGTGATGATCACTATCACGAGGGATATTAGTTTCTTCATCTTCGTTGCCTCTGGCTGCCCATTGGACGCTGTACCACTGATGATGATGTGGTCGGATATTAGTATGTCGCCCTTTCCCTGATATCCGTCAGCACCTCGGTCTGACTAATCCCTTTATAACAGAAGACCGTAACCGCTAATATGGCCGATCTACACGACCGCTGGGTCGCTGAGAGGAGGAACGAGCATTACTACAAGCTCGCGAAGAAGCTCAACTATCGTTCCAGGGCATCCTTCAAGCTCATCCAGATCGACGAGCGCTTCGGCATCTTCAAGGAAGGCGACTCGGTCGTGGACCTGGGTGCCTGTCCCGGCGGATGGTGTCAGGTGGCCAAGGAGAGGACATGGCCCAACGGCCATGTCATCGGCGTCGACCTCAGATACATCAAGCCCATGGACGGGGTGGAATTCATCATCGGGGACATCACGGAGGACTCCACGATGAGGGAGCTGCTCGAGAGGTTCAACGGCAAGGCGGACGTCATCCTGTCGGACATGGCTCCGAACATCGCCGGCCATTACTCGACGGACCATGCCAGGTCCATAAACCTATGCATGTTCGCCGTGGATGTGTGCGACCGCATCCTCAAGAAGGAGGGCAAGCTGGTCATGAAGGTCTTCATGGGGGACATGTTCGATTCGCTGAAATCCGAGCTGGAGAAGCGCTTCCAGTCGGTGAAGGTCCATTCCCCGGATGCGTCCAGGCCCACATCCTCGGAGGTCTACGTCATCTGCCAGGGATTCTACGGCAGGACCGTGCCGCTCAAGGATGTGACCGAGAAGGAGAAGAAACCCGAGTTCACCGTGAAGGGCGGGTTCATATGAGGCCTTCCAAGATAGTCTGCATCGGATGGAACTACAGATCCCATGTATCCGAACTGAAATCCAAGCTCCCGGAGGTCCCTACGATATTCTTCAAGCCTCCGAGCTGCCTGATCGGGGACGGCGACGAGATAATCATCCCGAAGGGTGTCACCAACGTCCAGCACGAAGTGGAACTCGCTCTGATCTACGGCAGGGAATGCAAGCATGCGACCGAGGAGGATGCCATGGGATTCATCTCCCACGTGGCCGTCTTTAACGACGTCTCCGCAAGGGACATGCAGTGGAAGGCCCGCGACGAGGGCAACACATGGGACCTCGCCAAAGGGATGGACACATTCGGCCCGATGTCCGAGCCCGTCCCTGTGGAGAAGGCCGGAGACCTGCAGAATCTGGAATTGGAGCTCACCGTCAACGGGGAGGTCAGGCAGAAGGGCAATACAGCTAACATGATCTTCACCCTACCCTGGCTGGTCTCGTACGTCTCAAGGTACATCACCATGGAGGAGGGCGACATTTTGATCACCGGCACCCCCGAGGGCGTGTCAGAGATCAGGCCCGGGGATGTCGTCGTCGCCAGGATACAGAACGTGGGGACGCTGACCAACACCGTGGCCTCCGAGTGAGATCCGCCGGATCGGGGTAGGGAAGGCTCAGATACCCGGCCGTTCCGAAAGGTAATGTTACCGTAGCGGTTTACTTTATAGTACAGAGAGCGAAAATCATACGTCCCATGTCAAACATGCAAGCGGACGGCATCGGAACCGGTAGGAACAACAGCAGGATACTGGATCCGATTTTCAAGGAGGTTGTGAGGAATCCGGACGTCCTTTCCAATCTCCTCAAGGATTGGATAGAGGAACTCAAGGACATGGAACCGGAGCAGATCCGGCAGTGCCTGGACATAGGGGACAACGGCCGTGTGCAGTCACTGGACACGCATCTCTTCGTCGGGAAGTCCTCCTTCGTGCTCGACAACTATTTCCGTATCAGGGCACCCGGTCAGGAGGAGATCTCATGTTTCATAGACATGGAAGGTCAGATCTCCAACAGCCCCGGATACGACATTCATGATCGCATGACCTGCTACATGGCCCGTATGATAGATGAGCAGATGTCAGGTTACGAACGTCTGGAATACAGCCGTCTCAGGAAATGTTATGTCATCTTCATCATGCTTAGGCCCCGTACCAATGATACGAACCGCATCAAGAGATATGCCATCATGAGGAGGTCACCCGATGATCCGAAGATCGGTTCCGACGACGGGGCGTTCGATAAGGTGGAGATCCTGGAGGTCACGGTCCCCGGATACGGGGATGTTGTGCAGGAGGGCGCCATGGAGATACTCAAACTGCTGTTCAGCAGGCTGAAGGAATCAGAGGCCATCAGCGACAGGCTGACGAAAGTGTATAATATCCATATCGACAAACCACTGTCGGATAGAATGTCTGACCTGGACGAGCAGTATTTCGAATATCTCCAATACATGACTAAAATGGAGGTTAAAGCAGAGGACGTTTACGCTCTAATGATTGAAGAAGGGCGGACATTGGAAGAAGCATTATCCATTATCAAGGTCGATGAAAGGTCCATGCCGGACTTCCTAGAGGCGTTCGAGGCTGTCAAAAAGGAAATGGAATCCGAGTCCGAAAAAGATAACCACAAGGTTTGAACAGAATCTGGATCACGGGGTCACAATACTGTTCATCGAGACCCAGGATTTCAAACAGTGACAGGCTGACGAAAGTGTATAATATCCATATCGACAAACCACTGTCGGATAGAATGTCTGACCTGGACGAACAGTATTTCGAATATCTTGAATACATGGGCAAAATGAAGGGTATGGCGGAGACAGCTTTCCGCTTGATCAATGAGAAAGGGTGGACATTCGAAGAGGTACTATCTTTTAACAGGATCGATGAAAGGTCCATGCCAGACTTCCTGGAAGCGTTCGAGGCTGTCAAAAAGGAAATGGAATCCGATTCAGAAGCGGATGGCCATACGGTCCGATCCGCAACCTAATCGCCAATTTGTGTTACCGTCTGATCGTATCTTGAACGCAGTCGTGCTTCAGTCCCAGAACCTCTTGTTCTTCGCGAAGAGTATCTCTGCGTTCATGATGTCCCTGAGGAACTCGTCCTCTTCGGAGTGGAGCGTGCGGAGTATCCTTGCCGCAGTGTCCGGTCCGATACCCCTTCCGGCAAGGACCAGCACCGCACGCCGACCCTGCTCGTAGACCAGGTTGGCATTCTTGCTCATCTTCTGAAGATCCATTCTCTCCTGCTTGGAGAGGGCAGGCTCCTTGATCAGCTTGACCGTATCCCTCTCGTAGTTCTTCAGGACCGCTATCATCACGCCTCCGCACTGGGGGCATCTGAATTTCTTGGGGGCGTCCCCCACTCTGAACCTGGATTGGGATCCGCAATGCATGCATGATGCGAAGAGTATCTCGTCCTCCAGCCTCTTCTTCAGGGCCATGAGGATGGAGTGGTCCGCACGGACCGGCTGCATGAGCTCCTTGGACCTGGTGATCCCTTCCAGCCCGATGGCCGAGAGCCTCCCCGTCACCAGCTCGATCTCCCCGTTGGAGATCATCGAGACTACCTTCTCGGTGTTCGGTATGTCCAGGTCCTCCCAGAGGACCTTGTTTATCGCCTCTGCATATGCAGGGGTGTCCTTGTGGAGCTCGAACAGCCTCCCGAAGTTCATGAAGCGATGGTCCGCCTCCTTCTCCACTATGCCGAACTTCTTCGCCACGTAGACGAACCTCCATCTGAGGAAGGAGGAGTTCAGGATCGTCATCCTGCACAGCGCCTCCACGCTGCCCGGTTTCACCGATCTCATGGTGCCGACTATCACATCCTTCTCAACGTTGCGCGGGAGCTCCATTATGATGCGGTATGGGTCCACGGTGACGCCGATGGATTCGCCCAGGCGCGCGGTGAGGAGTGCGGAGTAGATCTTGCCGAGGGTCTCGTTGACCTTGGTCCCGAAGCAGCAGTTGACTATGGCCATGCGGTCGGCGACCTCAACGGTCACGACCTTGTCGGTGGGCATGACCGACTTCTCGTCCTGGGATGCGAAGTACTCCTTCAGCACCCTGACGCACCCCTCGTCGCCGGGATAATCCGGGAAGTTCCTGAGCCTCCTCATACGGCCGACCTCCATCGCGATCTCGAATGGTACGGGTATGTCCGATCCTACCCAGTTGGGGACGGAGCCGACCTCCTTGGCCTCCTCGACCAGGATCTCGTCTTCTCTCATCTCCACTATGCGCCACGTTCTGCCCTTGGCGATGAACATTGCATATTCCTCTGCGAAGGATGCCACGAAGCTCTCGTCCAGCGTGCCTATGATGGCCCTGGTTCCTATATCGCGGACCATGTATGTGCGCTCGTCCGGGATCATCGAGATGTTCTCGTAGAAATAGTTCATACCCTTCTTGGAGCGCTTGAACTTCTCGCCGTCGTCAAACACCATCTTGATGCTCTTCAGCTGCTCCAGGACATCCAGCATCTGACCCATCGTCAGGTTCCTGAACGGATAGGCGTTGTGTATCATCTTGAACGCCAGTTCCTTGTCCATGGCCCCGGTCATGGTCATGGCTATCAGCTGGTTGGCGACAACCGTTAGCGGGGATTCGCGTCCCTCGAAGTACTCCAGCTCCTTGGAGTCGGACCTGCGGGCGACGACCATGGCCTCGGCCACCTCGTCCGGGGCGGTGGCGATTATCTTGGCCCTTATGGTCTCCCCTATCCTGTGCCCGGCCCTGCCCGCACGCTGTATCATGCGGGACACCTGCCTTGGGGAGTTGTACTGGATGACCATCTCGGTCGTACCGACGTCGATTCCCAGCTCCAGGGACGATGTGCATATCAGGCACTTCACCTCGCCCCTCTTGAAACGGTCCTCCATCTCCATCCTGTTCTCTTTGGAGAGCGATCCGTGGTGCACCTCGATGGAGATGTCGTCGTCCCAGATGTGGTAGCGGGCGGCCAGCCATTCGGCCGTCTCCCTGGTGTTGACGAAGAAGAGCGTGGAGTTCCCGTTCTCGACTATCTCCCTCGCCCTCTTCATGACGGCGAGGATGTCCGGGTCGCTCTGCAGCTTGTCCAATAGTTTTGAATCCTCCGTGTCCGGAGCGGGGCTCTCGACCATGATGTCGAAGTCCCTGTGCGTGTCGTGCTTCCTGATGACGACCTGCCTGTTGTTCCCGGCCAGGAACCTGGCGACGTTCTCGATGTTGCCCACGGTCGCGGACAGCCCTATCCTCTGGTAGTTGCCGGCCAGCAGGACCAGCCTCTCAAGTGCGACGCTCATCTGGGCGCCCCTCTCGGTGTTGGCGAGCTCGTGGATCTCGTCCACGATGACCCATTCCACATGCTTCATGTGCTGTACCAGCCTCTTGCCGGTGAACATGACCTGAAGGGTCTCGGGTGTGGTGATCAGTATCTCCGGGGGATGCTCGGACTGCCTGTTCCTCTCGCCCTGCGGGGTGTCGCCGTGCCTCACGCCGACGGTGATCCCGAGCTCCTTCCCGTATTCCTGCATCCTCTTCAGCATGTCCCTGTTCAGGGCCCTGAGGGGGGTGATGTAGATGCACCTGATGCCCGGCCTGCCCTTGGTGCGCATTATCATCTCTAGAATTGGAAGGATCGCGGCCTCCGTCTTGCCTATGCCGGTGGGCGCCACGAGCAGGAGGTTCTCACCTCTGATGATGCGGGGGATGGAATCGGCCTGCGGGGGAGTGGGTTCGGTTATGCCCTTGGACGACAGGACGCGCACGATGTCCGGACAGAGTTCTGGGAACGGCATGAAAAGAAGGGGAAGGGGCCGAGGCCCCATGATTGTTCGGGTTTCAGGCCTTCGCAGCATCCGCTGCGGGCTCGGCGGGGGCCTTCGGCGCGGTGACCTCGAGGAGGACCTGAGACAGATCCATGACTTTGATGTTGGAGCCGATCTTTTTGGCCGCCTGCGTCAGGTTAAGGACGCAGAAGGGACAGCAGCTGATGAGGATCTCAGCTCCGGTGGCCTCTGCATCGTGGATCCTCTCGATACCGATGTTGAGTGCGAAGTCGGGGTACGTGCTCTTGTAACCTCCTCCTGCACCGCAGCACCTGGAGTTCTCCCTGGACCTCTCCATCTCGACGAACTCGACACCCTTGATCTTCTTGATGACGTTCCTGGGAGCGTCGTAGACTCCGGAGTGCCTTCCGAGGTGGCAGGGATCGTGGTAGGTGACCTTGTGGTTGAACTCGTTGTTGAGGGGGAGCTTCCTGTCGTTGATCAGGTTCTCCACGTACTGGGAGAAGTGGTAGACGTTCTGTCCGGCCTTTGCGTAGAACCTTCCGAAGTCGCAGGAGACGGTCTTGTAGCAACCGGAGCAGGTCATGACCATGTCCTTTCCTCCGAGTCCGTCCGCCTTCTCGACGTTGTGCTGTGCGCATGCGGTGGATTCCTTCTCGTTTCCTGTCCTTATGAGGGGGGAGGAACAGCACCACTCGTCGGGTCCGAGGCAGTTCATCTTGACGCCTGCACGGTCCAGGACCCTGACTCCGGCCTGAGCGATGTGCTGCATCCTGTAGGAACCGGTGCATCCTGCGAAGAAAATGACGTTGGCAGGGATGTGCCTCTCGACGTCCGCGGGCCACCATGCATCCCTCTTCGAGTCGGGCTCGTTGTAGGGGTTGTGGTTCTTGTGGATGCTCTTTCCCATGGCGACGGCTGCGGGCATGGGTCCGATGCCGATCTCGACCATCCATTTCCTCATGGTCTCCCAAAGGTCGACCAGGCGGATCTTCGCATGGCAGACTACCTCGCAGTTTCCGCATCCTGTGCATTTGTACATGGCGTCGACGAACTCGGGGCTGAGGGCGACGGGCCTTCCGAGGACCTTGTCCATGGCTCCGAGGTCCTTCAGGTCGAGCTGCTTGAGATAGTAGATCTTTCCCCTGGGTGTGACGGAATCCCAAGGTGTCTGGTTGTGCGCCTCGCACACGTCGATACAGTATCCGCACTGGACGCACTGTGTGAGCTCCTGTGCGATCTGAGGCATGTTGATGATCGTCTTGTTCATTAATTTCGGCATCTCTATTCCTCTTGGAGCGGGGGCTCCGGATGTAATGGGAGTTCGACCGTTTCGTGTTATTTAATGATTATAGGGAAGAATCGGGGCATACCATTCCTTTGGACAAGGCGTAATGAGAATAAATGAGATTATATCGTCGCATCGCATGACACGGGCCGATGA